>OBVY01001803.1_pt1 | contig 10985 bp, 6 predicted proteins | sample 1538051 | NCBI WGS metagenome assembly OBVY01 (sample SAMEA2580017, study PRJEB22360) | human gut metagenome | biome: human gut; feature: human-associated habitat; material: faeces | place: Denmark | collected 2008/2010 | reverse complement strand
AGCAAGCCGCCGAAGAGCGCCGTCGCGTCGGCCGGAAGCCGGCGGCGGAGCCGGTCGGCACCGTAGAGCAGTGCGGGCAGAACGAATGCCTGCATCAGCACGACCAGCAGTTGTCCGCCCAATTCGACCGTCTGGTTCTGGTAGATCCGCACACCCCAGATGGCGAAGCCGTAGCCCACCGTTGCCGACAGGCCCCATGCGAACAGCTTATGAGGAGCGACGCTACCGAACGGATTCGGGAACTTGCTTATCGTTTGTTCCATTGCGAGGAGGTCTGATAGAGCGAAATGGCACGATTGAGGTGCGTGCTGTCGATCGCCTCGGTGCGTTCCAGCGCGTAGGGATCGTCGTCCGTCGGCCGCAGGAGGAATTGTTCCGCACGGTCGACGGGCGAGAGTACCGTGAAGCGGTCGCCTTCGAGGTAGCCCAAGTCCTGGTAGGTCGCCACGAACGCCCGTTCGCGGAAGTCGTCTGCGAGGATGTCGCGTCCGTAGAACCACGAGTCGTAGTCCATACCCAGCAGCGAGAAGAGCGTCGGCATCAGGTCGATCTGCGACGCGGTCTTGCCGACGCTGCCCGGTGCGACGAAGGCGGGGGCGTAGATCATCGCCGGAATATGGTACTTTTCGAGCGGGATCTCGGTTTTGCCGGCGCTCGACGCGCAGTGGTCGGCCGTGATGACGAAGACCGTATTGTCGAACCACGGTTCGCGGCTCGCCGCATCGAGGAACCCGCCCAGCGCATAGTCGCTGTACATCACGCCGCCGGCGCGCGATTTGGCGTCGTTGGGGATCGGGATGCGTCCTGCGGGATAGGTGTAGGGGCGGTGGTTGCTCACGCTCATGATGTGGGCGAAGAAGGGGCGGCCGCTGCGGGCGCGCTGGCCGAGCGTGCGGATGGCCTTGGCGTAGGAATCTTCGTCCGAGACGCCCCAGATGTTCTGGAAGGTGATCTCGTCGGGTGCGTACTGCTTCTGATCGACGATTTCGTAGCCGTTGCCGCCGAAGAAGGTCTCCATGTTGTCGAAATAGCTGTTGCCGCCGTAGAAGTAGAGTACGTCGTAGCCCTTGTCGCGCAGCATGGCGCCCGTGGAGTGCATGCCGGCGTTGCGGGGGCGTTTGATGATGCTCTGTCCGGGACAGGGCGGCAGCGAGAGCGTCACGGCTTCCAGTCCGCGTACCGTGCGGTTGCCCGTGGCGAAGAGCCGGTCGAAGACCAGCGCCTTGCCGCAGAGCGAATCGAGGCGGGGCGTGAGGCCGTCGGAACTTCCGTAGCGCGCCATGAACGATGCACTCATGCTTTCGAGCGTTACGAGCACGATGTTGGGGTGTCGTTCCTCGTTCGGCGAGGTGATGTAACGGTGATTCTGCCCTTCGCTCCGGTATTCGTCGTGGACGAGTGCCGCGGCCCGGTCTTCGGGCAGCGTGCGGTAGAATTGCATGTAGTCGAGTTCGTTTTTGAGGAACGCCTCGTAGAACTTATAGAGTCCGTTGGCCTGCAATTCGTTGTAGTAGACGTTGTCGCTCGTCTGGAACCGCGTGTTGAAGGGCAGCATCCACAGGGCGACGCCCGCCATGGCCAGATAGATCGGCGAGGCGACGAGTTTCCCCCCGCCGGTTTTGAACGCCTCGGCGGCGCGGATGTCGCGGCGGAAGAGCCACCACGTGACGGCGACGGTCAGCGCGACGATCAGCGTCGCCAGCGGGACGATCGGGTAGGACTCCATGATGTTGCCCACCACCTCGTTCGTGTAGACCAGATAGTCCACGGCGATGAAGTTGTAGCGCACGCCGAATTCGTTCCAGAAATAGTATTCGCTGACGGCGTTGAAGAGGATCGCGCCGACGTAGATCGCGAGCAGCGCGGCCAGCCATCCCTTCGACCACAGCGGTTGCAGCCGCGGCACGAAGAGCCGCAGGGCGAAGCTGCCGGCCCAGTAGCCCAGCACGATCGTGGCGACGAGCGGCGCTGCGCTGCCGTATTCGTCGAAGATCGTGTTGCAGAAGGCGACGTAGCAAAACGCCGCCGTCAATACGCCGAGCAGGACGTATCCCGTCGGGCGGTCGTATTTCCGCTTCGAGAGCGTGAGCAGGAAGAGCCACAGGAAGACATAGCCGAGCGTCAGGGCGCAGAGGTCGTTCAGGGCGCCCAGTCCGAAGACGGCGACCCATTGGAGGAAGCCGAAGCCCAGCTCGGAGGTCTGTTCGTTGAACAGCAGAACGATGCGCAACAGCGTGCAGACGACGAGCGTCAGCGCTGCCAGCCGCAGGTAGATTCTGAAAAAACGGTTGAGATTTTGAGACATGGGGTTATGAAGAATAAGCCTGAGAATGCCCGAAACGGACTGCGGTCCGTTTCGGGCATGATCGAAAAACGTCTGTCGGTTATTGTACGTTGTCTTTGAGTTGTCGCCAGAACGAGGCGTTGATCGCCAGCGAGATCGACATGATGACGGCAACGAGCGCCAGCAGGACGACGAAGATGATGAATCCCACGTCGATCGCCGCGCAGATCCAGGCGAAGATGCCTGCTATGACGTAGGCTGCGACGACGAACGCCAGCAGGACGAAAAACATCGTCCACTTGCTGCCGTAGGTCGCCTCGTTGCTGGCCGAGATCGCCTGCATCGGATTCTTTTTCTTCTCGAAGAGGAAGAAGTAGGCGAGACTCCATGCGATCGAGAGCACGATGCCCGGTACGATCATGAAGAGCGAGGCGATGAAGACCGGAATGATCATCAGGCCGGTCGTGATGAGAAAATCGCCCATGTATTTGCGATACTTCGCGTCGAAGATGCCGAGCGGCGAGATGACGCCGCCTTTGGCCAGTTCGATCGGCAGCATGTTGATGGCGATCGTGGTGCCGACGTTGATGTAGGGCACCCAGATCGTGAGCAGCCACAACACCACGCAGCCGATGATCGACGGCGCATTCTTGACACCGATTTCCAGCGCTTCGGCGAAGGTGAGTCGGAAAGATACTTTGTTCATAAGCGTTTGTTTTTTGAGAGCGATTATTCGGAGCATTTCGGTTTTCCGCATCCGCAGCGCACGACAGCGGCCGTTCTTTCCGCTGCGGAATTTCCGTGCGGCGGGAGAGGGTAGGCGCGGTTCGTGCCTGAGATCGGGATCGGGTGCGTTCCGGCCCGATTCCGGGCTTGCGGACGGGCGTCGGGTCGGAACTCCGGACAAAAATAACTTATTTTGTCCGCCGTGCAAAATATTTACGCCATTATTTGCCGGCCGGGCCGCCGGATCGCCGGCGTCGTGTCGTATGCGGCAGCGGGCTGCGGTCGAACGAAAGATGCGTATGGCGGACGGATTCTGCCATACGCATCTGCGGTGCGGGGTGCCGGAAGGTTATTTTTGTCTCTCGGCGAGGAGCTTTTCCAGTCGCAGCAGCGAGGAGATGGAGGAGTAGGAGCAGTTGATCCAGTACGTGCGGTTGCGGTCGCTCTTCGTGGGGCGGAAGTCCCATGTGGTGGGAATCTGCCCGTTGACCGCGTTCTGCACGACGGTGATGTTGTCGATGAGCGCTTTGCCCTTGGCCAGGTAGATTTCCTCGCCGGTAGCCTCGTAGAGGCTGAGCATCGCGTCCGCGACGTTGCAGGCGCTGTTGTCGACCGGTTTCTGGTATTTGTACTGCTCGTAGACGCAGGGCGTTGCCTTGTCCTTGATCCCGTTCTCGGTGAGCGGCGTGTCCCAGAAGGTGAACTGATCCTCGCTGAAACGGGCGAGATCGACGGCATCGGCCAGATCTTCGGCCGAAGGCGCTTCCTTCGAGAGCAGGTAGGCGGCGTAGGGCGCCGCCGTGCAGTTGGTCAGGTTTTCGTAGGGTTGCAGGCCCAGGACCGTCACGTCTTCGAACTGTCCCGTCATGTCGAAATTGCGGATCGCCACGTCGCGCATCCACCGCTCGCCTTCGGCCTGCGCTTCGGCGTAGGTTTCCACGCCGTAGTCGGCTTTGAGACGCTGGAAATAACGCAGCAGGGGGTGCAGCATGGCGCAGGCGTCGTTGACCGGTTCGCCGGTGACGAAATCGACCTTGATCGGCAGCGAACCGTCTTCGCGCTGCAACCGCACGTAGGTGTCGGCGATGCCGAGCGCACGATCGTAATAAGCCTTGTCGCCCGTCAGGTCGTAGAGATCCAGGAAGGCGTGGCCGGCCGAAGCGGCCTCCATCGTCATCGTCTTGTTCTGGTTCTCGGTGCGTTTGGAGGCGATCAGATCCTTGTAATAAGTAGGCGGGAAGAAGGCGAGCGGATCGCCTGCGGGGCGGCTCTGGTCGATCAGGAACTGCGCGGCGTTGCGGGCGATGCGCGTCGCCTGCTCCTTATGGGCGGGAAGCAGGCGTGCGAGCAGCGCCTCCGCACGAATCGTCGCGCCGATGATCTTGCAGGGGTAGGTGTTGTGGCGGTAGTTCATATCTGGCTCGGTGTGCTCGGCCCAGTACTGGATCTCCGGCATCCTGTGGATGTAGAGCAGGCCCATGAGCGCGGCCTGGCGGTAGTCGCGCACCGCCGGCGTATAGGGGCCCGTGAAGGGATAGTCGCGGAGGAACTCGCGTTCGCCTGCCTTGCCGAGCGCCTTTCCCGAAGCGTCGAGGCCCTCGACTACGAGGCGTACCTGCCCGACCGGAATCTCGCCCCAGACCGGCGTAAGGGCGGCTTTCGGCGAGTCGGCGGTGAAACTCCACGACGCTTGCGTCTCTTCGCCGAGCGGGACGACGGTGAACCGGTAGTTCGCGGCGCCGGCCACCTCGTCGAAATCGAACGCCGGGGCGTAGATGAACTTTTTGGCGAATCCGTTCCAGAAGGGGGTGCGTCCCTCGTATCCGGGGCGGATCGGGTGGAGGTACTGTTCGGCTGCCTGCGCGTTGATGGCCGCGTAGTCGAGCGAAGCGTCGGCGGTTCCGCAGTCGGAGCCGCAGCACCCGCAAAGGAGGGTGCAGGTCGTGAGAAGGGTGATGGTAAGTAGTTTCATTAAGTCGGCGTCTTTTGACCGGAGAGCCTGCCGGGGTTAAAAGGTTATTGAATGAGGTTGGTATGGAAATACCTACAAATATAATGCTTTTTCGTTTCGTGCGGATGGCGGCGACCGGAATATCGTGTTTTTGACGTCGTGCGGTGCGTGCGATTCGAAAATAAATCGTATCTTCGAGACTGCAAAATGTAAAAACAGTAAAAGCCATGGCAACTAAAACTGCATATCCTTTTCGGGTGGAACCGCAGGAGGTCGATTTCTCGCTGCGCATCACCCTCGTGGCACTGGGCGGAAACATCCTCAACATCGCGGGTATCGACGCCCATACCAAGGGGTTCGGGGTGGACGCCCTGAACAAGGACAACTTCTCGTGGGTGCTTTCGCGCATCGCCTTCGAGTTCGATTACCGTCCCGAGGAGTACGTGAAGTACGAGATTGCGACGTGGATCAGCGACTACGGCCGGATGCTCTCGACGCGTAATTTCGAACTGACCGACCAGACGGGCGTGTGTTTCGGCCGCGTGGTGTCGCAATGGTGTATGCTCGACTTGTCGAAGCGGACGGCCGTCGACCTGCGGGCGGTGGCCGAGAGTCATAACGACGCGATCGTGGAGTGTCCGTCGCCGGCCGAAAAGCCGCGCAAGGTGCCCGCACCTGATGCGGAACCGGTGCTGACCCACAAGGTCGCCTATTCGGACATCGATTTCAACCGCCATGTCAATACGATGCGCTACATCGAGATGATGCTCGACGTGCTGCCGATCGAACGCTTCGCGGAGGAGCGCCCGCTGCGGCTGGACATCAATTTCCTCAAAGAGGCGCGTTACGGCCAGACGCTCTCGGTGGCGCTCGAAGAGCGCGGTTCGCAGACGCTCGTCGAGATTCGCAGCGATGCCGGCGCGGCCCTCTGCCGCGGGGCGTTCGAATGGCGGTAGCCCCGTTGCATGATCATGTCGGGGCCGTATCCTGCGGGATGCGGCTCCGTCTCTTTTGTGCGGAGCCGGCGGTTCCGGCTCCGAATTTCGGTGCGCGATCTTGGAGTGTGGTACATCGTTTGCGGAGGAGGGGTGTGCATAAATCCTTTAATTCATTTCCATTATGGCTACCGAAAACAAGTATCAGAAGAGTATCGACCGCCTGAATCAGGCCATCGGCAAGGAGATCGCCACCACGTTGCAGTATCTCTATTTCCACGTCCATTTCGAGGACGACGGCTACGAGTATTTCTCGAAAATGATGAAGCAGACCTCGATCACGGAGATGTTCCACACCGACAAGATCGCCGACCGCATCCTCTTCCTGCAAGGCGAGGTCGAGATGATGCCCTCGTTCGAGCCGCGCAAGATCCGCGACGTCAAGGAGGCGTTGGAGTTCTCGATGACGCTCGAACAGCGCACGGTCGATTCCTACAACGAGTGGGCGCGTCTGTGTGCTGCCGAGGACGACCAGATCACGCACAAGCTTTTCCAGGATCTCGCCAAAGAGGAGGAGGAACATCTCGACATGTTCCGTACCGAGATGGAGAACATGCTCAACTACGGCGAGCAATACCTCGCCCTGCAATCGATCGCCCACAGCAAGGAAATTACTAAAAAATAACCGGCTCCGGCGAGGTGTTGTTAAAAAAATGGGGAGGATGTTCGTTTTTCAGCAGTTTCGGGGGACAACGGATCGAAAAAAATGTTATCTTTGATTCAGTGTCAACAAAAAACAACTGAAAAATGAACATTCCTTCGATTTTCTGGCTCGTGCCCGCGGCGTCGGTCGTCGCGCTCGGTTTCGCCTATGCGTTCTATCGGAAGATGAAACGTCAGAGCGAAGGCACGGAGCGAATGCGCGAGATCGCCGGCCATGTCCGTGCGGGCGCAATGGCCTATCTGCGCCAGCAGTACAAGGTCGTCACGGTCGTCTTCGTCGTGCTGGCGCTTTTTTTCGCCTATCTGGCCTACGTCGCCGGCGTGCAGAACCCGTGGGTTCCCTTCGCTTTCCTCACGGGCGGGTTCTTTTCGGGACTGGCGGGTTTCTTCGGCATGAAGACCGCCACCTATGCCTCGGCGCGGACGGCACATGCGGCGCAACAGTCGCTCGACCGCGGGCTGCGTGTGGCGTTCCGCAGCGGAGCCGTGATGGGGCTGGTCGTCGTGGGGTTGGGGCTGCTCGATATTTCGCTCTGGTATATCGTCCTGAACTGCTTCGTCGACGCCTCCGGCGCGCAGAAACTGGTCATCATCACCACCACGATGCTGACCTTCGGCATGGGTGCCTCGACGCAGGCGCTTTTCGCCCGCGTGGGCGGCGGCATCTACACCAAGGCGGCCGATGTGGGGGCCGATCTGGTCGGTAAGGTCGAAGCGGGCATTCCGGAGGACGACCCGCGCAATCCCGCCACCATTGCCGACAACGTGGGCGACAACGTGGGCGACGTGGCCGGCATGGGCGCCGACCTCTACGAGAGCTATTGCGGCTCGGTGCTCGCCACGGCGGCGCTCGGCGCGGCTGCTTTCGCCGCTACGGGCGACGTGGAGATGCAGACGCGCGCCGTGCTGGCGCCGATGCTGATCGCCGCTGTCGGTATCCTCCTGTCGATCATCGGAATCTTCCTCGTGCGAACGAAAGAGGGTGCCACGATGCGTCAGCTGCTGCGTGCGCTGGGCGTAGGCGTCAACGTCAGTTCGGTGCTGATCGCTGCCGCGACCTTCATCATCCTCTATCTGCTCGATATCCAGAACTGGCTGGGGCTGTCGTTCTCGGTCATCACGGGGCTCGCGGCCGGTATCATCATCGGCCAGGCGACTGAATACTACACGTCGCACTCCTACCGACCGACGCAGAAGATCGCCCGCAGCGGCCAGACCGGCCCTGCGACGGTCATCATTTCGGGCATCGGCGTGGGGATGATCTCGACGGCCGTGCCGGTCATCACGATCGGCGTGGCGATCATCCTGGCCTATCTGTGCGCTACGGGGTTCGACATGGCGCACCTGATGTCGGCGCACAACCTGTCGCTGGGGCTTTACGGTATCGGCATCGCCGCGGTGGGGATGCTCTCGACGCTGGGCATTACGCTGGCTACCGACGCCTACGGTCCGATCGCGGACAATGCGGGCGGCAACGCCGAGATGAGCAAACTCGGTCCCGAAGTACGTCGCCGCACCGATGCGCTCGATGCGCTGGGCAATACGACGGCCGCCACGGGCAAGGGCTTCGCGATCGGTTCGGCCGCGCTGACGGCGCTTGCGCTGCTGGCCTCCTACATCGAGGAGATCAAGATCGGGCTGCTGCACATCGGCCAGACGGCCATCACGCTTCCCGACGGTGCGGAGCGGTTGGTGCAGGAGGCTTCGATCGTCGATTTCATGGAATTCTATCAGATCAACCTGATGAATCCGCTGGTGCTCGTCGGCGTTTTCATCGGCGCGATGATGTCGTTCCTCTTCTGCGGTCTGACGATGAATGCCGTAGGGCGTGCCGCCGAGAGCATGGTCGAGGAGGTGCGGCGCCAGTTCCGCGAAATCAAAGGCATTCTCACGGGCGAGGCGACGCCCGACTATGCGCGCTGCGTCGCGATCTCGACGCGCGGCGCGCAGCGCGAAATGTTGCTGCCCAGTCTGCTGGCGATCGTCGTGCCGGTGGCGGTGGGGCCTCTTTTCGGCGTGGCGGGTGTCATGGGCCTGCTCGTCGGCGGGCTGAGTTCCGGCTTCGTGCTGGCGGTCTTCATGGCCAATTCGGGCGGCGCGTGGGACAACGCCAAGAAGTTGATCGAGGAGGGCAACTTCGGCGGTAAGGGTTCCGAGTGCCACAAGGCGACGGTCGTGGGCGATACCGTGGGCGACCCCTTCAAGGACACGTCGGGTCCGTCGCTCAATATCCTCATCAAGCTGATGTCGATGGTTTCGATCGTCATGGCCGGCCTGACGGTAGCCTGGCACCTCTTCTGATTACGGGGGATTCGGAATGATCGGGAGCGGCAGGGTATTTGGCCTCTCCCGATTATTTTTATACTTTTATGCCGCAAATAGAATATAAGGAAATATGAAATTACGGATAAAACGATTCGCGGCGACCGCAGCCGCTCTTTTGCTGGCGCTCTGCGTGCTGGCGCAGCCGACCGCGACCGTGCAGTGGAGCGACTCGACGGCAGCTGTCGGCGACGGCGTGTATGAAATCACCTTCACGGGGCGTATTCTCGACGGGTGGCACACCTACGACCTCCATTCGGGCTTCTCGTCGACGGTGATCGCGTTCGAACCCTCCGAAGGGGTCGAACTTGTGGGCGATCCCTTCGAGAAGGTGGCAGCCGAACGCCGTTTCGACGAAATCTTCGGCGAGGAGATCGGTGAGTACGAGGGCGAGATCGTCCTCGGCCAGCGTGTACGCCTGACGGCGGCCGAAGGGGTGCTCAGGGGGAATATCAACTGGCGTTCGTGCCAGGGCGACAACTGCAACATGCCCGAAGACTGGCCCTTCGAAATCCGGCTCCCCGCCGGATCGGCCGGGCAGGACACGGCGGGCGACGCCCTTCACCAGTCGCCGCTCGGCGACGCGGCCGATCCGGCGGGGGAGGGGCTGTTGGTACTGATTCTGGTGGCGATCGGCTGGGGACTGCTGGCGTTGCTGACCCCCTGCGTCTTCCCGATGATTCCGATGACCGTATCGTTCTTCCTCAAAGGGAGCGAGTCGGCTTCGGCCGGACGGTTCAAGGCGTCGATGTACGGTCTGTTCATCGTGCTCCTCTATACGGTTCCCATTGCGGCGATCATTCTGCTGACGCGACTGTTGGGCGGCGATGCCGTGACGGCCGACATCTTCAACTGGCTGGCTACGCATTGGCTGCCCAACCTGATCTTCTTCATCGTCTTCATGGTCTTCGCCGCGTCGTTCTTCGGCGCGTTCGAGATCACGTTGCCCGGCTGGATGGTCAACAAGAGCGACCGCAACGCCGACCGGGGCGGTCTGCTGGGCGTCTTCTTCATGGCCCTGACGCTGGTGCTGGTGTCGTTTTCGTGCACGGGCCCGATCGTCGGCTCGGCGATCATCGGCGCGACGGCGGGCGACTTCTGGGCTCCGATCCTCACGATGCTGGTCTTCTCGATCACCTTCGCACTGCCCTTCACGCTCTTTGCGATGTTTCCCTCGCTGTTGAAGAACCTGCCCAAAAGCGGCGGCTGGCTCAACTCGGTGAAGGTGGTGCTGGGCTTCATCGAGGTGGCGCTGGGCTTCAAGTTCCTCAGCGTGGCCGACCAGACCTACCATTGGGGGCTGCTCGACCGCGAGGTCTATCTGGCGATCTGGATCGTCACGTTCGCACTGTTGGGTTTCTATCTGCTGGGCAAGCTGCGCTTCGCCCATGACAGCGAGGTGAAGACGCTTTCGGTCGGCCGGCTCGCGCTGGCGATCGTCGATTTCGCCTTCGTGGTCTATATGATTCCGGGCATGTGGGGCGCGCCGCTCAAAGCGCTGTCGGGGTACCTGCCGCCGTTGCAGACACAGGATTTCATCCTCGGACAGAGTCCTCTACCCGTGATCGGGGGCGCCGACGGGCCGACTTCGATCCGTGTCGGCGCTGCGCAGGTCAAGTACGGCGATTTCCTCTCGATGCCGCACGGCATCACGGGTTATTTCGAATGGAACGAGGCGCTGGCGGCCGCTCGTGCCGCGGGTAAGCCGCTCTTCGTCGACGTGACGGGGCACGGCTGCGTCAACTGCCGCGAAATGGAGCAGAAGGTACTCTCCGACGAGCGTGTGCAGCAAATTCTGCGCGACGACTACATCGTCGTGGCGTTGTATACCGACGACAAGGCACGTGCAGCCGGAGAGGATTGGGTGACCACCGAAGGCGGTACGACGCTCAAAGAGATCGGCCGCATCAACTCCTACATCGCCCGCACGCGTTTCAACGTCAATGCCCAGCCCAACTATATCGTGGCCGACGCCGCAGGTGCGGCCCTGCTGCCGCCGCGCGGCTACGACCTGAGCGTCGAGGGATTCGTCGATTTTCTGGAA
>OBVY01001793.1_pt1 | contig 11068 bp, 7 predicted proteins | sample 1538051 | NCBI WGS metagenome assembly OBVY01 (sample SAMEA2580017, study PRJEB22360) | human gut metagenome | biome: human gut; feature: human-associated habitat; material: faeces | place: Denmark | collected 2008/2010 | reverse complement strand
TGGTGTATTCTACGGGCTCGGCCCGCTCCAGCCTTCCTGCCAGTAGCCGAATCCCCGCAAATACGAGGCTTTGTCATAACAGAGCACGTATTTCGAAGCCGATGTCAACTCCTGAGCTTTGCCAGGCAACAGATCGCGTACCATTTGTGGCAGGAATTCAGTGAATTTGACTTCCATCACCAGTTTTCCAGGCTCAAGCACGGGCAATACCGGCAGTGTGGAGTTGAAAATATCGAATCCTCCAACCGCCGCACGCACATTCATATCGAAAGTGACACGCACGGTGCCAGCGTCAAGAATCCACGGTTCGCGCTCATAATCGACGATCACACGCGGACGCAACACATTGCACATGCATTCCACATAAAACTCGCGGCACAATTGATGCTCGCTGTCGCGCAAAAACTCGTAATCGCCGGCAAGAATGCGGTCGAACTGCTCATGGGTGAGCGGCGCATCCTCCTTGTAGATCCAACTGTCGCTTTTGCGTTTGCGTTCCAGTTTGATCACGCGGTCGCTGTAATCGTAGATGCGAATACGATATTTCTTGCGTAGCAGCACACCGTCGACTTTTTCCTGATATGCGGTGTTCCAATAATCGTCGAAATACAGGCTGCGAATCATATAGCCGCCGTTGCTCGCATGTTTGTCGAGACCAAGCAGCGGCGCCATACGCACGTTCAAATCGGTCTTTTGCGCGTATGAGATCAGATATTTGAGCTCATGACGGAACCGTTCCTTGGCGGTGCTCGGCGGAACGGATAATTCTTCGCTGACCCGACGTTTGACGCGCTGCAGCAGCGACGTTCCTCGATTGCCACCGTCATTGAACATTGGCATCCTCCACAATGCTGCCGCCGGCTTTCACATAGAAACACTTGGTGCCGTAGATCTTGTTGCCGTCGGTGACGTAGTAGTCAAACGCGTCCTGAGTCTCGCCTGATGCGTTGCGCACGCTCACTTTGATGAAGTACTGGCCTTCACCGGGCATGTCCATCACGGCTTCCGGCAATACGAGGTCGCTCTGTGTGAACACTACATCCTTACCTTCGTAATCCTTGGACACGGTGACGGTATAACGCAAATCCTCATCGTTGAAATCGTAGGAGACATCCCAGTTGAGTTTGAGCTTGCCATTGGTAGGGGTAGGTGTGCCGATGTAGAACGGCATGGGCTTGTTGAACCCGGTTTGGTATGTCTGGTAGTTCTGTTCGATTTCGCTGTGCAGCTGGTTCGCGATTACATCATATTGGCTTTTGGTGACGCATTCATACATGGAATCAGGCATTTTCCACACATATTGTTCCGTAATGCTGCGGTAATGCTTCACCATGGAGTTGATGCGATTGGCGTTCATGTACTTGTATTCGTCTTTTATTGCCTTGTCGAGCGCAGTTCGGAACGACTTGGTCTGCAAACAGCGGCTAAACAGCATGTTGCCCCAGTAGTTGCTGATGCCGTTCTCCCAGCTTTTGCCGTCGGAACGTTGTTTGATCTCATATTCCTTGCGCATGAGCATGCCGTCGTTGTCCCAGTCAAGCACGTAGAAGGTGTCGGAATTCGTGGGACTATACAGGTACATATTGCGGCTTTGCGTATCGATATTGCCGGTCAACAGCTGGAATGCCATCCAGTACGCGAGATTTTCGGTATCGAAATATTTGCCGAGAATGTCACTCATCGGCACTGAATAATCGTTGAGCGCGTTCAACATGGCAATCAGTTTGGTATGGTCGTTGTCGCCTTTGATTTCCAGTTTTTCTTCGAATTTCGTCTGATCGTAGTCGGGATCGTCGGCGAGTTTGATCACGTCTTCATCTCGATGGAATTCGAAATAATTGGCCTTATACAGCTGGCCGTTCTTATCAAGTCCGTGCGCTTGCAATGCGGTTTTGTTGAGCTGTTCGACCTGCGTATACAGACCGTAATCGTCAAAGGAATCCGATCCGCTGGTCTCGTCTTTCACATACAAGTGCACGAATTGCGTGCGCAGCCCCATCATCTGGTCGATGCCTTTGATGAGATCAAAGGCCATTTTGTTACGGAAACGCAGACCTTCACCCATATGCTTGTTCAATGCGATGGTACGCTGTCCACGCCACTTGCCTTTGCCGCTTTTCAACTCGATCTTGTAATTCTTCTGCTCGTTTTTGCTCGATGACTGACCACGTATCTGCACGGTGGCGTTCGGCGCACTTTCACCAAAACCAAGCTCCCCGGAAACCGGCCCTTGTTCGTCGCCGACCTGCAGCAAACCATTGACCTTGTAGCGTCCAACGCCCATTGCCGCATAGTCATCAACGGAATACTGGTTGATTTCACTCCAGCTATGGTCGGTTCCTTCCGACGAATTACCGCGCGATACCGTCAGATACATGGTTTCCACGCCGCTGTCGTCATACACCTTGTATAACGATTCGTTGTCGCGCAAGTGTGCGCCGTCGATGCTTTGTTCAGCGCTTTTCTTGACTTGCTCATGCGTCTGCGTTGAATCCGATGATTGCGATTGCTCATTATCGTTGGGGGACGAAGTCGCACATCCGGCGCAGGAAAGCACCATCAGCATTGCCGTCAATGCCGCTATTTGCTTGACAAGCATGGTAATGGCTTTTGTGTTGCGTCGATTCCACCATGTCATGATTTACGATTCCTCCCCGATTGCATTGTTCGCTTCTGTAATGTTCGTCCCGCACTCGCGCCGCGCGTGCCTCTTATATTCCGTGTGATGCAGTGATTGATCGATTCGTTGTTCGCCGTGCTCAAGCAGTATGCCCAGTTCGGTGAAACGTCCACGTTTCGTCTGTGCCACAATCGGCTGTTGCCCCAACACTCGGTATGGCAGATTGTCGGTGTATGAGGCGAGCCGGAACATCGCATAAATAGCGAACAGCGACGCTCCCATCAGAAAACCGAAGCCGAACAGTGTGGTAGTGAAGAACTGTCCGATCACCGTGAAAATAACCGTCGACCCGGCAAATAATGCCGACGCAGTCAACGCACCGGAATAATCGGTGAAGTACAGCAGAATCAGCATTACGATATTGCCGACCGCATACAGCGCATATCCGACGCATAGCACACGAAAATATCCATGCATCGCATCGTTGAAACCCAAAGGAAGCGCGTTCAGCACTGTTTTTTCCAACGAAATCACGGCAGCGGTCACCAACAATTGCTTCAACGCCGTGTAATGCAATTCTCGATTGAGTACAGCCAGCATTTCGTTTTCGGCAACGGTAATGTCTTTAACCGTGCCACCATCGTTGAGCAGACTGTAATACGAACGATATGTTGGATAGAAATTCACTTCCACCGACACCACAAAATTCACCGTGGTGATCAGAATCGTTAAAAACGCAAGCATGGCGGGCACATCGTAATATGGCGCGCCATAAAACAGACCCTTCACTTTGATGCCAAGCGGCCCACACCAGGTGATCACCAAATGGGCGAACAGGCCAATGGTGGTGAACAATCCGGTCAACGCCAACGGCAGAAACTGGTCAACCCACTGCAGAAACAGCCACGGATTCTCACGACTTTGCGGAAAATACCGATGCAACAGCAGCACATCCCACACCAGCATCACACCATAACCAAGCACCACCGCAAACAACAGCGATTCCACCGGCGGCAACGCCAACGCAAGCAGCACGCATGACGTAATAAACGCCACCAGCACTGCAGCAGCAAAGGAATACAGAATGCTTTTGTAATCTTTAATGGCCGTCAAATAACTCATCGCATTCCAGTTGACGACCATTTCAAGAAACAACCATAAACACAACGCGCCCTGCATCAGCGTGGCTCCAGAAAACAGCAGAAACACCGTGTACAACACCGCGCCCACTACCAACATGATGCCGGTAGACCCCCAAAACGACGGCAGAATCATCTTCTCATCGTGATCAAACAGCATATCCGCCAAAAAACGTGTGACCGGCATCGACAGAAAACTTGTCAACACCAATGAGGCAAGCAATGTGTATGTGATCATGCATACAAGCAGATCACGGTCGGGGCGCCCCACCTGCCACCAACTGCTCACGATCAGCACGCCAAACTGCAGAAGCACGCCCAGCAGCATCGGGCCTGCGCAAATCACACCGGCATAGCCGTAGGCTCGCAGTATTGCCATCAAGCCCCTACGATGGAACAGTTTCTTCAGTTCAAATCCAATACCAGCCATATCAGCGCTCCAATCCGAACTGATTCAATCCGAACTGATCCGCGGTATCGCTATACAGCCTGCGATAATCGTCAAGCATGCGCTCATGCCGATAATAGGCATTCACACGATTGCGGCCGATCTGCCCCATGGTTTCACGCAACACGCGGCTGGAACACATGCGTTCCATCGCCCCGCTTAAGCCTTCGCGGTACATGGGAGGCACATAAAAGCCGGCAATGCCGAATTGGATTTGACCCGCGCCTCCAAAAAGCCCCGGCCAGCAGCCGACGTCAGTGGTCACGCATGGGCGTGCGGCTGCGAACGATTCCAACACCGACAATGGTTGGCCTTCGGAAATGCTGGTCAACACGGTGAAATCAAGCTTGCGCATGTATTCGACCACGTTCACACGGCCCGTGAATTCAAGATTGCGCACGCCCAACTGTTCCACAAGCTCATAGCATTCGTCGGCATACTCCTGGTCGTCAACACCGCCGAGAATATGCAAACGCACATTGTCAACGCGAGATGAAAGCTCATGAAACGCATGAATCAGGGTTTTCACGTCTTTGATCGGCGCCATGCGCACCACCGCACCGATATCAACCCAACCATCGTCGGGTTTCAGAGGAATATCGCAGAAACGTTCGTATTGAATGCCGTTGGGAATAACCTGGCAGGCGTCGGCGGGAGCACCCATACCTATTTGGATAAGACGGGCACGACCGAACAAACTAGTGATACGCCATGCACGCTGGTAGATCTGTTCCGAAAGCATGTAGAAGAAACGAATCCAACGCGGACGGAAAGCCGGAAGCACCCATTCGGCAGAAATAATCTCCTCTTCACGTTCGCGCGTGTAGATGCCATGTTCCGTAAGCAATACCGGCGCATGGTTGATGGAACCACCCAAACAAGCCAACAATCCGCCATATCCGGTGGAAATCGCATGATAGATTTGCGCTTTCGGCACTTCGCTGCCCATCAGGTATAGCACCGGCAGCAGCATGGAGCGCGCAGTATGGAAAGCGTCGGCATAGGCCACATACGGGTATTCCTCCATGCAGATTTGCGTGAACAGGTCAATGAATTCACGGCTTTGCAGGAACGACAGCGGATGCACGCCTTTGGTGTGGAACAGGTTGAAAAGCACATCCCAGTCCGGGCTGCCAAGATTCACCAGTTCGCGCAATGACCGCAATTCCTCTTCGGTGAACGACGCTTGCGCGCGTTCACCGCTCAGACGCAAGGCGTCGTCGAGGAACACCTCATGCACTTCCACCACATTGCTGGGCAGGTCATATACGAATTTGCCGCGGTCTTCGGCTTTGGCGCCGATCACCCACAATACGAACTCGTGCTCTTTCATCGCTTCGATATAACTGTGCATCCATGTGGACACGCCACCATGCACGTACGGGTAGCATCCTTCCAAAACCAGGCAGATTCTCATGCCGCTCCCCCAGTCTTGCGTTCGATATGAACCGTGGCGCTCGTGGCTTTGAGCAGATACAAGTTGCCGGTCAGCTTGGTGAGGCTTCCGCCGCGGACCCTGCCAGGCGTGCCATTGTTCGCACGGAACATGAGCCAGCCCTGATCGATGAAGTTGCCAAGATGCAAATCCCAACTATCGTCGGACGTTGCCATCGAAACCGTCAATCCTGAGAATCGTTGCACCGCCGCAGCGCATTCCGTTCCAGTCTGCATACGAATGGACGGAGCCGACTGTTCCAACCAATCCAAATAATCTTCCAATCCCTTGCGATAGGTTTCCCAACCTTCTTTCGCACCACGATCTTCATCAAGCAGATCGTCGGGATGCATGAAGTGCGTGCTCACATAGTGCATGTTCAATTCGGAAACCGCGGCAAGACGCATGTACGTGTCGCCCACCATGCCGCCGGACACGATACGGGGAGCCTCCACCACGCCATCGGCCGCAACACCGAACTCCTGTATGTACGGCAAGGAACTGTCGGAAGGCATATACGTACTGGCGATGGCGCGAATCTGCGGCACATCCTCGCCGATGATCTTTCGTCCTTCTTGGGAGAGGATATTCGACGGCGGCACGTATACCGACGATGTTGCGGCCGGCAATATGTCTTTCTGGAATGCAATCAGTTCCTGCAATGATGCCACAATGGCTTTGCGATTCGGCCATTGCACGTACGTGTATTCGTTGCCGTAATCTGTATTCGGCAACACCAACGGCTGATGGTTGTACCCGTGATATCCGATTTCGCCGTTTTGACGAAGCAGCAATCCCCCATAATACTCGAATTGTGTGTTGTCCGTCTGCCGTACCGGATCGTCCTTGGTGTCATCGCCGTAATTCTCAATCATCACACCGGTGAAACGAATACCGTACCGTTCCGCAAGACGCACCAAATCCGGCCACCATACTTGAGAATAGAATTCGGAAATGCTCATGTTGTAGTCACGTTTGATGTATTTGCCATTGCCAGACGGTACCGGAGAGGGAAAATCATCCAAGTAGAAAGCTGCGCTGTTAATCACCGGATAGGCCATGGCAGAGCCGAGCAGACTGAATGCCGAAGCGTAAAATCCTCGAAACACCTTGCCGTAAATGCCGATATTGCACATCACAGCCGTTCCTGACTCCACCGCGGTCCTCCACACCAATGGCGTTCTGCCATTGCTGCTGACCGCTTCCACCTGTGCACGATCATTCAATGCGACGCTCAGCGACGATTTGAACGGGTCACTGAACGTGTACGTCTGACCGCCACCCAACATAAAATCTTCGGAAGGTGTAATGCCTTCAGTCGCCACATATTCGTATGTGGACGATTCAATGCCGATCTGCGGGCCGATTACGTCCAAATAGCCGGTTTTTTCGGGGGTCATGGCGAACATGACGCTGCCGCCCTTTTTGGCCCATTGCATGATTTGCAGCACATGCTCGCCCAGACGGTCGAGATTAGGCATGGCCACTACTATGGTGCTGTAGTGATTCAACGCTGGAAATTCAGCGTTTTCGTCAGCCACGTCAACCGTAGTGGTAGGGACTTTCATATCAAGCAGAATCTGGTCGAGCATGGCTTCGGCATCGCTGACGCCCCCCTGCGAACTGTCAACCACCAACAGATTCGTGGCTTTTTGTCCAGCGATGGCATTGGCAGTAGGAATGGCTTTGGCTTGATCCAAATACGTGATGTCGAACCGCGTGGCACCATAATGCACGCCTAGGCTTTCCACCAGCAACACCAATGCGATGGCCATGAACACAGCCCAGACCTTGACCAGACCTTACCAGCGGAATCGCTTCCACTTGGCCAACACGTCTGACAGGAATCCTCTGATCATGCGCGTTCAGCCTCCTTGGCTCCAGTCCAAAACCGCAGCGTGCGTCTTCCTTGGCCACCGAGATAAATATGCTTGCTTTCAATCTGCTGAACGGTTTGACGCAACGCATCGCCATCATTGCGTGCGGCATCGAGCCGTAGACGTATCAGCCATACATCGCCTTGATCCGGCCACCGTTCCGTAGCGTCGTCAATAGTGTGCGCGGCATCATCAAAGAGTCCAAGATCAATCTGCATTTGCGCAAGACGGCACGCAACGTAATAATCGTCATGTTTACGAAGTCGTTCCTGCAATACTTCGGCATATCGCTGCTTCTGCAACTGCAATGCGTATCCTTGCGCAATACCGGAATTGACATATCGTTCCAACGCATCGCAATAGCGTTCCAACATCGTTTCGGAATTTCGATGCTGTAGATAATCGTTACGGCAGCGCTGCAATGCAAGATCTTCTTTGGCGCTGATCTGCGCCATGGCGGTAGCCGCGTAATGCACGACTTCCACATCCTCATTCAGTCGGGCCTGCGACAGCACATCGATATAACGGCTGGGATTGTCGTTGAGAATGGACATCACCAGACTGCGCCGCTGACTCGAATCGTTGACGATCAGTGCCTCTTCCAACGGCACTGTATTGGCGAAATCAGCTCGTTCCTCAACCAGGATGCTTCGACGTTCCTCATCATCCACACGCATTTGCTCAAGCCCTGGAGCCGTGTGCTCACCAGCGCGCATCAGCGTGCGCGTATGCAGCATCAGCACACATAACGGCCCCCACAATGGCACCAGCAGCATGAAAGGAAGCAGCCGCCCCTCCACACGAAGCACGCCAACGCGAGACAATACGCACAGCAGCACGCATATCATTACATGCACGGCGATAAGCAGCATCGCCATCACCGTCGCGTTCACACTGTGCCGCCTTCATGCGATGCAGAATCATTCGGCGCAACGTTCCTGCGCAGCGTTTCATCCGCTTGCGATTCGACAGCCACTTGTTTCGAAGCCTCAGCCAGCAACGAATCTTCCTCGTGGTCTGAAACCAGCGTCACATGCAATCCAGCCTGGGTCAAACGCTTGTTGATGATCGGCAGCTCATGCTCGCTGGCCTGGTTCATGAGCACATACACATTGCCGTCCTGCAGCACACCGACCTCATCCGTTTGGCGAATGGCTCCCATCAGGCGGCTGCCATCGTCTTGCCAAGAATGATTCTCCCCCCACCGGGCGCCTGCCATCGTCTTGCCAAGCGTCTGCCACACGCAGCAGCAGATGATCGCCCATATGATCGTGCTTGAGCTCGTTTGCAGCCAACACTTCAGGCAGAAACGCCTGGGTGTTCAAGAATTCAGTGCCGGGCACCAGCATCGTCTGCCGTGCAACATTCTCATAATCGAAGGCACGCACCATAGCGGATTCCACCAAGCCGCACATGATGGTGAACAGATTCTGGAAGTACAGGTTCATTTGGTCGGGCTGGGCTTTGGCAAGCACAATCACCACGGCCAGCTTGCCATTGGCATGCACGCCCGCCGCATACATTGGAAGGTTTTGTTCGAGATTGCGGTTTACCCACAATCCGCCATGATCCAAGGCAATGACAACGTTGGCATAATTCTCAAGCAACGTAGATTTGCTGAACAAAGATTCAGTCTGCGGGCTTGCGGCCACCAAACGCGCGAAACGACCACCATTATCGATTCGGTAAATACCGAAACTATCGCCGCCCAACGTATCTTGCATAATGCGAATGGCCGCACGATACAGCTTTTGAGGCTGCACTTCGTCCAATTCACGGGTCATCGCATACATTTTGCCGAAACTGTCACGTCTGCCGATAATCTGCCCGCGCAACATACGACGATCATCGAGCACATCGTGGTACAGGTCACGTAGGAACGCAAGTCGTTCACGCAGCAAACTGTTTTCGTCACGCATGAATCGCAGGTTTTCGCGATTGCGCATCTGTACATACCCACATACTGCGCCCGCAACGAAATACACCACAAACGTAATCCAGTTCGACGTATCGTAAAACAGTGGCGCGAATGACGCACCGTTCGACACGTACGACAACGCCATGCCGGCACATGCGAGCGCGGCCGCGAACACGCCTGCGTTCAGTCCGTACATCGTGCCGACGATCACCACGAAAAACAGGCGCAAATCCACGGTTCCCAGCTGACTGTTGCCTTGTACCGCGGTGCGAAGCAGTTCCTCCAGTATGAACGTGACGCAGATTTCGAATGCGATCCATGGTTTCGAATGGTTGCGCAGAAAATCCCAGATCAGGTGCTTTTCGGACTGTTCCTGCGCACGCGCCTCTTTCCAGCGTTGCAGCACCAGGGGAAGATCCTGTTTGAGCGAATATCGCGGCGACCAGCCATAACGCAAGCGCAGCGCATGGTCGTCTGCCGGGTAATGCTGTGTCCTGTCTTCGCCAAAAGTCACCGATAATCCAGGAAATGCCGCGCTAATCACATCAGCCAAATCACCGTATGTGAAGTCAAACGCGTTGGGCACGTGGAATACTTCGCTTTCAGCGGTCCAATCGTCGAACATGCGGTAGATCAGTTCGGCAAGATCGTCGGCGCAGAGAAAGCATGTCTGCTGCTGTTCGCGTTCGCAGAATGAGATCGACCCTGCTGACGCCTGTTCGAACAGTCTGCCGAAATATGCGGTTGCCCCGTTGCGTTCGGGTGCATACAAGTATGGGCAACGAATGATTTTCGCTTCCAGACGGTAGGTGCGCGCGTAATACAGGCAGAGTTCTTCCGATGCTCGAGACATTAGGCTTTTGCTGGTATCGCTTACGTCGTCGTTTTCCGGATAAGTGAATTCGGATTCGGGGCCGCTGACCATCAGCATTTGCGTTTGCCTGTTGCGAATGGCATGCAGAAGTCTTCGCAATGCTCCCAGGTCGCCGTCTCTGTCGCTGCGTGGGGTCAGATTTTCGGAAAAGAATACGATGCGATCAAATTCGTATGTGGTAAGGGCTTCGGCAAGGGCGTTGGCGTCAGACATGTTGACGATTCTGAGATGGTCATTGCCGTCTACGGCGCCTTCGCGTTCCGCTATCACCACATGGTCTCGGGGAAAGGCATGCTGAATCCACTGTTTGGTAATGAAATCGGTATTACCGACCAAAAGCACTTCCATGCTACCGCCCCAGTGAATATTCCCTTAACGGGGTTTGGCATAGCTCTGCCCACAAACCCTCCATTGTTCCTGTCTTATGGTATTCCAGTGTAATCCGCCAACAGACAAATTCACCCTTCAACGGGGGTTTCTTAGTCATTTCTAAGTAAAGCATAAGATGACACACCCGTACGGGGCATTGACACGCCCACATCACGAATTCAGCAAGACATGAGATTGAGAGAGCCATGACCGAAGAATCTGCCCCTTCAAAAAGTCATGGCCTCTCTGCAGTCAGTCCGCCGTAATTTTGGTTCCTATATGACTTAAAAGTGATGAAAAACAAAAAACCTCGGAGATTTCCGAGGTTTAAAGCCATGGTGGCTCCGAGCGGCATCGATCCGCTGACCTAACGATTTTCAGTCGTTCG
>OBVY01001768.1_pt1 | contig 11224 bp, 7 predicted proteins | sample 1538051 | NCBI WGS metagenome assembly OBVY01 (sample SAMEA2580017, study PRJEB22360) | human gut metagenome | biome: human gut; feature: human-associated habitat; material: faeces | place: Denmark | collected 2008/2010 | reverse complement strand
CGGCGGCGTGGCGCTGCTGTTTGCATATCAATCGCAGCTGCGCGATTTATTGACGCAGCGCGAGGCGGATGCCTTGCGGAACATGCTGCACATCCAGTATGAAAACTACAAAATCCGGCAGGAGAGCATTGACCTCATCAACCAAAAATATCATGACTTGAAGCACCAAATCGCGGTGCTTCGCGCCGAGAGCGGCGAGAAGCGCAATGCCGTGCTGGACAATATGGAGCAGGAAATCAAAGCCTACGAGGCGCAGAACGACACCGGCAATAAGGTGCTGGACACGGTGCTGACAGGCAAAAGTCTGACCTGCCGCACCAAAAACATTCAATTGACCTGCGTGGCTGACGGCACAGTGCTGGACTTTATGGACGTGATGGACATCAGCAACCTGTTCGGCAATGCGCTGGACAACGCAATCGAGAGCACCGACAAAATCACAGACCCGGAGCGCAGGCTCATCCACCTGAGCGTGGCGAGGCAAAAAGGCTTTGCGGCCATCCGCATTGAAAACTGCTTTGACGGTGAGCTGAAATTTGAGAAGGGTCTGCCCGTCACGACGAAAAAGGATGTCTTGTACCATGGCTTCGGTGTAAAAAGCATACAAAACGCCGCCGCAAAATACGGCGGTACCGCGACAATTGCGACCCGCGAGGGTTGGTTTGAGCTGCGCGTGCTGATTCCGCTGGGGCAGCCGCAGCAAGAATAAAAAATGAAGTTTTACGCCCCCCGCATCGGCAAACGCCGTGCAGGGGGCGTTGTTTGTGCGGAAAAAGGCTATATCTGGATGCTGCGTTTGGCAATGTGTACAAAATACAAGCGCAAAACCTTGTGAAACCTGACGAAACCAAAAACCGTTTGTGCGAAAAAGAGCGCATTTCGTGTAAATCATGCGCCGCCGCATGATTCTTGTGGTATGGTAGGCTTACAGAAAAAAGAAGAATCTCCGGACGGGCTGCCCGTCTGACGAAGGAGGAGAACACATGTTTGAAATCACACGCCTGACGGTGGAGCATCTGGCCGCCGGCTGCGTGACCGACTGCTCCACACCCCGCATCGGGTTTTCCCTGAGCAGTGACCGCCGGGGCGCACAGTTGGCCGACGCCGAGTTGATCGTCGGCGACTGGTCCGCCCATGTGACCAGCGGTCAGAGCGCTGCCTACGTCGGCCCTGCGCTGCTGCCGTTCACCACCTACAGCGTGCGCCTGAACGCCACCGACGACGCAGGCGAGACCGCCACCGCCACCACTGCCTTTGAGACAGGCCGCATGGAGACGCCCTGGAAAGGCCGGTGGATCAGCGACCCGAGCTACCACTTCACCGAGGCAAAGGTCAGCCCCGTGCCGATGGTTTTCCGCAAGGAAATCACAACGAACAAACCCATTGCCCGAGCGCGCCTCTACGCCACAGCCATGGGCATCTACGAGGCCGAGCTGAACGGCCAAAAGCTGGGCGAGCAATACTTCGCCCCCGGCTTTACGAGCTACAAGTCCTACTTGCAGTATCAGACCTACGATATAACGGCACTTTTGACAGGCGTCGACACGCTGATTTTCACGGTTGCAGGCGGCTGGGCGGTGGGCAGCTTTGTGTTTACCCGCAAAAACCGCGTGACTGCTGACCGTCAGGCTCTGCTGGCCGAGCTGCGCATCGAGTACACGGACGGCACGACGGAGACCATCGGCACCGACGCTACATGGCAGGTCAGCGAGAGCGGCCCCGTGCGGATGGCAGATCTGTATGACGGCGAGGCCTACGATGCCACGCAGGAAATCAGCGATTGGCACAACGCCGCGCCCGAGACGCTGAAAGTCACCCCCGCCATCACGGCGGACTACGGTGCCCCGGTCAAGGCCCATGAGGTGCGCAAGCCCGTGGCTGTGATGACCGCCCCCGACGGCGAGACGATTTACGACTTCGGCCAGAACCTTGCGGGTGTTGTCCGCATCAAATTCAACGGCAAGGCCGGGCAGGTCGTGACCGTGCGCCACGCCGAGATCCTGAACCCCGACGGCAGCTTAAACACGACCTTCCTGCGCACGGCCAAGGCCACGGCGACCTACACCTGCCGCGACGGCGAGCAGACCTACAGCCCGCGGTTCAGCTACATGGGCTTCCGCTATGCGGGGGTCAAGGGCGTCGACGCGAAGGATCTGGAAATCGAGGCCGTGGCGCTCTACTCCGATGTGGAGCACAGCGGTTCCTTCCGCTGCTCCGATGAGATGCTGAACAAACTGCAGTCCAACATTACATGGGGCGCCAAGTCGAATTTCGTTGATATACCGACGGACTGTCCCCAGCGCGACGAGCGCATGGGCTGGACCGGAGACATTGCCGTGTTCTCGCCCACCGCGCTGTACAACTTTGAACTGAGCCGCTTTTTGGAGAAGTGGCTGCGCGACGTCAAGGCCGAGCAGCTGCCCACCGGCGGCATCCCCAACACCGTGCCTGTGCAGGGTTACGGTTTTCCCGCCACAATGCCCGAGATGGCCGTGGACTGGTGGGGCGACGCCTGCGTGCTGGTGCCATGGGCTCTATATGAGGCCACAGGCAGCCTGCACGTTCTGCGTATGATGTACCCCACCATGCAGAAGTACGTCAAGGCGTGCTGCTTCTGGGCCGGGTTCGGCATCGGCAAGCACCGTTACATCTGGCACACGCCGTCGGTGCTGCATTTTGGCGACTGGGTCGCCCCCGATGCGCCGAAGATGAGTCAGTGGCAGGCCCGCAGCAAGTACACCGCCACGGCGTCCCTGTGCAACACCAGCGGTACACTGGCGAAAATTGCACGCATCCTTGGCAAGACCGAGGACGCCGCCAAGTACAAGGCGCTGAGCCGTAAGGTGGCCGATGCCTATTGCAGTGTGCTGACCGACGGCAACGGCAAGACGAAGGAAGAATTCCAGACCGCCTATGTGCTGCCTCTGTACTTGAATATGTTCCCTGAAAACGTCAAGGCGAAGGCTGCCGAGAATCTGGTCAAGCTGGTTGAGAAGAACGACTACAAGATCGGCACAGGCTTCCCGGGCACGCCGTACATTCTGTTTGCGTTGGCCGACAACGGCCACGCCGACACTGCCTACAAGATGCTGCTGAACACACAGTGCCCCAGCTGGCTGTATGAGGTCCGCGTGGGCGCAACCACGGTTTGGGAGCGTTGGGACGGTCTGGACGAGAACGGCGAGTGCCCAATCGGCGACGACGGGACCGACATGATGATCTCGTACAACCACTACGCCAGCGGCGCAGTGGGCGCGTTCCTCTACCGCCGCGTGCTGGGTGTGGAGCCCACCGAGGCCGGGTACCGCAAGTTCAAGTTTGCGCCGGTGGTCGGCGGCGGCATCACAGAGGCTGAAGGCACGGTGGGCACGCCCTACGGCGTGATCAAGGCTGCATGGAAGATCGCGGACGGCGAGATGACGATGACCGTGGCAGTGCCCGTCGGCACCGAATGCACCGTTGTGCTGCCGAGCGGGGAAGATAAGGTGCTTGGCAGCGGGGAATATACCGTTACGGCAAAGGCATAAAGGCATAGCGTAAACAAATTGCTTATACACACAAAGAAGGAGTGACTCTCTATCATGTCAACCTCGAAATCCAACTTCTGGTCCTCGCCGCTGACGAAGTCCCGTATCACCAGCGACGACGTCAAGATGCCGGAAATGCTGCTGGGCTATTTTATCGGTCCCTTCGGCGCACTGCTTTCCTCGGGCATCTTCACCAGCATCCTGCAGAACTACTTCACCGATGTCCTCAAGCTTGATCTTGGCTTTTTGACGACCTTGCAGCTGGTCTCCACGGTGCTTATCGTGGCGTCCAACCTCATCGTCGGTCAGCTGATCGAGCACACCAAGGCTCTGGCCGGCAAGGCACGCCCGTGGATCCTGCTCTCCGCACTGACTCTTTCCGTCGCCAGTGTGCTGATGTTCATCGTGCCGTTTGAGGGCATGGCCAAGATGGTCTGGATCGCCATCGCGTACAACCTGTACTACGCAGTCGCTTACCCCATCTACAACACCGCCAACTCCACCATGATCCCCGTTTCCACCCGTGACAGCAAGCAGCGCGGTGCGCTGGCTTCCTTCACCAATGTGGCGGGTCTGGGCGTTATGGGCTGCGGCTCGATGGTATTCCCGATGCTCGTTTCCTTCGCGCTGAAGGAGAACCAGCACCTGTGGTTCCTCACCATGCTGGCCGTCGCCATCTTCAGCGCACTGACCATCTACCTGCAGTTCCTCTTCACCCGTGAGCGCGTCACCGAGGAAGGCCGCGCCGACACCGATACCCCTGCCAAGTCCGCCACGCTGGGCGAGCAACTCAAGGCCGTTACCGGTGACCGCATGTGGTGGATCGTCATGGCGTTCTATATGCTGTTCCAGTGGAGCGGCGCGATGAAGAACGGCTCCATGAGCTACTTCTGCAAATGGGTTCTGGACAACACTTTCTTCGGCACGGCAGACGCATGGGGTGCCTCCCAAGGCCTGCTCAGCATCATGGGCGCTATCCCGATGGCCGTGGCTGCAGTCTTTGTGGTACCTCTGGCCAACAAGTTCGGTAAGCGTCTGGTCTGCGGCGGCTTCATGCTGCTGGGTGCCGCGGGCGGCATCATCGCAGGTCTGGGCGGCGGCAACATCGTGCCGGTCTCCATCGGCGTGGCCCTCAAGTGTCTGGGTTCTTCCCCGGCCTGCTATCTGATCCTGGCCATGATTGCCGACGTTATCGACCACATTGAGTACCGCACCGGCATCCGCACCGACGGTCTGACCATGAGCATCTACAGTTCCCTTATGGTCGCCGCCACGCCGATCTGCAACTCCATTTTCAGCGCCATGCTGAACGGCAGCGGCTATAACCAGGCCGCCGACGTCGCTCTGGGCACCGCCGCCCAGACCGCCAGTGTGCAGACCGCGATCTCTGTCAGCTATATCTGGGTCGAGACCGTCTGCTATATCATCGGCGCCGTCATCCTGATCCTGTTCTGGACGGTTGAGAAAAACCTGCCCGAGGAGCAGAAGGCTATCAAGGAACGCAACAAGAAGTAACGCGCCCTACACGCGATTACGATATACACAAGGATACACAAGGAGGAAAAACATGAGTAAGAAAAAATCCGGCCGCCGCGTCTGGCGCGGCGTGACCACAGCCACGGCGTCGCTGCTGGCGCTCAGTGTCTGCGCCTCGACCGTCGTGGACGGATTCCGCACCGACATTGACAAGTTCCTGGGCACCAAGAGCACCAAGCTCGTGACCGAGAACTCCGACGGCACTGACCTGTATACTTTCAAATCCGACTACACCTCCACTACCGAGCTGCTGCACGGTATTCAGGACGTGGGTGAGCGGATGAGCGAAGAGGGCAGCGTCCTGCTGAAGAACAACGGCGCACTGCCGCTGACGCAGGATGAGACCCAGAAAATCACCCTTCTGGGCTTCTCCAGCTACTATCCCGTTCAGGGCGGCGACATGGGCTCCGGTTATATTGCAAACACCGGCACGGATGCCGATACAGTCGATATGGTCGGTGCCTTCAAGGCAAAGGGCTTCGGTCTGAACCAGACTGTTTCTGACATGTACGAGGCCCTCAAGCCGACGTACAAATCCGAGGTCCAGAGCTGGGGCGGCACTGTGGAGTACAACCACATCACCGCGCCTTCCACCACCGGCGTTTTCTCCAGCAAGGAGCCGAGCCAGGCTGCGCTGGACGGCCAGAACGCCACTTGGAAAGACAGCATGAACGACAACAACGTGATGATCGTCACGATTGCCCGCTCCGCCTCTGAAAATGGCAGCTACAACCCCGGCACCGCCGGTGTTGATCCCACCCAGAACCTGAACCAGACCGACCCGCTGGGCCTGTCCGACGACGAGCGCGACCTCATCAATGCCGCCGTCACTGCCAAGGCGGCCAACGGCGGCAAGGTCATCGTTCTGTTGAATAATGCCAGCGCCATGGAAGTGCAGGAGATCGAGGATAACGTCGGTGTTGACGCCATCCTGCAGGTAGGTCTGCCGGGCGGCTACGGCTTCTACGGTGTGGCCGACATTCTCTCCGGTGCGGTCAGCCCCTCCGGTCATCTGACCGATACCTATGCCGTCAAGAACGCCAGCGCCCCCAGCGCCCAGAATTTCGGCGATTTGCAGTGGGCCAACGCCAACCCCGACATCAGCATGAACGATGCCATTGTCGAGGCCGAGAACATCTACATCGGCTACAAGTACTACGAGACCCGCTACTTTGACACCGTCATGGGGCAGGGCAATGCCGCCTCCACCGTTGGTTCCTCCACTGGCAGCGCATGGAACTACGACGACGAGGTTACTTACCCGTTCGGTTACGGTCTGTCCTACACCACGTTTGAGCAGACCCTCGATAACCTGAATGTTGACCTTGAAAACGAGACCGTCACCGCGAACGTGACCGTCAAGAACACCGGCAGCGTGGCCGGTAAGGATGTTGTGCAGCTGTATGTCAGCCTGCCCTATACCGACTACGACAAAGAGCATGGTGTGGAGAAAGCCGCTGTTCAGCTGTTGGACTACGGCAAGACCGCAGAGCTGGCCCCCGGTGCCAGCGAGACTGTGACCATCACCGCTGACATGCAGAATATGGCAAGCTGGGATTCCACGGCTGACAACGCGGTCGGTACCAAGGGCTGCTACATTCTCGATGCCGGTGACTACTGGTTCACCATCGGCAACGGCGCACACGAGGCCGTGAACAATGTACTGGCCGCAGAGGGTCAGAGTGTGGACGGCAGCGCCGACAAGGCCAAGAGCTGGACGCTCGATTCCTTTGACGACACGACCTTTGCCACGACCAAAAACGGCACCGCCGTTGAGAACCAGCTGGCCGACATGGACATCAACAGCTGGCTGCCCGGCACTGCTACCTATCTGACCCGTGCCGACTGGGAAGGCACCTTCCCCAAGACCTATAAGAATCTGACCGCCTCCGATGAGATGCTCGACATTCTGGACAATGACATCTATGAGATCAACGCAAACGGCGATCCGTCCACCGTCACCTTCGGTGCCGACAACGGCCTGACTCTGGCTGACCTGAAGGGTGTCACTGACCTTGATGATGAGCGCTGGAGTCTGCTGATGGATCAGCTCACCCTGGAGGAGGGCATGATTCGTCTGGGTCTGGGCGGCACCTCCACCAAGGCCATCGAGTCTATCATGAGCCCCGAGACCATCCAGAACGATGGCCCCAACGGCATCTACTCCTATCCTCTCGGCCAGTATGCCAACACCGACAAAGCCAGTACCGACCCCTGCGCCGTGGATGCCAACGACCCCAACCTCGCATACAAGTTCGGCACAATGGCCAACGAGACCGTCATTGCCCAGACCTTCAACAAAGACCTTGCCAACGAGTACGGCAAGATCTGCGGCAACTACAGCCTGTGGAGCAACCTGACCATCTTCTGGGGCTGCGGCACCAACCTGCACCGCACCCCCTATAACGCCCGCAACCACGAGTATTATTCCGAGGATGCCGTCCTTACCTCCGGTCAGGCCGTTGCCTTTATCAGCGGCGGCAAGGAGTACGGCGTTATCATTGCCCCCAAGCATCTTGCCTTCAACGATACCGAGATCAACCGTACCGGCGTTTCCGTCTTTATGACTGAGCAGCAGGCCCGCGAGAACGAGCTGCGCGGCACCCAGGCATCCATCGAGGATGCCGGCGCTCTGGGCATCATGACCGCCTTCAACCGTGTCGGCATCACCGCCGCCAACGCCCACACCGGTCTGCTCAAGAACATTCTGCGCGGCGAGTGGGGCTTCAAGGGTCTGGAGAGCCAGGACTTCATCATGAACCCCAACTATGCCGTGCTGAAGGAGTATGCCCTCAACGGCGGCACGATGACCACCTTCACCGGTGAGAACACGATGGCCGCTGTCAGCGAAAAGTTCGCCTACTGGACCACCGAGAATGTTGGTCAGGACACCGAGTTGATGGGCGCCATCAAGCAGGCCATGACATGGCAGGCCTACGCGCTGGCCAACTCCAACGCGCTGGCCGGCAGGGCCAGCAGCACCCGCCTTGTCAGCGTGCGCACCTGGTATGACAACGCCCTCGTTGCCGTGCAGGTCGTCTTTGCCGCCCTGACCGTACTGGCCGCCGCCATGTATGTGCTGAATGACCGCAAATCCAAGAAGCAGTAAAGGAGTGCAAACCATGAGTTCTACGAATAAAAAGGGCGCAGGTCTGATCCTGTCGCTTCTGACCGCCGTTGCCGGTGCTGTCGGCCTTGGCTTCTGCATTGTCAACGCCGGGACTGATTCCTTCCGCAAGATCGGCACCAGCCCGGTTGTCATCGGCTGCGCCGTCATCGCCATCCTTGCACTGGTGCTGCGCGTCGTGCTGGACAAAAAGCTGGCCATTGCCGCCGATGCGATGAGCGTAGTTGCCGGTATCACGCTGGTCGTGGCTGCCGTACAGTTCATCAGCCCCCGCGTCAACACCATCGCCTCGATCATGACCTTTACGAACAACGCCCAGACGATGGCTGACCTGTCCAGCGCCATCTACGGCACGGCCGCGCTGCTGATTGCCGTGGTGCTGAACATCATTGCCGCGTTCACCAACGTGAACGAGCAGTAATTATGCGCCATTCCCGCGTCACTTCATCGTGACAGCTTTTTCCTCATCCACACCCCGGGGGGCTTTCTCTCCGGGGTATTTTGTATTATGATGTAAAAAACAGATTTTTTCTGAAAGGATGTGTTCCACCTGCGCCGCCTGATGCTTATCCTTGCCATGCTGGTTCTGCTGGCAGACTGTGCCGCCGCCCCGGCAGCCCCTGCGGTGCAGTGCCGCATCGTTTTGGAATCCTCGCCTGCGTTTACAGCGCAGACCCAGACCGCAGCCGTTACCCCGGGGCAGAGTGTGAACTTCACCCTGACCCCTGCCGACGGCTATACGCTGACAGGCGCAGACTATCCCGGTGCCTCGCTTACCCGCACCGGCGCGGCGTACATCCTGACGCTGCCCGATGTCCGCTACTCCGTTGCCGTGGCAGTGACCGCGGAAAAGATCGATACTGTGCTGTATTATAATGACAACTGCGGCGGCGGCTGGGTCACTGTGCCTGTCACCGCGAGCCATCTGCGGCTGAACACCGCCATCGACGATGCGCTGTTCACCCGCCCCGGGTACACGCTGACGGGGTGGAACACCGCCCCGGACGGCAGTGGTCAGGCCGTTGGGCTGGGCAGTCGGACCGAGCCCGGCGCGCGGCTTTACGCGCAGTGGGCTGCTCAAAACGACGCCGCGGAGTTCACCTACACAGTTGAAAACGACGCCGCAGCTATAACGGGCTGGCAGGGCGAGGGAGAAGTGCTTGTCATCCCCGATACGCTGGGCGGTGCACCCGTCGTGGAAATTGCGGCGGGGGCCTTTGCCGATGCACCCTGTAAAACAGTCATCTTCCCGGATACCCTGCGCCGCGTGCAGCCCGGGGCCTTCAGCGGCAGCGCCGCGGAGAGCGTGACCCTGTTTGACAACCTGCAGCAGATCAGCGATTACGCATTTGAAGATTGCACAAGCCTGCAAACATTGTACATCAATGCCGCGACTGCGCCCGTCTACAGCGGCAGTTACTACGCGACGTTCGCCGATAAGTACGACCGCCTGCTCTCATTGGCCGATACGCAGAAGCTTGTGCTGTTCTCCGGTTCCTCGGCGCGGTTCGGGTATGACAGCGCCGCGCTGGATGCTGCCCTGTCCCATTATGAGGTCGTGAACATGGGTGTGTTCGCCTACACCAATGCGCTGCCGCAGCTCGAGCTGATTCGCGCACAGATGCGCCCCGGCGACCTGCTGCTGCTCTCGCCCGAATTTGACGCCGCCAAGCGCCAGTTCTGCACGACAAACGCCTTTGACGACGCCTTCTTCTGTATGGCCGAGGCTGACTACGACATTGTCGCACGGCTCAATTTGCAACAGTACAGCGGCGTTTTTTCGGCACTTGGCTCCTATTTGCAGACCCGCGCAGACATGGCGGCGCGCAGCTATGCCGTCTCGCCGTCCGATTTGGACGAGGACGGAAATGCCGTTGACACGCCGAGCTACAACGAGTACGGTGACTATGTTCTGTACCGCCCCGATGCCGTCGATGACACGCCGATTTACGGACTGCCTGTGGATTACACAACGGCGTCCTTCCCGTATGACACGTATATAGCCCCCGCCAACGCCGAGTTTGACCGCTTTGCGGCAGACGGCGGGCGGGTGTACCTGACGTACAGCCCGCGCAACAGCCGCGCCGTTTCGGCGGATTCCACGCCGGAGGCTGTGGCCGCGCTGGATGCGTATTTCCGAGAAAATCTCGATGTTGTGTTCTTGACGCCGCTGCAGGATTCCCTGATGCCCGGGCGGTATTTCTACGGCACCGACAATCATCTGTCCACAAACGGGGTGACTATGCGCACGGCACAGGTCATTGATGCACTGACAAAACAACTGCAAGGGGAGGGGATTGCGCCATGATTCTTGTCTGCGCTCTGGCTGCACTGACCACTGTGCTGGCACTGGCGGCCCATCGCCGGGCATGGGCCGCAGCGCTCGGCATGGTTTCGGGTGCTGCGGTGGTTTTGGCAGCGCTGGTACTGGATGTGTCCACCCGCACAATGCTGCTCTGCCTGTTGATTCCCTGCGCCGCCGCAATGTGGCCGATAGGAGGGCGCTTATGAATTTCACCGCACCCGCTTTTGTGCTGCTTTTTCCTATCGTACTGGCCCTGCATTGGATGCTGCCGCCGAGCCGGCGCTGGGGATTGCTGCTGGGCGCCCCGCCCCGGGTTTTTCCAATGACATAGGCACTTCCGCTGCTGGCGGGTATCACGCTGGGAACCTATGCAGCGGCACTGGGCATCGCAAAAAGCAAAACACAGACGGCCAAAAAGCTCTGGCTGACCTGTGCGGCAGTTTTGTGCATCGGGTGTCTGTGCCTCTTCAAATATGCCGGGATTTTCCGCACAGATGTGCCGCTTCTGCTGCCCGCGGGCATCTCGTTTTACACATTTCAGACCCTCAGCTATGTCATTGATATTTACCGCGGGCGGCTCATGCCGGAGAGGCATCCGGGGTATTACGCCTTATTCGTCAGCTTTTTCCCGCAGCTGGTAGCGGGGCCGATTGAACGCAGCACGGCGCTTCTGCCTCAGCTGCACGCGCAGGAGCGCCGTATGGACAGCCGCGGCTGGCTTTGGATGGT
>OBVY01001758.1_pt1 | contig 11269 bp, 7 predicted proteins | sample 1538051 | NCBI WGS metagenome assembly OBVY01 (sample SAMEA2580017, study PRJEB22360) | human gut metagenome | biome: human gut; feature: human-associated habitat; material: faeces | place: Denmark | collected 2008/2010 | reverse complement strand
CAGGCGGAGGTAGCCATTTCGACCGACGTTACATACGTGGGGGGGGGTATTGGCTCGATTTTGGATTTTTAAATGTGCATAAGAGGAGGCGCAGCCTATCCTGTCGGCAGACAGGGTAGGCATTTTTTTATTTCATAGGAAAAAGCCAGCCGGCAGGCTTGAGAGTCTGCCGGAAGACCTGGCTCTGGTGCTAAAAAACAGAAAAAATAAAAATGGGACTTTTTGTGATTGGTTTTATGATTGGCAATCGAATAAAATGAAGGGGAATTCAGAAAAAGTTAAGAAATCTGACAAAAAAAAGACAAAAAAAATCCGTAAAAGAGACGAATTTGCGATAGAAAAAGAGGAGGTTGAGTTGGAGTGATGGAAGGAAAAGCGGGGGTAAGTATGGAGTCCAGAAAGAAAATGTCGCGCGCTAAAAGCAACAGCCCCATGAAGAGAACCGTAAGACGCGCAGTTGCATGGCTCCTTGTTTTCTGTATGTGCATGGCAAATATGAATTCAGCCGTGTATGCAGCAGAAATTGCCACATCCAGTGACGCGCTGATGGCAGCGACTCCAAGCGATGCGGCGGCGACAGACAGCAATGCGGCAGAGATTCTTATGCCGGAACAGACTGTCAGCGGCGAGGAGTTAAAGGAAGAGGCAATCCGGGCTATCTCGGCGGGCCATGAATTTGATTTTGATTCAGAAATCCGCGTAATGAAGGACGCTGAGGGCAAAAACGAGAGCTACAGCGAGCTGTTCAAGGGCTACAGAAGCTTCACGCTTTTTGCTGACAATGGAAACGGAGGACGTCTGACAGGCGGCAATGACAACGCTTATGGTTACATCGTAGTCCGCGTAGATAAGGATTCCTACGAGGCGTTTAAGAAGGAAGAGGGAACAGCCAGAGCGACTGGTTCCGACGCGGCTGACAGCAGCGCCGCAGAGCGGGTATGGAGCCTGACAGGAGACGAGGAGTTAATTTTCCTTTATGTCAATGCAGACAACGGAACAGTAACCTTCTCTTTAAACATTGAAAATCTGGAGGCAGACGACATTGTCGTTCCAAGCCGTACAGAGCTTTACGAAGACACAGAGGAAGAGGCTGAGGAGACAAGCCCGGCAGAGAAACCGGCTGAGGATGCCAACGAGGCAGGAGGATCCGGTTCCGGCGGCGGCTCAGGAAGCGGTTCCGGAAGCAGCGGCGACGTTCAGGACGATCCGACCGATGAGGGAGCCTCTGATGACAGCCAGGCAGAAGACGGACAGACAGACGACAGCCAGAACGAGAACGACAGCGAAAACGATACAGATGCAGAGAAGCCGGACGAGAAGCCGGAGGACGGCCAGACAGGCGGCGGATCTGAAAACGGACAGGAGAATAACGGCTCCTCTGACACAGATAAAGAGGACGGAAATACAGATTCCGACGCTGATTCCAACAGCGGAAGCGGCTCCGAAAACGCAGGAGACAGCGGAAATTCCGATTCCAACAGCGGTTCCGACAGCGGCAAGGACGAGGGCGGTTCCTCTGATAAGGGAGACAGCTCCGACAAGGGCGATTCCCACCAGGGCGGTTCTGATTCCGGCAGCGGCAGCAGCAATTCCGGAAACAGCGGAAACTCCGGTTCCGACAGCAGCTCCGATAAAGGAAGCTCTGACAAGGGAGGCAGCAACAGCGGAAATTCAGGAAGCAGCAATTCCGGCAGTAGCTCCGACAAGGGCGGTTCTGATTCTGACAGCGCGAAGCTTTCCAAATCCAGCCTGAACCTTCCTATAGTAATGGGACCAAACCCGAACGCAGAGTTCGAGGAGGACGAGTTCGGTGATATGAGCTTCGATGAGTGGCAGGAAATGATGGAGGAAGAAGAGGAAGAGGCTGAAGAAGAGGAGGACTACACAGACGAAGTATCCGTAGCCTACGACAGCGAGGACGATGGAATCTCCTACCTCAACATGACTATGCTTCCGGCAGTAGGAGCGACCGTAAAGAAGGCACAGCCGAAGAGAGTGTTCAAGCTGTTCAAGAGCAGCAGAAGCGATGAGGCAGAGGCTGTGGTGATGGCGGGAGTAGTTCCGTTAAGCGGAATGATTCCAGCAGAGGGAACCTACTATAAGCAGATTGAACAGAATGACGATGGAAGCTACCGCCTGCATCTGGGTGTGACAGGAAGTGAACAGCAGGGTCTGGATATTGTACTGGCGATTGATACATCTGACAGTATGAATGACAAGATTGGCAACAGCTCTACTACTAGACTGGAAGCGTTAAAGGATACCCTTGGATACAGACAGGTAGGAATCTCTTGGAAAGAGGAGAATGGTTTCATTGACGATTTATTTACCCAATCTCCAAATAGCCGTTTTTCAGTGGTAACTTATTCTACCGGCAGCAGCAGAAAACTGGGATGGACAAGACTGGGAAGCGATGATTCCGGAAAGAAAGCAATTAAGGAGACCATTGGGAACCTTTCTGCAGATGGAGGTACAAACTACGAGGCTGGTCTATATGAAACAATAAAAATCCTTAGAGAGAGGGGAACCAGCAACAATATTCCAGTTGTTATTTTTCTCAGCGATGGAAAGCCGACCTTCTATTGTAGTCCAGCAGGTGAATTTAATGGATATTCAAGCAAGTGGTGGGGTGATAATGCTGAAGGTAGTGGAAATAGCATCACTACCGAAACAGGAGATGAGACCATACTCGCAGCCGGAAAATTTCATGACGAGATCGAGAAAATGAACGGCAGCGTTTACACGGTAGGGTTTGGAATTCCAGGATTAGGTGAAGATGATTATACATACTACCAGCCTGAGCAGTATCTGTACGCGATTTCCCAGGGGCTTACATGGGAAAAGGACTGGAGGGATAAGCTGATTGCTCCTAATACGAACGATGGAACCACAATTGAAACTAATGGTTCTGACGCGCAGGAACTGAATAAGGCCTTCGCAACAATCCTTTCTAACCTGAAGATGGAGAATGTTACAATTTCCGATCAGTTAAGTGAATTTGTGACATTTAAAGGGAACACAGCAGATGCTTCTAATGTAAAAGTTCAGACATTTAGAAAAAATCAGTCTGGAGAGCTTGTTCTTCAGAATGAGCTTCAGGAAGGAAGAGACTACGAAAGCTTAGAGTTCAACTCCGAAACAGGAACGATTAAGCTGATTTTTGGTAAGGATAAAAAGCTGGAGAGCGGTGTGATTTATGAATTATCCTTTGACATTCAGGTAAAGGATGGAGTCGAAATTCAGCCGGAAGATAAGGTTACAGGAGATCCAAATACAGATTACGGCAAAGGCCAGATCAGTTCCGGAAAGCCTGGAGTCAGAACAAACACAGAGGGATATTTCACATTTGGTGAAGATGGAACAACAAAGATATATTATCCGCACCCAGTTATTCCGGCATCTTCTACCTACAAGCCAGAATACCAGAAGTACATCAGGGACAACGGAGACGGTACTTATGATTTGACTTTAACTGTTAAATCAGATAAAGGCTCAGAGATTATCGGAGGCAAGGATCCGATTCCAGCTGACATTATGTTTGTAATTGATAAGTCTGGAAGTATGGATGACAAGATAGCAGGAACAACTAAAAGAAAAATTATCAATGATTGCCTGAATGATTTGATAATAACTGTTTCAAATGGTGATACAGATGTTCAATATGCAGGATACAAATTCAGTGACAAGGATAAAGCGTTAAGAGTAGACTTTAAAGAAAGATGGAATGAAAAATCTACATATTGGACAGGCGAAACACAGAAAGCTATTTCAAAACTTCAGCTTACCGATAGTCAAACCAGCGGCCCAACTTATCCATCATATGCTTTAGGGCAAGCAATTGAGAAATTAGAGACTGGCAGTCATTTAGAAACTAATAGAAAGAAGTATTTAATTTTCTTTACTGATGGAGCTCCAGGACAGAATACCGACGACATCAGTGAAAAAGAAATGACAAGATGCTATAGTGCAATAAAAGGATTAGACAGTGATGCTACCTTTTATGCAATCCGTGTTGGATATGAGGATACCGGGTACAAGTTTATGGAAAACATGGTAAGCAATGCAGGTACAGAAGATGCACATCTGTATTCAGGAATGGATAAAGAAAGCATCAAAGCAGCTTTCCAGCAGATAGCAGACGATATTGCAGGACAGATTGGCACCCAGACAACAGGAGTGACCAATGCAGTTATCTCTGATAAACTGAGCGTTTACGCAGATATGGTTGAGGGCAGTGAAATTGTCGTAAGAAGAGATGGAGAAGTTTTAACAGAAGGAAGCGATTATACTAAAGTTTACAATGTGGATACAAAGACGGTAGAGGTTAAATTAAACGGAGAACTTGTACAGCATGCCGTTTATAAAGTGACCTTTAAAGTAAAACCATCACAGGAAGCTAAGGACGCTTATCAGCAGGACGGCGGATATCATCGTAATCCTGATGGAAGCAAGACAGAAAATGTATTTACAGGTGCTGAGGGTACAGACGCTCCAGGCAATACAACAAGTTCCGGACAGCCAGGTTTCCCATCGAATGAGAAGGCAGTGCTTTCCTGGCAGTATGATGGAGCGGCCGGAAAAACAGAGTACGACCATCCGGTTCTCCAGGTACCGCAGACAGGACAGTTCGTAGTTCAGAAGCTGGTTGAAATTGATGATAATGAAACGCCTCTCGCAGATGCGAAGTTCATTATTAATCTGGACAAGGCTGATGAGAGCGGAAATTATACGGAGTTCTCCTCTGTAGCCCTGAAAGCAGACGGAACTTCCTCCCCGGCGGTAAAGACAGAGGGAGAGGCTCAGTTTAAGATTTCAGAGGCAGTTCCGATGGAATACAGCCTTACAGGAATCGAGGTATTCCAGAAGGCGGCTTCCGGCGAACTGAGTAATGTAACAAACACAAGATTACAGAATGATATTCTTACCGTACAGCCGGGCGACGATCTGATTGTAAAGGTAACGAACAACCTGGCGCATGAAGGTTACTTCCACAGCACAGACCAGGTAACGAACTGGACTAATGGAAATCCTGAAACGCCGTTTACCAGCGATAAGTCAGCGGCCAGAGAGGCGGCAGAGTCTCAGCCCAAGGCAGATGCAGGTAAGAAAAATAAAAAGGTAACAGAGATGGAAGAGGAGGAGGGTGATCCACTTGTATAAAAGCAGAAAGAAAAAAAATATGATCAAGCTGTCCGGAATCGCCCTTCTGGCAGCGCTCACGGTTGGCATTGGCAGCACAAGCGCGGTCATCAGACATCAGATAGACCTGAAAAACGAGATTTCTGCTGATACGGTAGTAGTAGAGGTAGAGGAAGACCTGGCAGACGATAATCAAAGCGATTGGACAAAGCCGAAAAAGGTAAGTTTTAAGAATTCAGGTTCAGCAGACGTATTTCTCAGAGTAGCTTATTCTGAATCATGGAGTACTGCAGGAGGAGCAGATGGAGAGAAAGAACTTCTCTCCAATAAAATGCCAGGAAGTGATAGCGACGTAGCTTCTAAAGTGGTTTCCGGTGAGAACTGGGAACTTAGAGAAGACGGCTGGTATTACTATAAGAAGGTTCTTCCAGCTGGAAGTACGACAGAGAGTTTCATGGAACAGGTTGATTTTTCCAATATTGACAGCTTAGAAGAATCTTTGAAGAATACGTACAAAAATGCTGAGTATGAAATCCATTTTCAGGCAGAGGCAGTTCAGGCCAGCGATGAGTGGAAGGTCAGCGAAGAGGCGGCAGCAGCGTTGTTTGACAAGGATATTTCAGCAGCAGTTAATGATGGAGCGACGATAATTGACAGAGACCAGAACGAAGACCAGTGGCCGTCCAATAAAGACACAGCAAAGATCATCTGGTCTGTCGGAACAGCCGGAGGGGGGAACTGATTATGAAATTATATAAACGATTAGCGGTTATCCTGGCCGGTTCCGTCATGGCAGTCGGATTCAGCTCCACATGGGCTTACTACTCAGATACTCAGTCGATTGTGAACCCGTTTGATACGGCTGGCAGTTCCATTGACATGGTAGAAGACTTTAACCCGGCAGATACTATTCTGCCGGGGGAGACGGTAGATAAAAAACCATATTTCGTGAATACAGGAGATATGGATTTAGTTCTCCGGCTTCAGATGGAGACCTGGTGGGCGGATAAAGAGACAGGAGGCAGACTGGAGAATCTCAGCACAGAGATGGTTCAGCTGAATTACCCACAGGATTTCAGTGAAAACTGGGTTGAGATTCCAGCGAGAAGCGGAACCTACTATTACACTCATATCCTGAATGGACAGGGGAAGGAAGGCAGCGAAACTTCTTACTTTCTGGAAAGCCTGACTTTGAATCCTGAGGTGTCCAACGATGATCACGCAGCTGATTACAGCAAAGGCAAATTTATCGTAGATTTTAATGCAGAAGCAGTTCCGGCAGATGAAGCTTCCCTGGCAGTTTCCGGATGGGGACTGACACAGTCCACAGAGGAAACGAATCAGCTGGAGTGGAAGAACCTGCTTCCAATATCTTAGAAAAAGCCATAGAAAGCCGCTTCGCCGGAAGGTGGGGCGGAGGACAGGAGGAGACAGAAAATGAAAAAGAAACATATCGCTGCTCTTGCAGGAATTGCAGCAGTGTTTGCAGTCGGCGGCTCCCTGGCATATTTCAATCAAGATTTGGAAGCAGTTAACGTCCTGAAGTCCGGTGATTTTGACACAGAGATTGTGGAGGAGTTCCGGCCGGAGGATGGAAAAGACTGGAAGCCGGGAACTACGGTGAATAAAGACTTTGCGGTTAAGAACTCAGGCGATGTGCCGATGGTGGTACGGGTCAGCTTTCAGGAAACCTGGGAAAAGGATGACGGAGCTTACGTTACCATTGACACAACTGAAAAAGAGGAAGGCCACGGCGAAGCAGACAATAAATTTGAAAGTGTCTGGCAGGAGGAGCCGACAGACGGACTTACAGACAAAGATGATTCTGTAGTAGAAAAAACGCTTAACCTTGGAAAGGAATGGGTCTACAGCGACGGCTATTATTACTACACGAAAACTCTTCCGGCAGGAGCAACTACCGAATATCTGTTAGATGATGTGACGCTTTCAAAGGATGCAGATTTAGGAAAAATTACAGTGGTAAAGAAATACTCCACGAATCCGGATAAGACGGTTCCGGAAGAGGACTGGATTCCTTTCCCTGCAGACGAAGCGGGAAATCCTATTTCAGAATCAGAGCTTTCCAGGCAGTTAAAGGAAGAGGGAAAAACACTTTACCATATGCGTTCTGATATTGTAACAGATGAAAATCTTACCGGTTATTCGGACGCAGCTTACAATTTAACAATCAAGGCCCATACAGTCCAGGCCACAGAAGACGCAGTAAAAGCTGTATTTGGCGAGGAAGCATTACAGCATGCGTCAGATGAAAATTGGGACTGGGAACTTCAGAAATAAGCACACTGGCCAGCAATCTTACTGGTTGAGATAAAGCAATCTATGAGGAGGAAAAAGTAATGAAGATGAATAAGAAGGCAGCAGCACTTGGCGGTTTAGCAGCAGTAGCAGTAGTAGGCGGAACATGGGCATATTTTAATCAGACAGCAGCAATTACCAACCCATTCAGCACAGGAAGATATGGCGGTTCCATCGTAGAGAGCTTCAACCCGTCCGAGGGCGATAACTGGCAGCCAGGCGCTACAGTAGATAAGGAAGTAGTGGCTGAGAATACAGGAAATTCTCCGCTGCTTGTTCGTGTAAAGATGGCAGAGACATGGTCCAGAAATGACCAGAATATGATTGCAATTAACAGTGAAAAGCAGCCAGACTTTACAGCGGTAAAACAGGCCAATGCCGAAGATGGACTGGTAGAGGGTGATCAGACAGTCGTATGGAAAAATCTGGCTGAAAATGACGCATGGACACAGGGAGAAGACGGTTACTGGTACTACAAAGGCCAGTTAGCTCCAGGAGCAACCACAGAGAGCCTGTTAGAGTCCGTAACATTAGATAAAGATACAGATATGGGACTGTATACAACAACCTATAAGTACTGTACAACAGACGGAAAGGACAGCAAACCAGACGATAAGACAGAGTGGCTGACAGCAAAAGACGGCGAAGAGGATGTAGATATGTTAGCAGCTGCAGAAGCAGCAAAGAAAGAAGGAAATTCCTTCCATGTTAAGAAAGAGACTGCTCTGGACGAGGCACATCCAGGATATGCAGACGCTGACTACGAGCTGGAGATCACCATTGACATGGTACAGCCGACAGAGGACGCAGTTGTCGATGCCTGGGGTGAGGAAGCGCTTACTTATTTAGTTTCTTTTTCAGAAGCAGAGTAGTAAACTTAAATACTGCAAATCGGGGACTTAACATATGAGGCTAATCAAAGGATTTGTAAATATTCTGACCTGGATTGTATACGCCTGCATTGCCTGCTATCTTCTGATAGCGGCGCCGATGCTGGCAGGATACCATCCGGTCGTGGTTCTCAGCGGAAGTATGGAGCCGACTTACCATGTAGGAAGCATTATCTATTACAAAGAAGCAGATTTTGCTGATATTAATGTAGGAGACGCTATTACCTTCCAGGCAGGCGAGGACGGCATGGTGACTCACCGCGTTGTGGAAAAGAGCGAGCTTTCCCAGAATTTTGTTACAAAGGGAGACGCCAACGAGACGGAGGATCCAAATCCGGTAGACTACGACGAGGTAATCGGAAAGGTATGGAAGGTAAGCATTCCATACGCAGGTTATTTTGTAAATTACAGTAAAAATATGGGCGTCATTGTTGTGATGGCAGCCATCATCATATTGGGAATCGCCTTGGATATGTTTTTCCCGGATAAGAAGAAAGAGGAAAAGACAGAGGCTTAGGCGTGGACAGAAAGGGAAGAGGAACAGGAAATGAAAAAGAAAGCGGCGTTAGGACTGGCAGGACTGGCAGCAGTAGCAGCTATTGGTGGAACATGGGCTTACTGGAACCAGAATTTATCTGTAAACAATGAGTTTAAGGCAGGAAACTTCGATTCTGATATTGTAGAGGAGTTTAAGCCGGAGACAGACTGGCTCCCAGGCGAGACGGTAGAGAAGGTTGTATCTGTAAAGAACTCCGGAAACGTGGATATGGCCGTAATGACTAAGATTACCCAGAAGTGGGACGGCGAGAAATTAACACTCCAGGCAGCTGATGGAACAGAGTACGCAGCAGAGGTTCAGTGGGGAGAGAATGTAGCGGCATTTGCAGCTCCTGGCGTTGCTGATATAGCAGCTCCTATGGGAATTGAGAAGACAGTAGATTCTTTTGCTGATGCAGATGACACATGGGTTCTGACAGATATCAAAGAGAACGAAGACGGTTCTCAGGATCTGTACTTTGTTTACAGCGGTATCGTAGCAGAAGCGGGAGAGACGTCAGCGCTTCTCACATCCGTAACAATGAATCCGTTAATTCAGTCCGGTATTACATCCAAGAAGTATGAGCCGAATGGAAGCGGCGGAGTTGATTTAGTAGAGGCGGACGCTAATTATCTTGACAGTTATGAGGACGCTCAGTACACCATGACTATCAATGCTAAGACAGTTCAGGCAACCTTTGATGCCATTAAGGACGTATTTGGAGCAGCTCTTGAGATGAGTGACAGCGACGAGGAAGTTGTAATCAATGATTTCTTAGCTGCAAACGGCATGGATAAGCCAGCAGCATTAGAGGCAGAATAAAAACGGTCTGGCTCTGCCGGGCAAGGGAAAAGCTGATCATCAGTTCAGCGCTTCCCCCGCCTGGCGGAAACAGGCAAGGACAGGAGATAGAACGATATGAGGAAAGGCAAACATGCAGTATTAGGTCTGGCGGCTCTGATTTCGGCGGCTGCCATCGGCGGGACATGGGCGAGCTGGACTCAGGAACTGAAGGCCGGAAATGAATTTATGACTGGCAGTTATAACACTTCTCTGGACGAAACCTTCGAGTCTCCGAAAAACTGGAAGCCAGGGGAAAAAACAGAGAAAGCAGTGCAGATCACGAACAAAGGCGCTGTGGACGCCATGGCAAAGGTTGTCATCAGTCAGAGCTGGGAGTCCTTTCCTCTGACGTTCCAGGCCCAGAACGGCGAAACAGAATATGCCGCGGTTCCTGAATTCAACAAAAACAACGTAGTGCTCTTAGCCTCCGGCGACGCCGACGGAAAGACGGAGGAAAACCGCTGGGGCCTTCAGGCAGTGACGCAGTACAGTCAGGCAGAGGGAAAATGGCTTCTCTTAAATGAGATTCCGGAGGGGGAGAAAGGAATTTTTACCCTCTACTATATGGGAATTGTGAAAGCAGGAACCAGCTCCCCGCAGTTTTTGGACGGCGTGACGATGAATCCCCGGATTACATCCGGCGTGGTAGATAAGGAATACGAGCCGGAGTATGACAGCGAAGGCAACCCGACAGGCGGTATTATTCAGATTGCAACCTCCAGCAGTTCCAATGGCACAGGCTATGAGAATGGAACCTACACCATGACCATTGATGCCACAACGGTTCAGGCTACCCAGGCGGCGGCAGAGGAGATTTTCAGCGCAGGAGCCGAGGACGGAGACGAAGCGCAGACCTTAGACTATCTGGTAAAGAACATCGCGGATGACGGCGTATTTGAAGCCGCAGAGGCGAAAACGCTGAAATTTGCAGAAACTGACGGAACTATGACCTACATTCCTTACCGGGACGGCGACGGCCAGGCAGAGGAAGGCAACTGGTTCATGAGCTTTACCAATATGGTTCCAGGCGGAATTTACCGGGATCGGTTAAACATTGAAAACGACAGCGACAAGACATGGAAGCTTTATATGAAGGCTCTTCCGAGAGAGCAGAGCGATCTTCAGGACGAACTTCTGGAGAAAATTTCCATGAAGGTGTGGTATACCAATGCCGACGGCGAGGAGAAGCTTCTCTACACCGGCAATGCGACAGGTTCCACGCTTCTGACACAGGGCGATACGGCTGGCGGCACAGAAGGCGAGAGAGCCGTATATCTGGGCGGCTATAAGGGCGGCCAGACAGGTTCTATCCAGGTAGAGCTTCAGCTGGATCCGACTCTTATATTAACCGAGGATCCGTCCATCACCCCAGAGCCGGGAGAGAGCAATCTGGTAAATAAATATGCAGGCGCTCTTTCGAAGATTGACTGGCAGTTTATGGTGACAGAGGTCAAGGACGATGGAGGAAACGGCGGCGGAAATGGCGGAGGAGGCCATAGCGGCGGAAGCGGCGGTGGCGGCGGCGGCCCCCGGTCTACTCTTA
>OBVY01001757.1_pt1 | contig 11286 bp, 8 predicted proteins | sample 1538051 | NCBI WGS metagenome assembly OBVY01 (sample SAMEA2580017, study PRJEB22360) | human gut metagenome | biome: human gut; feature: human-associated habitat; material: faeces | place: Denmark | collected 2008/2010 | reverse complement strand
CCGGCACATGGACCTGCAGCTGCGGCGCCACCAACACCGGCAAGTTCTGCTCCGAGTGCGGCAGTCCCGCACCCGCCCCGGCACCGGCCAAGTGGTTCTGCCCCAACTGCGGCAGCGAAAACGGCGGCAAGTTCTGCAGCAACTGCGGAACGCCCAGGCCCTAGCCCCTCTATCTGGTAATTGGCGGGGGATCCGCCACCCCCGCATTTGCTTCTATGGGTTTCGTTCGATAAAGGAGGACACCATGAAGACAACGTTCAAAAAGTCCGTACTCGCATTTCTGACATGCGTCCTTGCGCTCGCCTTTGCCCTGACGGGCTGCAGCGGCGGCGGCAAAGACCCCAAGGCCAACTTCGTCGGCAGCTGGGAACTCTCGGGTGGAACCCTGGAGGGCGAAGAACTGACCGATGAGTACATGAAGATGCTCGAGGATTGGGGTGTGCACTGCGTCCTGATTCTCGATGAGGACGGTACAGGTGCCCTCGACCTGTTCCTTGAAGTCGTCGACCTTAAATGGGAGGCAAAGGACGCCACCACCGTAACCATCACCGCCGAAGACGAGTCGCATGACATGAAGCTCAAGGACGGCAAGCTCATCCTCGAAGAGGATGACGGCAATCTTGTCTTTACCAAGTCCGACAAGGACCTGTCCGGCACGGTGAAGAAGGATCGCGAGGCGGCCGAGAAGGAAGAAGAGATCGACGAGGCCGTCGAAGACGACGACGTCCAGAAGATTGAAATCTCCCCCGCCGTCACCGTTGCCGATGACGACCTGTGCACCATCACCATCACCGAGAAGTTCAAGGACGAGTGGGACGACATCGGTTTTGTCGTCAACATCACCAACAAGAGCGACAAGGACCTGACCTTCTACGCCCCCAGCGGCAAGACCAACGTCAACGGCACCATGAAGGAACCCTGGTTCTCGGCTCACCTGATGCCCGGCACCAACGCCACCGAGGAATTCACGTTCTCGAGCGGCGAGCTTGACAGCCTTGACGACCTGGTCAACACGACCATCGGCATCGACGCCTACCTGACCGATTCCTACGAGGACGTCGCCTCCTACAGCGCAACCATCGCGTAGCGGTAGACCACGACAGCCGCGGATTGGCGGACACATCCGCGCACACCAGACGGGGCCGCAGGAGTTGATCCTGCGGCCCCGTCGCTTTTATGCCGACAGCACTGCCCATACAAGCAGACCGCCCGCCGTTTTTAGATGCGAAACGGTGGGCGGCCTATCTTTGCGGCGCCGGAACACGGGTGAGCGCGTCGATTACGGGCGCTCCATGTTGGGAACGATGCTGCCCTCGGTCACCGCGCGCACGGCCAGGCGCATGATGTTGTCGTAGCCGGTCTTGTTGAGAATCTCCGAGATGCGGCGTTTGATGGTGCCCTCACTCATAAACAGCTCGGCCGCAATCTCGCGGCGGCTTTTACCCTCGCAGGCAAGGCGCAAGATCGACAGCTCGACATCGTCGAGGGCTGCTGTACCCGAAAAAATGCTCTCGGGCGGCTTGGGAAACGTGCAGTAGCCAGCCAACGTGGAGCGCATCACGGCGAACAGCTCGTCGATACCGACGTTCTTGTACACAAAGCTATCGACGCCCGCCTCGCGGGCCTGATCGACAAAGGTGATCTCGGGCATGCCTGTCATGATAATGATGCGACACTCGGGCAGCTGCTCCTTGATGCGTGCCGCCGCCACGATGCCGTTTGAATCGTGTTCGGTGCACACGTCCATCAGTATCATGTCCGGGCGCTCCTTGAGCGCGACACCCAAGGCCTCGGAGGCATCGGCGATCGCGGCAACGACGGTCATATCGGGCTGGTCGCCAACGGAGCGCGCCAGGCTCTCGCGCAGGATGGCCTGATCTTCGACAATTAACACGCAGATCATGAGTTTCTCCTTTGGGACGTGTCGTTGGCGTTAAGCGGAATGGATACCGTAAGCGTAAAGGGCGGGGTGGCGTGGACCTCTAGGCTGCCACCCAGATCTTGCGCGACATGCCTCATACCTGGGATTCCCGTTCCCTCGCGATACGATACGGGGGCCGGGGACCCGTCGTTAGAAATCGTCATGTGCGCGACGGCGTCAGCATCCGTCCTCTCCTGCCACAAGCGCACATGGACCCGATGCGCCTGCGCATGCTTGGTGGCGTTGGTCGAGGCCTCGCGGATAATCTGCAAAAAGGCAGCGGCGACACGCGCGTCCTCAGGCAGCGCACCCTCAACATCGATCTGCACGCTCACCAGGCCAAAAGCATGGACGATATCGCCCAGTTGCTCTGCCGGTTCGGTGTCGCCCCCGCTGCGCAGATCGGCAGCGATTGAGCGCAGCAGCGGGTCGATCTGCTCGAGCGACTCGTCGTCCAAGCGCCCCTCCTCCAAATAGCGATGGAGGATGGACAGACGCTGCCCGATCACGTCGTGCACGCGAGCGCGCATACGCAGATAGGCCGCATTGTCAGCAACCTTTTTGACTTCTTCGATCTGGGCCTGGAGCTCTTGGCCCGCAAGCTCAAGCAGGTGGTTGGCCTGCGCCAGGCGGTCATGCGCATGCGCATACTCTGTCACATCCAGACCGATTATGCGCTCGAACGAACGGCCCGAGACCATAACGCCATCGCACACAAACAGGCGAATCTCGGCGGGAGAAACCTCGACCACCGCACGCGCCTCACCAAAGCGGTCCAGGTTGATCCGCACGCGGTTCTTACCGCCTTCGGGCATTTGCATGCTGAGCTTGCGCAGGTCGTTCCATGTACCGCTCATATCGCCTAGGTCGGTGGGCATATGAAGCTCCACCAGGTTTTTACGCATGCAGCGGTTCATGAGCAGTGGACGGCCCCTCGAGTCCAGATACAGGATGCCCACGGGAATCACGTTGATGGTTTCGATCGTCGAGAACGCGGTGATATCCTCCTGGCGGTTACGGACGTCCATCAAGAGCGCCGCGACGGAACGGAACAGGAAGAACGCTCCCTCTGCGATAAGGACAACGGCCCACACCGAGCCCATGGCAAAAACCACCGGCGGTGTCACGGCGCCAACAAGCAGCAGCTCGGCCAGCATGACGGGGCGACGATAGTGCACCATAAGCACCATGCCGTAGGCAAAGATCGCGGCATTGAGCCACAGCACTCCGCCCATTGCCCTGGCGCAAACGTCAAGCGGCGCCACCAGATACGAGCCAGACGACGCGAATAAGATGAGCGCCGAAATCATCAGGTGAAGCACAAGGCTCGTCTCGTAGGCGCAAATCACCTTACGGTTATAGGACGAGCGGCGCGATGCGATGAGCGGGACGTGGATCATCTGCAGACACGCAGCCAGGGCAAAGACAACATCGAGCGCAACGATTTGGGGAAGGATGAACGAAATCTGCATCGTCACTCACCGGCCCTCGGCATCAAGACGATCATACGCAGCTGGCCGGGCTCGCCCTCAAGGCGGTATGCCACGTTGCGCCCTTGCAGAGCGCTTTCGAGCTCTTGCGCAGCGGGCGTCTGCGAAAGATCTTCATCATCGTTGGAAAATAGCGTGGCGCGCAGCTCGACACTGCACCGGTCATGGTCGCCCAAGTGATACATAAGCGCCGGATGGTCGGTGGTGTAGGCAAAAAACGCAAAGTCATACACGCAGTCGTACAGGGCGCTTACCGTACTGGCGTGCATCGGGCGTCGTATGGCGATAATCGAGGCGCAATCGACATCGATGGTGCGCAGGTCGCTTGCGAGCTCGTTGGCAATGAGTTGAATGCGGTCGCGATCAAAACCGCTCTCCCCGTGCTGCGCCAACGTGAGCGACCCTTTGCGCTTGCAATAGGCGACGAGCATCTTGGCGCGCTGCAGCATGCGGTAACGCTCGTGTGAAGACGCCTCGTCGGTCAACGGTGGCAGCGAGCTCAGCAGGTCGTACATCTCTTCGAACGCGCGGGCAAGCGCCTGGTCCACGTCTTGGACCAGCAAGGTCTCGGCCTCTTGATCTGCCAGATGCGTCTTAAGATCGTAGTCGGCCGTGAGCAGCTCATTTTGGCGCTGCAGCTCCATGCGACGATGTGCCAGTTCACGGTTAAGCTCGTTGAGCTCCGACACGTCTTGGGCAAGCAGGGCCGATCCGCCCAGCAGTGGAAAGGCGCGATACATTACATCGGGATCGGACGCCACGGCAAAGGCGTGAGCGTGCCCGTGTTCCTGGGTCCGCAACTCCTCGCGCACGCCTACCGGCATTGGCTTTGACGCCGGCGTGGCATAGACTTCCTGCAGGTCGCGCGTTAGAACTTTGAGGTCGAGCGGCAAGGTGTCGAAGATGCCGGCGATGTCGTGATACGACGGAATGACACCGCAATCGAGACAGATTTCCATCGCCACCACGCACAGGACGCAGTAGACAAGTGAAAAATTAAGCCTCCATGCCCAGGGCACACGCAGCGCATATGAAATGGCAAAGAACGCGCCGCCCAATAGGACAAGCGCGGCCGTGCCCGAGAAACGCTGAATACGAAAAGACGAGGACCGTCCTACCAAGATAAAAAAGGCAACGAAGTTAAAGGCTGTCCATACCAGAACGGTACCGTAGCCCCAACCATATGTGTAATCGTTGCTCCAGGTTCCACTCGATCGATTGAAATGGAAGACCTGCTGATGAACATCGTTAGTAAGCACAAAGCCGATAAGCAGGACAGCCATGACCCACAAAACGGTGCGGTACCGACGCCCCATACGATGCTGTTCCAAACCCGCGAGGCGCAGACCGCACAGCTGGTAGATCAGCGGAATGAGCGTCATGGGCACGTAGTACAGGTACCACAGCACGGTGGCATAGAACGGCGTGAACGACTTATATTTGAGGATGACCTCGATCATCCACAGGGCACAAATGGCGGCGATGGCAACAAGGCGGCGGCGCAAGACGTAGTCCAAGCAGCGTAGGTACGCCAACACACCCCAGATTGAAAATGCAATTGCGGCGACAAGCAGCGGGAGAGAGCTCGAGTGGACGAGCGCATCCACGACCTCTTCGGACACCTCGCTATAGGCGGGCACGGTGTTGGAAAGCTTGGGGTCGGAGGCGAACAGTGCCGGCAAGACTGCCAAAAGCATAAGGAACAGCGCGGTAATGGCGCCGGCGATAACAAAGACGCGGTGGCGATACACGCCATGCGATATGCCAACAAGGAATCGCGGCATGGCGAAGAGCCTGCCGCCCCTAAGATCCGCCACGGGCGCGGATCGGGCGGTCGCGTGGCCGATATGTCGCTCGCGGGTACCCATAGTGCTTTTAGTGTACCGACAGGCGGGCCCAAAAAGCGGGCCACATGTCCCAAAATCCGCCGACGGCGAGGGACGTCGCCAGCGACTAGTCGTTTAAGAACGTCCCCAATGACTAAGACAAAACGAGCGAGGATTTTTGGACGCCCAAATGGCGAGAGTGGATAATCTCCCACTTTGAGCCCACAAACAGGCTAAAAACGGGAGATTATCCACTCTCATTCTGCGGGCACTCATTTAAGTACGTCCCCAATGAGTGCTTTCACTTCTTTTAACAAAACGCCTGGCGGGCATTAACTGCTCGCCGGGCGTTTTGGTTAGGAGGCTATGGTTGTTGGGAAGCCTTAGGCCAGGTCCTCGCCGTTCGTCTCGATGACGTGTTTGTACCAGTCGAAGCTCTTCTTTTTGGAACGCTTGAGGGTGCCGTTGCCCGCATCATCGCGGTCGACATAGATAAAGCCGTAGCGCTTGGACATCTCGCCCGTGCCGGCAGACACCAGGTCGATTGGGCCCCAGGTGGTGTAGCCCAGCAGGTCAACGCCGTCCTCGGTCACCGCATCGCGCATCGCGGCGATATGCTGGCGCAGGTAGTCGATACGGTAGTCGTCGTTGATGGAGCCATCCTCCTCGACAACATCCTTGGCGCCCAGGCCGTTCTCGACCACAAACAGCGGCTTCTGATAACGGTCGTACAGGTCGTTGAGGGTGATGCGGAAGCCCAGCGGATCGATGGCCCAGCCCCACTGGCTCTCCTGCAGGTAGGGGTTCTTGGCGCCGGCGAAGGCGTTGCCCTGGGTGCGCTCGACATCGGGGTTATCGGCACCGGCGGAGCAACGGGTGCTGTAATAGCTAAAGCTGATGAAGTCGACGGTGTTGGCGGCCAGGATCTCGCGGTCCTCATCCGTCATGCCCACATCGATGCCCAAACGCTCGAGCTTCTTGACGGCATAGGCCGGGTAGTAGCCGCGGCTCTGAACGTCGACGAAGAAATAGTTGCTCTGGTTGTCAATCTGCGCCTGGCGCACATCGTCCGGACGGCAGCTGTAGGGGTAGTAGCTACCTGCGGCAAGCATGCAACCGATCTTGACCTCAGGGTCGATCTCGTGAGCGATCTTGGTTGCCCAAGCGCTGGCGACGAGCTCGTTGTGGGCGGCCCGGTACTCGACGGCCTCCTTGTTCTCGCCCTCCTCAAAGACCAGACCGGCACCCATAAACGGCAGGTGCAGGATCATATTGATCTCGTTGAAGGTAAGCCAGTACTTTACCAGGCCCTTGTAGCGGGTGAAGATCGTGGCCGCGAGGTTCTTGTAGAAGTCGATGAGCTTGCGGTTGCGCCAGCCGCCGTACTCCTTGATGAGGTGAATCGGGCAGTCGAAGTGCGTGATGGTCACGAGCGGCTCGATGCCGTGCGCCTGACACTCGCGGAATACGTCCTCGTAGAAGGCCAGGCCAGCCTCGTTGGGCTCGGTCTCGTCGCCGTTGGGGAAGATGCGGGTCCACGCCAGGCTCATACGGAAGGTCTTAAAGCCCATCTCGGCAAAGAGAGCGATGTCCTCCTTGTAGTGGTGGTAGAAATCGATGCCGGTCTGCGTGGGATAGTAATAGCCGTCCTCGAAGTCGAGCATCTTGCGCTGGCCGGAGACCACCGCATAGCGCTCGGGGCCGTGCGGAGCCACGTCCACGTTGGCCAGGCCGCGGCCGTCCACGTCGTAGGCGCCCTCGCACTGGTTGGCAGCCGTTGCGCCGCCCCACAGGAAGTCATTACGGAAAGCCATGCATCAATCCTTTCGCACGCTGTTTGTCGTGGTTTCAGTATCCCTACAAACAACGCGTCGCTCAACGGCAACGACGTAGGCCGATACTTCTTTTCGCACGCAGGTGCTCGACAGCCGCCCCGTCTGACACTTTTTGATACCCGCCTGCCAATCACCACAAAGGGGACAGGCACCTTTGTGGCGGTTGGGGGCGGTTTGTCTCGATCTGTAACAGGTAGGCAGCCAAAACCGGGCCTGATGTTACAGATCGAGATTGTTCGGTCAGCTTCTGCAGTTTGTCTAAATCTGTAACAGGTAGAGACGATTTAGCCCGCTAGATGTTACAGACCGAGACAGAAGATTCTAGTCGCAGGTGATGCCGAGGTTTTGCCGACGAGGCCTACGTAACCGCCTTCGCTCAGCAATTCATTTGACTGAATAGGAAAGAAAGGAAAAAATAGGAAAAAAAGGAAAGGAGACTTATGACTGAAACCATCTTCTCCCCCTCATTTGGAAATCGCCCGTCCTATCTGGTGGGTCGCGGGAACGTGATTTCGACATTCATCTCCGGTCTTGAGCAGGAGCCGGGCAATCGAGACCGAGCCATGCTCATGCTCGGCCAGCGAGGCAGCGGCAAGACGGTTCTTCTGTGGGAACTTGCCGACCGCGCACGCAAGCTCGGTTTTGTTGTCGCCACACCCACCGTAGCCTCCGAAGATATGCTTGAGCGCATTGTTGAAAAAATCCAAGAAGCAGGCGAGCCTTATGTCAGCAAGCGTCATCTCCCCAAACTTTCTGGCGGTAGCTTGAGCGTCTTCGGCTTCTCAGCCGGTCTCGAGTTCACACGCGATGTGCAGGAGACCAAGAGTTTCCAGTTCAAACTCACGCAGCTGGCGCGCAAGCTGACCGAGCAGGGGCACGGCATCCTCATCCTTATCGATGAGCTCCAAGCTAATTCACCTGAGATTAGACAGCTCGTCACCGCCTATCAAGAGCTGGTCGGTGAGGGACTCAACGTCGCGCTTGTTATGGCAGGTCTCCCGGGAGCCGTCTGTGCAACGCTCAATGACCGCGTGCTGACATTTCTCAACCGCGCTCGCAAGGTCACGCTCGAACCGCTTTCAGTCGGAGATGTCGATGCCTATTATCAGCGGGCTTTCGAAGAGCTCGACCTTGATATTCCAGGCGATCTTCGCCTCCGTGCCGCTCGCGCAACCCAAGGCTCGCCCTATATGCTGCAGCTCATCGGCTATAACATCGGCAATCGCTGCAAGACAGGAGAACACGTAACGCCAGAGCAAGTCGACGGAGCTATCGAAGCGTCAAAAGCCGATTTCGAAAACGATGTTTGTGAAACGACGCTCGCCGCGCTATCGGACCAAGACGTCGCGTTTCTCGACGCAATGACTGATGACGAAGACGCCGTTTCGCGCATTTCCGATGTAGCGAAACGTATGTCAGTCACACCCGACTATGCGCAAAAGTATCGCCGGCGCCTCATCGACGCCGGCGTAATCGAACAGGCGCGCCGCGGTTACGTGCGTTTCGCCGTTCCATATATGGCTGACTATCTGCGCAGCCAACTCTAGGCAGCCACCGCAATGGGGACAGGCACCTTTGTGGTGGTTTGGGCCCGTTTGTCTCGATCTGTAACAGGTAGGCCGTCAAAACCGGGCCTGGTGTTACAGATCGAGATTGTTCGGTCTGTCCCCTGCAGTTTGTCTAAATCTGTAACAGGTAGAGACGATTTAGCCCGCTAGATGTTACAGATCGAGACGGAAGATTCTAGTCCACGGTGATGTCGAGGTTCTTGCCGATGAGGCCTACGTAGCCGCCTTCGGCTGCCTTGGGGCTGTCAGCATGGCAGAGGACCCACTTGTCGGCCTTCCAGTAGCAGTAGCTGTCGCCGGCCGCAGGCATGTCGGCCGCGACCTCGGGGCGCGGGCCGTTGGGGCCGGCAAACTGCAGGGCCGTGGGTGCCGGCGGGCAGCGCCACCATCACCTGGAAGCCACCGTCGTCGACCATGCACGGCGTGTAGTGGAGCGTGGTGTTGAAGACTTCGACGACCGTACCCGCCGGCACGCGGAACGCCTTGACGCACGCGGTGTCGAGCTTGCCGTCCTCGATCTCCCAGCGATGCGCCACGAGCAGGATAAAGTCGCGAGCGCCCAGGTTAAACTCGCTGGCGCGGTGATACTCCAGGCAGTTGAGCTGCGTGTTGTGGCCGTTGCACCAGCCGAGCTGGAAGGGGCGGCCGCCAAACATGAGAAAGCCCAGTTTATCGGCACCCTTGACGCTCTCGAGCTCCGGCGCGCTTGCTACGTACTTGCTGCCTTCGGGGATGGGCGTGGCAGAGAGCGCCTCGAGCACGAGCAACGTGAGCTCGGACGGAACGTCATCCCAAACGTTGCCATAGGATTTGAACTCGGGATCGTTGACAGAGTAGATATGCATGTTCACTCCTGTTCGTAAATGTGACTATACGAACATTCTAGAACAAACATGAGCGATTTTGAACGCTCGTCCCGACCAATCAACAAAAAGGCGCCCCCGCATAAGCGAAGGCGCCCAATGCGCGCGTTTTGGGCGATAAAGCCCTTACGTCTACTGATAGTGCAGGTGCTTCTCGTCGATATCGGCCAGGTCGCGGTTGAGGTAACGGCGCGCGAGCCAGTTCGCCATGGGAAGGTTCTGGTCCAGGTAGTTACCGCACTCCTCGGGAGCGGCACCGGGGACATCGCCCTCAAAGCCGGCGACAAACTCGAACAGCTCACGCACGAGTGGCAGAATCTCCTCACTCGTCAGCTCACCAAAAACGACGAGGTAAAAGCCCGTGCGGCAGCCCATGGGACCAAAGTAGACAATGCGGCTCGACCACTCGGCATGATTGCGAAGGAACGTCGCGCCCAGGTGCTCGATGGTGTGGCACTCGGCCGTGTTCATGACCGGCTCCTTGTTGGGCGTGGTCAGGCGCAGGTCAAACGTGGTGACGGCGGCACCGGTCGCCGGATCGCGGTCGATGCGGCTCACATACACGCCGGGCTCGAGCAGCAGATGGTCAACGGAAAAACTCGCGATACGCTCCATGGCAGTTCCTCTCGGTAGTCAATTTAGGACGGGGCTCTTTTAGCTGGTTCGAATGATCGCACCAATCATACCAGTCAAAAAAGCCCCGTCCCAAATGAGCTACCCGGGAATAGCCTGCGGGCGCCGCGCAGCCGCCTAGGCAGTGTAGGCGATGGTCGCGTCGACGGCGTGACGCCAGCCGGCGATCTTTTTGGCTCGCTCGTCGGCAGGCATGGCAGGCTCCACGATGCCGCGGGCGCCGTAGACGTCAACGACATCGCGCGTGTACATGCCCAGCGCAATGCCGCAGGCCCAAGCCGCACCCAGACCGCTCATCTCGTCGTTGCTCGCAATGCGGATGGGCGAGCCGACCAGGTCGCTCTCAAACTGCATCAGGTACGCGTCGCGCGTGGGACCGCCGTCAACACGAAGCTCGGCCAGTGCCGCGCCCGAATCCTCGACCATCGCATCGATCACGTCGAAGATCTGATAGGCGATCGACTCGTCGGCGGCCTTTACGAACTCCGCACGGCCCGTGGTGCGCGTCATGCCAAAGACGCAGCCCTCGGCATCGCTCGCCCAGTGCGGCGCGCCCAGGCCAGTGAACGCCGGCACAAAGTAGACGCGGCTCGCCGGATTGGCGGCGTAGCACAGGTCGGTGACTTCCTCGGGATTGTTGATGAGCTCCAGGTCGTCGCGCAGCCACGTCTTGACGGCGCCGGCGTAGCTCACGTTGCCCTCGAGAACATACTCGGTCACACCGTCCATACGCCACGCAAGCGAGCTCGAAAGCCCGTGCGAGCTGGCGACAAACTCGTCGCCGACGTTCATCATGACCGAGCTGCCGGTGCCATAGGTCGCCTTGGCCATGCCGCGGCTATGGCAGCCCTGGGCAAACAAGGCGGCATGGCTGTCGCCGAGCACGCCGTGGATGGGCACGGGCGCCGGCAAAAAGCCGCCCAGGTCCGTTGTACCGAACAGGCCATCGGAATCGGTCACCTGCGGCAGGCACGCCGGATTGACACCAAAGGCCTCGCACACCGGCTCGCTCCAGCAGCCACGGCGCAGGTCAAAAAGCTGCGTGCGGCTGGCATTGGACCAGTCGCAGCGGAACTCCGCGCCGCCCGTGAGCGTCCAGACCACCCAGGCATCGATGGTGCCCAGGCACAGCTCGCCCGCCGCCGCGGCC
>OBVY01001756.1_pt1 | contig 11289 bp, 10 predicted proteins | sample 1538051 | NCBI WGS metagenome assembly OBVY01 (sample SAMEA2580017, study PRJEB22360) | human gut metagenome | biome: human gut; feature: human-associated habitat; material: faeces | place: Denmark | collected 2008/2010 | reverse complement strand
CGATACCGATCAGATACCCCAGTGTCTTCTGCATGGTCTCCGGGATCACCAGTGCTACGATCCCTAAGAGAATATACAGCACACCGGTAAGAATTGCTTCCCATTTCAATTCTTTTAACATTTTCATATGTAACCCTTCCTTTCCTAAAACTCCTATAACGAAAAAGGGGCTCTCTGCAAACCTGCGGAAAACCCCCTTTGTGTTCAATTTACTTTCTGCCGCAGCACTTTTTATACTTTTTGCCGCTTCCGCAAGGACAGGGGTCGTTGGGATAAACCTTCTGCTCCTTCACAATAGTAGTGGAAGATTTCTGCTCTTTGTAGAGTTCCTTGCGGGTCTCTTCATCGAAAATAGCGTTCCACTCTTCCAGATTGTACAGCCAGTCAGCCTCTGCCGCTACCATGTTCTTGTACAGAAGAGCCTTGTCAAAGCCTAAGTTTACCTCTGTATCCTCTTCCAGATCATCGAGAGGGTTCTTCTCTACCAGACTGTCGTTAATACCGTCCAGAAATCCGGTCATCGTCATCAGAGATACCTGATACTTGTCTGCCAGTTCCTTTACCGTACCCTTTACTACTTCATCGGGGTTCTTCAGAAGCTGTGCATAAATCTCCTTCTCCTCCTGGAAATAAGCTGCCCAAAGCTGCTGCAGCTTGTCTTTGCCGGTTGCCTCATTATATGCTACTGATCTCCACTGTTCCATCAAATTCATAATTGTAATACCATCCTTACATGTGATTAATATGATTATAATAATATATAATAATACATCTCGTCCTTAAAAACAACAAAAAAATATCAATGACCTATGTATAATCAGACAGATCCCGGGCAGACTACTACTATCATCGGACCCCCTCCTTTGATCCTACGGAAGATACGATAATACTTAATCCTCCCCTTTTGAAAAGAGGCACCCTCCGGTGCCTCTTTTTTACAATGGAACTTTTCCTTCTTTGATCAGTTCAATAAATGCATCCGCTGCCTTCGGATCGAACTGGGTTCCCTTATTTTTCTCCAGTTCTCCCATAGCATATTCCACACTGAGTGCTTCCTTGTAAGCTCTCTTGGAGATCATGGCATCAAAGCTGTCACACACTGCCAGAATTCTTCCCAGGAGAGGAATCCCTTCTCCCTTCAGTCCTCTGGGATATCCCTTGCCGTCATACCTCTCGTGATGTGACACGACCGCAGGGATCACATAGTTCATATTCGGAAGATAGTGGATCATCTCGATGGACTTTTGCACATGGCTCTTCATGATCTCATATTCTTCATTCGTAAGCTTTCCCGCCTTTTTCAGGATACTCTCAGGAATCCCGATCTTACCGATATCATGTAATAATCCAGCCACCTTTACCGTCTGGATATCATCTCCCGGCAGTCCCAGCTTCTGTGCCAGCAGCACCGCATACTGTGATACATTGGTAGAATGCTGGAAGGTAAAGGAATCCTTCGCATCGATGGCTGCCACCAGTGCATACACCGTAGGTGCCACCTGTTCATATCCGGTCCCTTTATTCCTGCGCTCCTCGTCAATATTTCCTTCATATACCTGGATCCGGTTCTTGCCGTTTTGCTTTGCATAAAAAGCTGCACGCTTAGCTTTTTGAAAAAGATCCGGTGCATCCGACGCCAGTCCGGGATACCATGCCACGCCGACACTGAAGGTGATCGGCTGCATGACCTGTGGTTTGTCCAAGCCATTCTCCTGCACTGCATGGGTCAGCTTTTCCGCCAGTGCCACCAACGTCTTACTGCCAGTCTCCGGCACAGAGATCAGGAATTCATTGGAGCCGACGCGGAATACTTTGCCGTTCTCTGCATTTTCCTGCAATTTCTTCGCACACCATTTTAAGATCCGGTCTCCGGTCTGCTCTCCGTACAGATCGTTATACAATTTAAAATTGTCCATATCCATATACAGGAAGCCTCTCGCATCTCCGAGAGCGCCCTCCTTATGCAGGCATCTGTTGCAATAAGTGCGGTTGTACAGGCCTGTCAGTTCATCGTGAATAGATACCTGATATACTCTTTCATAGGCATCAATATTTTTCAGGCTTCCGGATGCAATATTCGCCAATTGTCTTATGCAGTCCACTTCCTGATAATTGAGCTTATTTGCCCGCATCCGCTCCATATAGATAAACCCGCAGATCTGATTATCATATCTTAAGGTTGCGATCACTGTCCGCTCCGGCATATTATCCTGTTTCACCAGATCACAGATTGTGTCTACTTCTTCCTCACTTAACGGAATGTGTCCACTCTGTACCGCTTCGTGATACCCTTCTCCATTCGAATTCTTCTCGAAGATCCTGGCTTCACATCCGGGGATCGCATCGCCCAGAATATCATGCAGTGTAGCAAACAGCTCTCTGCGGCTCAGAATGGATGCCGCCCTGTCCTGAAATTGCCGGATTCCTTCCAACATATGCTTCTGCTTCTGATATAGAATATTCTCCAGCCGCTTCCTGGCAAAAAGGATCACAAGTACTGTCCATCCCGACTGCAGGGCAATGCATAGGATCAGCCTCTGCACTGCAGCCTGTCCAAGGCTCCCTGTCACGATTTCCAGATTATAGGATAAGATCACCACCGGAATCGCTGCTACGATCACTGCCAGGAAATACACCGCACCTACCGTTGCCCGATACGAAAAATCAAACAGATACTGCTTGTACATGATATATACCATGCATATTGCCATCCCCACACTGCCCAACATATCAAAAGGAAAGACACTTCCGGGTAGCATGCAGAGCAGATTTCCACCCAGAATAAACACCGTTCCCAGCAGCAGTGGAAACAGCTTTTGGCGCAACTCCACATTTGCTCCTATCTTACAATGTGCCAGATAAGTGGCATAGATCATTACTGCGATCTCCATAGCTGTAAGAACACCGGTTCCGACCGTTGCATGATACACATAAACGAAGGTGCCATCCGCGCGGTTCACAAGCTCCGGTGCCGGCAGGATAGTACCACTCCTTGCATTTCCCAACACCAGTGCCAGCGTCAGCACACCATAAATGTAGATCAGGGCATCATGCTCCGTAATCTCCAAAAATCCAAACAGAAACACATACATGAACACCGGGATCATCAAAAGACCAAGCAGGGCGAAATTATGCCAGAAAGTAATTCCGGGAAATATCCCAAGTCTCATAAGGCTCACACTGCCCGTCCAGATCAGGCAGGCGGTCAGCACCAGCCGAAGACCGCGGATTGTCCGGTTCCTCATGGTATGGAAAAAACAGAACAACAGAAAAAGGGAGCAGCAAAAAGCTCCCAACGGAATACCAATATAGAGGTTTCTATTCCATATCGTATCCAGAAAACTCTCCATACTTAATTTTACTCCCTCATGCTTTATTCCCTTACACAGGAACGTTATCCCCATTCGTCCCATATCCTCTATACAGCTAAGAGTTTACCACATTTTTCTTTTAAAGACAACTGTACATCCAGTATTCTCTGATTCCCCGATCCCCGGAAGGCCAGCCGCAGATTCTTCCTCTCCTCGATAAATTCTCCATCCACGATCACATCCAAAAGCGGCAGAAGCTCTGTGATCACCGGATCTCCTTCTTCCATCCAACGAAGCAGATCCCTGTCAAAATGATATCCCGTATAGCACCAGATGGTCTTCTGCGGATATTGCTCTCTTACTTTCTTCACCAGAGAAAGTACGGCTCCTCTGTTCTCAGGCTCCATGGGTTCCCCTCCCAGTAAGCTCAAGCCCCGGATATAGTCCGGGGCCAGTGCCTGCAGAATCTCTTGCTCTGTTTCCTCTGTGTAAGCCTGTCCGTAATGGAAGTCCCAGGCTTCGCTGTTAAAGCATCCCTTACAATGATGGGTACAGCCGCTGACGAACAGCGACACTCTCACACCGGGACCGTTTGCCACATCTGTTTTCTTGATCGTTGCATAATTCATAGGACATTTCCTTCCCTTGTACTATCTGCACATTACAGATGAAGAACTCTTGCCTTGATCTCCTTGGTCTTGCCGGCATTCCAGAAGTTCTCTCCCAGATAGCCGCAGGTCCTTCTGGTGACATTCATCTTCGCATGATCCTTGTTATGACACTGGGGACATTCCCACTCCATGTTATCATTGATCATGATCTCACCATCATAGCCACATACCTGACAGTAATCGGATTTGGTATTGAACTCTCCGTACTGGATATTGTCATAGATGAAGCGGATCACTTCCTCGATGGCTTCCACATTATTGGTCAGGTTCGGGACTTCTACATAAGAGATAGCGCCTCCCAAAGATTTATTCTGGAATTCACTCTCGATCTTAAATTTTGTAAATGCGTCGATCTTCTCCCGTACATCCACATGATAAGAATTTGTATAGTATCCTTTATCGGTGACATTGGAAATATCACCGTATTTTTCACGGTCGATCCTTGCAAAACGGTAGCAAAGTGTCTCTGCGGGAGTTCCGTAGAGACTGAAAGCAATGCCGGTCTCCTCTTTCCATTTTGCGCAGCGATCCTTCATGTAATCCATGACGCGCAGGGCGAATTCCTTGCCGGGCTCCACAGTCTGGCTGCAGCCCTTCATCAGATAGGTCATCTCATACAATCCGATATATCCCAGAGACATGGTGGAATAACCGTTGTGCAGGTATTTGTCGATGGTCTCACCCTTCTTCAGACGGGCGATGGCGCCGTACTGCCAGTGGATGGGGCTCACATCGGATACCACGCCCTCCAGTGCCTTATGACGGCACATCAGTGCTTCATAGCACAGCTCCAGACGCTCATCCAACAGTTTCCAGAACTTCTCCTCATTTCCTTTTGCCAGGATACCGATCTGGGGCAGGTTGATGCTGACAACGCCCTGATTAAAACGGCCTTCCCACTTGTACTCTCCGTTTTCATCCTTCCATGGAGACAGGAAGGAACGGCAGCCCATGCAGGAAAATACATTGCCCTCGTAGTTCTCACGCATCTTCTTGGCAGAGATATAGTCGGGGTACATTCTCTTAGCGGAGCACTGTGCGGCCAGCTTGGTCACATAGTCGTATTTTCCGCCCTTTAAGCAGTTATTTTCGTCCAACACATAGACTAACTTCGGGAATGCGGGAGTCACATAGACACCCTTCTCATTCTTGGTTCCCTCAATGCGCTGGCGCAGGATCTCCATAATGATCTGTACGGTCTCTTCCACATATTCGTCGTTCTCGTCAATATGCAGGAACAATGTCACGAACGGAGACTGTCCGTTGGTGGTCATCAGTGTATTGATCTGGTACTGGATGGTCTGTACGCCGGATTTTAATTCATCGTGCAGACGCATCTGTACGATCTTATCCTTGGCTGCCTGATCCAGGGTATCTCCGAACTCGTCCTCCAGCTGTTTTGCAAATTTTTCCCTGCTCTTACGCAGATATTTTCCCAGATGCTTGATATTCACACTCTGACCGCCATACTGATTGCTGGCTACGGCTGCGATGATCTGGGTGGTCACGGTACATGCCACCTGGAAACTCTTGGGAGATTCGATCATTTTGCCGTTGATGGAAGTACCGTTGTCCAGCATATCCTTGATATTGATCAGACAGCAGTTGAAGATCGGCTGGATAAAATAATCCGCATCATGGAAATGCAGCACACCGTTGTCATGTGCCATGGCAATATGCTCCGGCAGAAGCAGACGTCTGGTAACATCACGGGACACTTCACCTGCAATATAGTCTCTCTGTGTGGATGCCAGTCGGGTATTTTTATTGGAATTCTCCTCTGCCAGCTCCTTATTCTCATTCCGGATCAGTTTTAAAATAGATTCATCCGTGGTGTTGGATTTGCGGAGCAGACTTCTCTGGTAACGGTATACGATATACTTCTTCGCCAGGGTATATTTGTTGTGCTCTACCAGATGTTCCTCGATCATATCCTGAATATGCTCCACGGTCTGGGTCTGTCTGCCCTCCTGCTGCACATCCTCCAGGATCTCTTCAATCAACCCCTCACTGGCACGATACCGCTCCTCCACTTCGTTGTTCGCCTTATGGATCGCTTCCCGGATCTTGTCCTCTTCATAAGGCACTACTCTGCCGTCTCTCTTCTGAATCTTCATTGCTGTTCCCTCACTTTATATCATTCCCATCGAGATGCGAATTCCTGCATAAGCCGAAAGAAAAGCCGCATCGGAAGCAAGTTCCCGATACGACTGTCTACGCAAATCATAGCATGTTACTAGATTTTGTGTTTCACGATTCATTTCGCATCTACATCTTGTATATTTATTATAGTGAGGAAATCCGGAAAAAGCAAGTACCTTTTTTAAAACATTCCTCTTCCACCATACCCTCCGAAGCACAGACCGCCACCACCGCAGCACAGATTGCAGAACACGTTCGCCAGACAGATTTTCAGGCACAGGTCATTCCCACTCGCATTGGGATAGCCATAAGCTGCCTGTCTGCTCTCATACCATTGTCCGCCGCTCTGAAGTCTCTGCAGAAGCATCTGGTATTCCATATTCTGAGGCTCCAGTGCCACTGCCTTACCTGCATGCTCCAGTGCTGCCACATTGTTACCAAGTCCCATATGGGCCATGGCGCTGTAATAATACCATCTGGCCGTCTTCTCATGCTCTCCCATGCCATCCAGGGTATTTCTGGCCTCTCTGTAATAACCGTTTCTGAGATAATTACCGGCTGCCCGCAGTCTCGTCTCTTCCTCATATCCGGAAGTCTGCTGCTGCCAGCCTGCCTGCTGCCAGAAGTCTCCAAAGCCCTGGCTGAATCCGCCATAACTCTGTCCTTCTGTCCGTTCCTTCATGATCTGCTGATACGCCGCCTGAATCTCCTTGAACTTTTCTTCCGCCTGAGCCTTGTTGGGATTATTGATATTGGCATCGGGATGATATTTTCTGCTCAGGATCTTATATGCTTTTTTGATTTCTTCCTCGGAAGCATCTCTGCTCACTCCCAGGACACTATACGGATCATAAGTCATTTCCTGTTACCTCGTTTACACTGTCTTTTTCCCGTTTTTCCCGTACGATCTCATAGTGGCACCATACTCCGGAATACAGAATATTCCGCAGAATATCCACATTCTGTAAAATAGGAAGCTGCTCAAATTCCTTACAGCATTCAGACATCATCATGGTCAGGATCTGTCTGCATTCTTCTTCAAATCCGGGTTCTTCATATCGTTTCTTTAGCGGATTATAAGTCCCCTTCTTAATGTCCTGCTCTACATCTTCATAGGCGTCCATGAGGTAAATGAACTTTCCCAGAAAAAATCCAAGTCTCTCCAAATTATCCTTCCACTCGTCTTCGCGGCAGGATACGATCTGTGCCATGACTTTTCCAAACAGTCCCGCCATGGTATCGATGTCCGCATCACCCTGCTTTTCCGCATCCACAAAATCCTGCATGGCCAGAGAGATCCTCCTCACTTTATCCGCATAGAGCAAAGGCTTTTTCCGGCACTTTTTCCCCAATAGATAACTGTATGCCAGTCCTTTCAGACTATGCTCATCCTCCCAGTCATCCTCTGCCTTATAGCAGGCAAACAACACCGTCATGTCCGCCACATAATCGGTAAAAAGATTTCTTCTGATCTGATGCTTTTCGAAAGGATGTGCCACACATCTGCACTGTCCTACGACATCTTCCGGTTCATACAGTCCGGTGAGCAGCATCAGAATAAAAGTCATATCATAATTCAGGGAAAGCTGCCCCAGCACACCATAGCGCTCCTTCAGGCTCTGGCATAATCCACAGTAATAGGATCGATACACATCATACTCCTTGAATTTCATCTCCGACTGATTGACCACAATATATCCGAACATCTGACTCACCATCCTTTCTTATTTCCCGGTTTTACTTATTTTCCATTTGTAATCCTGCCTGTCCTGTCAGGTCTTGCGGATAAATTCCTCTCCGCATTTTCTGCAGTGGATCGCAATCTTTCCTTTGTGTCTGGGCACCCGGAGCTTCTGTCCGCATTTCGGACATTTAAAGATCTTATAATCCCTGTGTCCGGCAAAAAGTTTCTTCCGGCGCTGCCACCAGCTGCGCACCTTCATTTCTTTTTTGAGATACCATTGGTTCTCCGCACTTCTCTTGCTCATATTCCTGGAAAACATCCGGTAATAGACATAGACCAACAGGGCAAGAGCCAGCACATAAAATATTCTCAGACCAAAAAAAGAGAGCGCCAGGCAGACCAAAGCTACAATCATCAGAAACTGATTGAAGCGGTCATTGCCATAACGCCCCCACATGAAACGCTGTAACTTCTCTTTCATGAAGTACCACCTTTCGTCTGCCACCATGCAGGGGATACATTATCCAATTCTTTCAGAGCCTCGTTCGCGAAGCCGGCTCTGAACATTACCTACATTATGGTCTGCCGAAAAGTAAAAAGCAATTAACTAAATATAAACTTTTGTAAAAGAACTATTATTTATTATTCCGATCCTTCTGCCACAGCTCCTGTGCACGCACGTCCCATTTTTTTGCATACTCCGCACATTTCCCACACAGATGCTCCACGGATTCCGGTGACTGTAAGTCGGTGGAATGAGCTTTTGTTTCATGTACCATGCGCTGTAAGATCTCCGGATTCTCTAGCATCGGGCAGGGTTTTAAGTGATTACAGTTAAACGGTTGGTTCTCACGGTACGCCATGAACAGAGGCTGCTTCAGTGCGGTCAGCAGGTCCACCTCCTTGATATTGGCACCGGAATAATGAATGAATACACAGGGTTCCACATCCCCATTGGGATTGATATGACAGTAGTTTCTGCCGCCTGCGATACAGCCGCCCACATATTCACCATCGTTCTGGAAGTCAAAGGCGAAGATGGGCTTACCGCCCTTCATGGCACGGATCTCACGGATGCGGTGATACATATACTCTCTCTGATCCGGATCCGGAAGCAGCTCACAGGATGCCTCATTTCCTACCGGCATATAATGGAAGTACCAGCTGAATCTGGCGCCCTTTTCAATGATCATATCCAGGAATTCATCACTGGTGACTACCTTATAGTTTTTGCTGGTGTAGCAGATAGAAGTACCGAAGATCAGACCGTACTGCTTCATCAGATCCATGGCATGCATGACCTTATCAAACACGCCCTTGCCACGGCGCAGATCGTTTACTTCATTGAAGCCTTCCAGGCTGATAGCTACGGAGAAATTTCCTACACGCTTCATATCCTGGCAGAATTTTTCATCGATCAGGGTGCCGTTGGTAAATGCATGGAAGCCACAGTCATCATGCTTCTCACATAAACGGATGATATCGTCCTTACGCACCAGAGGTTCGCCACCGGTGAAAAAATACAGATAAATGCCAAGCTCCTTACCCTGGGTAACGATACGGTCCATATCTTCAAAGCTTAAGTTCAGGCGGTTGCCGTATTCTGCTGCCCAGCATCCGGTACAATGCAGATTGCAGGCACTGGTGGGATCCATCAGGATCAGCCAGGGAATATTACACTGATGCTTGACGCGCATCTCATTGATCTCTTTTTTGCCACAGAAGGCAGCCTCAAAGCCATAGTCCAGCGCAGACATTTTGATGACGTGGGGATCTACTTCATTTAAGATGCGGTTCACATACTGCATCCATTTGCTGTCCGGTTCCCGGATCATACGTCTCGCCGCATCGTAGCTTTCCTTCGAAAACGTATTTCCCATAAATTTTTCGGACAGATCCACCAGCTTTAAGAAAGCTTTTTCCCTGTCCTCTTCATCCTTGTTCACATACTTTAAAATTCCGTCGATCGCTGCACCGAAAGCAGCTCTCTCTACCTTGTGTTTTACGTCTGCCATATTATCTACCTCTCTTTCGTATTTTTACATAAATATCCCTGTTTCTAGCTGTAATAGCGGAACAGCACATCGATCCCTGCCAACAGGAAGATGATCGCACCACTGATCAGCACACGGCTTCTCCCGTGACATCCGATCCGGTATCCAGCATAGATACCGGTAACCACGGCTAACGCAGCCATGATCGCCAGCTGTATGATCTGTACGGTTACTCCGGTGTCTAAAAATCCCATGCCGATTCCCGACAGAAAAGAGTCCACACTGGTAAGCATGGCCCAGACACATAGCTGCTTCCAGGCAAATACATCCTCCCTGCGTTCTACCGGATCCCGCATCCGGGATGCCCGTACGATCAGCCAGATCGCGATCAGGAAAAAAATAACAGCGGAGGCTGCCCGGAACAGTCTCTCTGTCCGCTGATAATTCATGGCTATATAGGGAATCTCCGAGATCAGGCTTCCTAATAGCATCGCTCCGCTCTGCCAGCCGGTGAACAACAGAGTCATTTTCAGGATCTGTTTTTTATCCAGTTTAGAAAGCATTGCACCTTTATATAATGCATAGGTAAGAACATCCAGGGAAAGTCCTACCGATACGATCAGTATTTCATACCACGCCATCCATATATCTCCTTTCTGCGATTATGATATGCTATTTCCGGACATATAGTAAGATACAACCCCGGCACAGCGTTTTTCCTGCTTTTACATTATTCCGATAAATGTAAATAATCCGCGACATTTTGCGGAAAGTGTCGTTTTGGGTTGAGAAACGGTAATTTTTTGTTTATAATATTTCTATCTTGGTTCTTTTTATGGGAAAAGGAGTCATGTGATGAAGACAAAGGAATTATTGGCAGACAGCTTTCGGACACTTGTGCTTACCGTGCCTTTTCAGAAGATATCCATCAAAATGATCACGGATGGTGCTCATGTGATCCGCCCGACTTTCTATAATTATTTTCAGGATAAATACGAAGTGATCGAGTTCTTGTTCGACCGGGATATCGGCAGCAAGGTCGAAGTCATGATTGAAAATGACATGGAACAGGAAGCTATTAAACTGATGTTTATCTGCTTTGAGAAAAATAAGGAATATTACCACAGACTTTTTGAGATCACAGGTCAGAACAGCTTCGGAGAATTTTTTGCCCATTACTGTGAAAAGACTTTTTTCTGTATTCTCTCCAGACATCCCATGAAGAAAATGCCCTGCGATCTGATCACTCCGCAGTCGCTGGCGCATTATAATGCCCTATTACTGATCGAGATCCTGAAGCTTTGGCTCTCTTCTCCCAAGAATGTGCCTGCGGAGAAGATTTTCGAAGCTTATCAGTACATAATGCGGACGCCGATCCTGGACATGATCCAGTATCCGGAGATATAAAAAGACAGGTCTTAATGACCTGCCTTCAGACTGTAGACAAAACGCTTTTGGTCAGCACTCCAGAAGCGTTTTTCTTGTTT
>OBVY01001752.1_pt1 | contig 11307 bp, 10 predicted proteins | sample 1538051 | NCBI WGS metagenome assembly OBVY01 (sample SAMEA2580017, study PRJEB22360) | human gut metagenome | biome: human gut; feature: human-associated habitat; material: faeces | place: Denmark | collected 2008/2010 | reverse complement strand
TGCGCTGTTAGAATTAAAAACCGAGGTGGAAAATCGGGGATTCCACGTAATCGGTGCCGGTGCATTTCCTACTGAGCATTCGATCGTTCGTTCAATTGGTCTGAGCCGTCCGAATAAAGCGGATCTGAAGACAATCAGTGAGTTCGGGATCGCATTAAACCGCCGTATCAAAAATGAAGATCTCTCTGCGCTCTCCATTCAGGTACCTGGTAACACTCCATATCGCAAATACGCAAAAACTCCACTGATTCCAAAGGCAGATGTCAGCCTGTGCACGGAATGTAAAGCTTGCGTCAAATCATGTCCTGCCGGAGCAATCTCTGCACAGGATCCGAAAAAGACGGACAAGAAAAAATGTATTTCCTGCCTGCGCTGCGTACGAAGCTGTAAGCAAAAAGCCCGCAGTGTCAGCAGTATGAAACTCTCCATGGCAGCCAAAAAACTGAACAAAGTCTGTCAGAGTGATAAAGCCGCTGATATCTTTTTATAAATCCTGTCATTAGAACGTTATTACTCCGATAGATAAATCATTTCTGCAATTTGTATGACGTAAGAAGAGAGTCAGATCCTCCTGACTCTCTTTCGTTGATATTCCCCTTGTATCTTTCTAAAAATATTTCTTTTTCAGTTGCATCGTATACACTGCAAATACCACCAGTGCTGCCATAAAAAGAATGCCGCCCACTGTGTCCACCATCTCCATCGGATTTACATACCAGTGGATACAATCTACAATTCCATAAAGAATCGAAACAATTCCAAATCCCAGAACTGCCGGCAACGCCTTTTTCAGATATGCTTCCTTATCTTTGCACATCTTTTCTGAATAACTCTTCCCCAGGAGAATCGTTTCATTAATGTGTCCGTCTTTTTTCATGTTAAAATATGCATACAGGCAATATATCCCGCATCCTACTGCAAGAATTCCGATAAAACCAAACACACTGTTCATACTGTCCGCACTCATTGACTATACCTCGATTTCTAATATTTCTTTCACTGTCTCTTTCATTTTGTCTGCATCACACTCTCTTGTATGAAGGATTTTCGCATCACGAATCTCCTTGACCGCATTCGGAACGGCAACCTGAGAAAGCTTCTCCAGCTCGTCCACAAGCTCAAACTCGTCTCTTCCCGCATATTCTGCATCAATTGCACGCATCACACTGCCTACGAATTTATATGGACTGGCTGTGGAAGCGATCAGACATTTTGTCTCATCCCCACTTTCTTCTCTGTACTGTGCACATACACAAGAAGCAACTGCCGTATGTGTATCCATCACATATCCGGTACGTTTATATGTATCGTGGATTGCCTGTGCTGTCTGTTCCTCCGTTGCATAACCTCCCACAAAATCATCCAGTTTTCCTTTCATTTCTTTTGTAATCTCATATGCACCACTACTTTTTAATGCATCCATCAGTTCTGCATTTTTCTGACCATCCTGTCCTGCAATTGTATAGATCAGCCGCTCCAGATTGCTTGAGATCAAAATGTCCATGGACGGGGAGGATGTCAGCACAAATTCTCTGTTTTTGTCATATGTTCCTGTACGGAAGAAATCAAACAGGACTTTGTTTTCATTGGATGCACAGATCAGCTTATTGATCGGAACCCCCATCTGTTTTGCATAGTATGCTGCCAGAATATTACCAAAGTTTCCGGTCGGAACCGTCACATTGATCTTCTCTCCACTTTGAATCTCGTCGTTCTGAAGCAGTTTTGCATATGCATAGACATAATACACAACCTGAGGTACCAGACGACCGATGTTGATCGAATTTGCGGAAGAGAACTGATATCCTGCCGCATCCAGTTCCTTTGCAAGCGCCTGGTCTTCAAAAAGCGCTTTGACACCGCTCTGTGCATTATCAAAGTTTCCATGAATTGCCACAACTGAAGTATTGGCACCTTTCTGTGTCACCATCTGCATCTCCTGCACCCGGCTGACACCGTTCTTCGGATAAAACACAATAATCTTCGTTCCCGGCACATCTGCGAATCCTGCCATCGCAGCTTTTCCGGTATCTCCGGAGGTTGCTGTCAAAATGACAATATCCTTTGTCACATGATTCTTCTTTGCAGATGTTGTCATCAAATGCGGAAGGATCGATAATGCCATATCCTTAAACGCGATCGTCGCTCCGTGAAACAGCTCCAGATGATAGACATCTCCCACTTTCACAAGGGGGGCGATCACTTCTGTATCAAACTTGGAATCATATGCGCTGTCTATGCAGTGCTTTAACTCCTCCTCTGTAAAGTCTGTCAGAAACTGTTTCATCACTGCGTATGCAGTCTCCTGATACGTCATGTTCTTGAGTTCTTCCATTGTCACATCCAGTGTCGGAATCTGCTCCGGCACGAAGAGTCCGCCATCTTCTGCAAGCCCTTTTAAGATTGCCTCAGACGCTGTTACTTTTTTTTCAGAATTTCTTGTGCTTTTGTATAACAAATTCATATCTTCGCCCTCTTTTTCTTTCTTCACACTGTTATTGCCATGAATTATATCATAAGTGCTCTGTTTTATCAATTTTGTTTCTTAAATACAATGAAGAGAATTGCACTGACACCCATCAGAATGGGGTAGAACAAATTCGGAATAATATCAAACGGAGTCAGTCCTGTGAGAGTTGCCGCAGACAGAAGCTGAGCTCCATACGGGATCATTCCCTGCCCCACGGATGTAAAAATATCCAGAAGGGATGCGGATCGTTTTGGATCAATGTCATATTCTTCACTGATCTCTTTTGCAATGGGACCTGCCATCACAATGGCAATGGTATTATTGGCTGTACAAAGATCTACAAACAATGCCAGCACTGCGATTCCAAATTCGCCGCCTCTTCTTCCTCTGATCCTGCTTTTGATCAGATTTAAGATAAACTGGATTCCACCATATTCTCTGACAAGTGACACGATACAGGCAACAATGATCGAAATTACCGTGATATCATACATTCCTGTCACACCTTTTCCCACCACATTGAAAATCTCAGACAATCCGATGCTTCCTGTTGCAACGCCTACGATCAGAGATAACGCGGTTCCACTGATCAAAACAACAAACACGTTAATCCCCGCCAGTGCTCCCACCAATACAACGAGATATGGAAGTACTTTCCAGATGCTGTATGGCATCTCCTCCTGGATCTGATAACTTCCGTTTCTTGTCATCAGCCAGAATATCACAATCGTTAAAATCGCCGCCGGGAGTACGATCAGAAAATTTGCCTTGAATTTATCTTTCATCTCGCAGCCCTGTGTTTTTACCGCGGCAATCGTTGTATCTGAGATCATGGACAGATTATCACCAAACATTGCTCCGCAGACGACCGCTCCAATACAGACGGCTGCTGAAAATTCTGTCTTTTCACTGATTCCCGCTGCGATCGGAGCCAGCGCTGCGATCGTTCCCATGGATGTTCCCATGGATACAGAAATAAAACAGCCGATCACAAACAATCCTACAACTGCAATGGATGGCGGAAGCACCGAAAGCCCCAGATTTACCGTACTCTCCACACCGCCTGCCGCAGTTACTGCACCGGAAAATCCGCCTGCACATAAAAAGATCAGACTCATCGTAATGATATTCTCATCTCCGATCCCGGCAGAAATCACCTTCATTTTGTCTGCAAATGTTAACGTCCCATTCTGCAAAAACGCCGTCAGAAGAGCGATCAAGAATGCCACAATTGCCGGCATCGCATAAAAATCGCCAAATACAATCCCCATCCCCAAAAACAGGACCAGAAATACCCCGATCGGAAGAAGCGCCACCGCCCTTCCTTTTTCTTCTGCTCTCAACTTTTTCTCTTCCACTGATGTTCCTCTCTTTCTCATTTCACTTCTTTCTTCTTTTATAAAATCCATGAGGGTGTTCCAAAAGATTCTCCGACTTTTTGAAAACACCCTCATTTTATATCATGCTCTTTTTTTCAATACCCGGTCTTAATTTCCGTTCTATTTCTTTCTGCTGTTTGTATAGCTTACAAGACCTCCGGCTGCAATCAGCTTCTGCATAAATTCAGGAAACGCCTGTCCCTGATACTGAGTTCCTTTGGTACGGTCATAGATCATTCCACTGTCAAAATCTACTTCAACTTCATCTCCGGCTTCAATCTCCTGTGCCGCCTGCGGACATTCAATGATCGGAAGCCCGATATTGATCGCGTTCCGATAAAAGATTCTTGCAAAGGTCTCTGCAATCACGCAACTTACTCCTGCTGTTTTCAGGCAGAGCGGTGCATGCTCTCTGGAAGAACCGCAGCCAAAGTTTTTCTTTGCCACGATCAGATCTCCTTCCTGCACTTTTTCTGCAAATTCCGGATCAATATCTGCCATGGCATGTGATGCCAGCTCTTTTGCATCAAATGAATTCAGATATCTTGCCGGGATGATCACATCCGTATCTACATTGTCTCCATATTTAAAAACGTGTCCCTGTGCTCTCATGCCTCTTCACCTGCCCTCTCCGGATTTGCAATATATCCTGCAATCGCACTCGCCGCTGCCACTTCCGGAGATGCAAGATAAATGAGAGAATCTACATGTCCCATTCTTCCTACAAAATTCCGGTTTGTTGTCGATACGCAGCGCTCTCCTGCCGCCATAACTCCCATATGACCGCCCATACACGGTCCACAGCTCGGTGTGTTGACTGCACAGCCTGCATCTACAAAAATATCAAGCAGCCCTTCTTTGATACACTGTTTGTAAATCTTCTGAGTTGCCGGAATGACCATCACACGCACATCCGGATGTACCGTATGCCCTTTTAAGATTGCCGCTGCCTTTCGCATATCTTCCATTCTTCCGTTGGTGCAAGAACCGATCACCACCTGATCGATCTTGATCGGTTCCATCGCCTCGATCTCATCGATGGTCTTTGCATTGCCCGGAAGATGCGGAAATGCAACCGTTGGACGCACTTCGGAAAGATCAATGGTTACAACCTGTTCATAATCTGCATCCTCATCTGCCTCGAAAATCTGATATTCTTTTTTCGAATGCTCTTCTAAATATGCCTTTGTCTTCTCATCCACCGGGAAGATTCCGTTCTTCGCACCTGCTTCGATCGCCATGTTCGCCATGGTAAAACGGTCATCCATAGACAAATGTGCAATTCCGTCTCCGGTAAACTCCATGGATTTGTAAAGTGCCCCATCTACACCGATCTTGCCGATGATGTGGATGATGATATCTTTTCCGCTGACATATTTTCCAGGTTTTCCAGTCAGTACAAACTGAATCGCCGCCGGAACTTTAAACCAGATCTCACCGGTTGCCATACCGGTTGCGATATCGGTCGTTCCCATACCGGTTGAAAACGCACCCAGCGCTCCATAGGTACAGGTGTGGGAGTCTGCACCAATGATGCATTCTCCTGCTGTCACCACGCCTGCCTCCGGAAGGATAGCATGCTCTACTCCGGACTTGCCCTGTTCAAAATACCATTTCAATCCCTGTTCTTTTGCAAATTCACGGATCGCTTTTGAATTTTCTGCGGATTTGATGTCTTTGTTCGGGGTGAAATGATCCGGTACAAATACAACCTTCTCTTTATCAAACACCTGATCTGCCATCTGCTTCAGAATCGGCAACGCCATCGGTCCTGTGATGTCATTTGCCATCACAATATCCAGCTTTGCCTCGATCAGCTGTCCTGCAGTTACAGATTCCAGCCCTGCATGTGCTGCCAGTATCTTCTGTGTCATTGTCATTCCCATAGGAGAATCCCCCTTTCTCAATCTTTATTTTGCCTGAATAAACCCTTTTGCTGTCAGAGCTTCTGCGCAGAGAACTGCTCCACCTGCTGCTCCTCTGACTGTGTTGTGGGAAAGTCCTACAAATTTGAAGTCAAACATCGAATCTTCTCTCAGTCGTCCGATTGACACTCCCATTCCGTTCTCATAATCTACATCCAGTTTCACCTGTGGACGGTTGTCCTCTTCCAGATACTGAATAAACTGCTTTGGTGCACTTGGAAGGTTTTCTTCCTGTGGGAAACCTTTGAATGACACAAGCTTTTCGATCAGCTGCTCTTTTGTAGGTTTCTTCTCAAAATTGATAAATACCGCTGCTGTATGACCGTTTAATACCGGTACACGCAGACACTGGCAAGTGATTTTCGGAAGCTGAGCCTTTACGATCTCGCCGTTTTCTACTTTTCCGAGAACACGCAGCGGCTCCTGCTCACTCTTTTCTTCCTCTCCGCCAATATATGGAATGATATTTTCCACCATCTCCGGCCAGTCTTTAAATGTCTTTCCCGCTCCGGAAATGGCCTGGTAAGTCGTTGCCACTACTTCTTTTGGTCCGAACTCTTTCCATGCAGCCAGACACGGCGCGTAGCTCTGGATCGAACAGTTTGGTTTTACTGCGATAAATCCGCGTGTTGTTCCAAGGCGTTTTTTCTGATCCTTAATCACATCAAAATGTTCTGAATTGATCTCCGGCACTACCATCGGCACGTCCGGTGTCCAACGATGCGCACTGTTGTTTGACACGACCGGTGTCTCTGTCTTTGCGTATTCTTCTTCGATCGCTTTGATCTCTTCTTTTGTCATATCCACTGCGCTGAATACAAAATCTACCGTAGACGCAACATGTTCTACGTCGTTTACATTCATAACAACCAGTTTTTTCACTGCTTCCGGCATTGGAGTTGTCATTTTCCATCTGTCTCCGACTGCCTCTTCATAAGTCTTTCCTGCAGAACGCGGGCTTGCTGCCACTGTCACAACCTCAAACCACGGGTGATTCTCAAGCAAAGAGATAAATCTCTGTCCGACCATTCCTGTTGCTCCTAAAATTCCAACTTTTAATTTCTTTTCCATCTTCTTTCTGTCCTTTCCTCTCATTTTTATTTGAAAACAGCAAACCTGCTATTCTTCTTTCAAATATGCTTCTTCCAGTGCGATTGCCTGCTCCATGGCACTTTTCCCCGGTGCTCCGATGGTATTTCGCATTTCCACACAAGTCTTCATGCTGATGGCCTCATAGATATCTTCTTCAAATACCGGAGAGATTGCCTTATACTCCTCCAGACTCATATCATCAAGGGCAATATTTTTATCAATACAATATAAAACCAGCTGTCCTACAATCCCGTGAGCATCCCGAAACGGCACGCCGTGATTGACCAGATAATCCGCCGCATCTGTCGCATTTGTAAAACCATTCTTTGCACTGTCTTCCATCCGCTGCTTTCTGAACCTCATGGTGCGAAGCATCCCCGTAAATAATGCCAGACAGCCTTTTGTCGTATCAATGGCATCAAACACCAGCTCTTTGTCTTCCTGCATATCTTTATTATATGCAAGCGGGATTCCCTTCATTGTCGTCAGAAGGGACATCAATGCCCCGTAAACTCTTCCTGTCTTTCCGCGCACAAGCTCTGCGATATCCGGATTCTTCTTCTGCGGCATAATGCTGCTTCCGGTACTGTACGCATCATCAATCTCCACAAACTGATACTCATTGGAATTCCAGATGATCACTTCCTCACAGAAACGGCTTAAGTGCATCATCACAGTAGACATTGCTGACAGCATCTCGATCAGATAATCTCTGTCAGATACGGAATCCATACTGTTTAATGTCGGTCCGTCAAATCCAAGCAGCTCTGCCGTATATTCCCGATCCAGCGGATAAGTTGTCCCCGCAAGAGCCCCTGCTCCAAGCGGGCAGTAGTTCATGCGTTTTCTGATATCTTTCATTCTGAGACGGTCTCTTTTGAACATTTCAAAATATGCGCCAAGATGATGCGCAAGTGTCACCGGCTGTGCTTTCTGAAGATGTGTAAATCCCGGCATATACGTCTCGATATGCTCTTTCATCAGTTTTAAAAGCACTTCCAGCAATTCTTTTAAAAGTGTATCCAGTGCTTCGATCTCGTCTCTTGTGTACAGCCGCATATCCAGTGCCACCTGATCATTTCTGCTTCTTCCGGTGTGCAGTTTCTTCCCTGCATCTCCAATCCGGTCGATCAGATTCGCCTCTACAAAGCTGTGGATATCTTCATACTCATCCGTGATCTCAAGTGTCCCGTTCTCCACATCTGCCTGAATCCCTTTCAGACCTTCAATGATGCTCTCTTTCTCCTCTTTTGTCAAAATTCCCTGCTTTTGAAGCATTGTCACATGTGCGATGCTTCCCCGGATATCCTGCGCATAAAATTTTTGATCAAAAGAGATCGATGCATTAAAATTATATACCAGCTTGTCTGTTTCTTTTGTGAAACGACCGCCCCATAACTGTGCCATTCCCCTGTCTCCTTTTCTCCGATAGTATCTTTTCAGATTGCAATTAGTTTAACACATTAACGTGTTATATGTCCATAGAAAACTGTGACAGTTTCCGCTCTATTGTGTACTGCTTCTTTGTGAAAACTCACAACCACAGTAATCGTGCCGATACAATCCATATTCTTTGGATAACTCAATGGATCGTTTGTATCCGTTTTTCTTTTTAAAGTCAGACTGCAGGTATTTCACTCCAAACTCTTTCTGTGCCGCCAGTCCGATCTCATTTAACTTGGCTGCATTTTTCATAGGACTGATAGAAAGTGTGGTCGTAAAATAATCATAACCGGCTTTTTTTGCCATCTGTGCCGTCTCCCGAAGCCTGAGCGCATAACATTTAAAGCATCTGGCGCCGCCCTCTTTGACATCTTCCAGCCCCTCTGCCGGCAGGATTCCTTTTGCACCTCTCCCACCCCCTCTGCCATCCGATAAAAACGTTCTTTGTCATAATTCCCTGCCAGAAAACTGACCGGATGCTTCAGATTCATAAGGGATATCAGCTCCTGCTGCTCCAGAATCCGTTTTGTATATTCACTTTCCGGATAAATGTTCGGATTATAATAAAATACCGTGATCTCAAAATACTCTGACAAGTACTCCAGTACATAACTGCTGCACGGCGCACAGCAGCTGTGCAGCAAAAGCTTTGGCACACGTCCCTCTTTCTGGAGACTTACGATCGTTTTATCCAGTTCTTTCTGATAATTGATCACATTCATCGTTTGTTTCCTCCGGATTTTCATTCTTTCCTTTTTTACAATCTATTATAGTATACGTCTTTCCGGGATATCTGTAAAGAAATGTCGGATTTTCCAAAAGAAACGCACAGATTTTCTTGTTTTCCATAAACTGATTATATACTTGTCGAATGGAGTGTCTGTATGGAACCAATTTTAACACTGGATCACTTAAGCTATGCCTATCATACTCTGGAAGGCGAAACAAAAGCACTGTCAGATATTTCCCTTTCCGTGAAACCGGGAGAATTTGTGGCAATTGTCGGTCCATCCGGATGCGGCAAGTCCACACTGCTCTCACTGATCGCCGGTCTTTTGAAACCGGAAGAGGGGGAGATTCTGCTCAATGGAAAATCATTAAAAGAAAGCGCGACCAATATCGGTTATATGCTGCAGCACGACCACCTCTTTGAATGGAGAACAATTTATCACAACATCCTCCTGGGGCTGGAAATCCAACATACACTGACTGCTGCTGCCAAGCTCCGTGCAAAAGAGCTTTTAAAAGCCTATGGACTGGAAGCATTCGCAAACGCCCACCCATCTGAACTTTCCGGCGGGATGCGGCAGAGGGCTGCTCTGATCCGCACTCTGATCCTGGAACCGGATCTTTTACTTTTGGATGAACCTTTTTCTGCACTGGATTATCAGACCCGTCTTTCGGTAGGAAACGACATCGGACAGATCATCCGTGATTCCGGACGGACTGTCATCCTGGTCACTCATGACCTTTCCGAAGCCATCAGCCTTGCAGATACAATCCTTGTTCTGAGCAAACGTCCGGCCAGTATTGCCCGTATCGTCCCGGTTCATTTTTCTTTATCTTCAGACACTGCACTCAACCGCAGAAATGCCCCGGAATTTAAAACGTATTTCAATCTTTTATGGAAGGAGCTGAACCCAAATGACAACATGTTCTAACAGACAGCAACAATATCTGAACCTGCAGAAACGCCATCACTTTTTGATCCACTTTTTTCGAATCCTGATCCTTGTCGTCTTTCTCATACTCTGGGAATGGACTTCCCAAAGCGGGATGATTGATTCCTTTGTGTTTGGCAGCCCTTCCAAAATCGCGCGCTGTTTCTGGAATATGGTGTTGGATAAAACGATCTTTTTCCATCTGGGGATCACACTGTATGAAACGCTTCTCAGCTTTCTGTTCGTTACAGGTATCAGCATTTTGTCTGCCCTTCTTCTGTGGTACAGCAAAAAACTCTCAAAAATCCTGGAGCCTTATCTGGTCGTATTGAACAGTCTTCCAAAATCTGCTCTGGCGCCTCTGCTCATTGTATGGCTGGGAGCAAATCAGACTACGATCATTATTGCCGGGATCTCAGTTGCGATCTTTGGAAGCATCCTAAATCTATACACCAGTTTCACCAGTGTAGACCCGGAAAAGATCAAACTGATCTATACACTGCACGGAACCAGGTACCATGCCTTGACCAAAGTCGTCCTTCCGGGAAGCGTGCCTGTGATCATCAGCAACATGAAAGTCAATATCGGATTGTGTCTGGTGGGCGTCATCATCGGTGAATTTTTAGCTGCCAGAAGCGGACTTGGATATCTGATCATCTATTCCAGCCAGGTCTTTAAAATGGATTGGCTCCTGATGTCCATTGTCCTGTTGTGTATCATGGCAATGGGGCTGTACACCATTATAAATATCGTTGAGAAACAAGTGATCAAACGTTATTAAACATCAAAAAGCCAGAGAAGTTTTGATATGAGTTTTCTTAATTAGACACGGTAACTAACTCAAGTCTACTTAAGAGGAATCATATCAAACTCTCCAGCCTTTCCTATTTTTATTAATTTTTTATCTTTCCATCAAACCTTTTCCACTAAAATCGGCTAATTCTATTTTTTCTTTCAATGCACGTGCACATGCTTTTCCTGCTGTATCTCCCATGTCAATTACAGTAGGTTGTATTCGAATACTAGCCTGTACTAAAAATGTAGTAGAAATACATCGTCCAATTGTAAGCATATTTTTCACATGATTGTTTATGAGACAGCGATATGGTATTTCGTAATATTCTCCCTTTTCATACTTATCCATATGAACAAGACCTTTCGTTGATGAATGCACATCAATATACCAATCACCTTTTGCTACAGCATCATCAAAGCGTGCTCGATTCAAATAATCTTCTTCTTTTAAAATATATTTTCCCTCGATTCTACAAGACTCTCTTACTCCAAGTGCAGCGGCTTCACGGATTAAAAATGCATGTTCAAATCCAGGCATACAC
>OBVY01001744.1_pt1 | contig 11357 bp, 8 predicted proteins | sample 1538051 | NCBI WGS metagenome assembly OBVY01 (sample SAMEA2580017, study PRJEB22360) | human gut metagenome | biome: human gut; feature: human-associated habitat; material: faeces | place: Denmark | collected 2008/2010 | reverse complement strand
CCGGGCTTGCCCTCTCCGTCACCTTCGGTGACACCTCTCCCAAGGGGAGAGGCTTTGGCAGGCCCCGCAAAGTGAACGGTTTCGCCAGAGGCTCCCCTACTAGGGGAGCTGTCGAGCGAAGCGAGACTGAGAGGTTGTACGAAGGGAAGCCTGACCGTGAGCCGCTGCTGGACTCAACCTCTCCGTCAGCGCTGACGCGCTGCCACCTCCCCTACCGAGGGGAGGCTTTGGCAGGCCGGTCAGGTCTATGCTGGACGAGCAAAGCACGATGTCTCGGGAACGGTAGTGCTCCGCTGTCTAGGCCAGCGACAGCTTGACAAGGAGCATTGTCCAGAAGCCGCTGCCCTCTGTAGCAAGGCCCGCCCTTTTGCGCCCCGTCGGGCTTTCAGCGTCCAGACGAAAGCTGACCGACATGCCAAGGGCTCCCCCTTTGGGGGAGCTGGCGGGCGCAAGCCCGACTGAGAGGGCTAGGCCGCTGCCAAACAGCTCTGACACAGCGATAGCATCGCTCTGACAAAGAGCCTGCCTATCGCTGCGCCCACGGCTCTTTCCTGCCGGGCTTGCCCTCTCCGTCACCTTCGGTGCCACCTCTCCCAAAGGGAGAGGCTTTGGCAGTCCCCGCAAAGTGAACGGTTTCGCCAGAGGCTCCCCTACTAGGGGAGCTGTCGAGCGAAGCGAGACTGAGAGGTTGTACGAAGGGAAGCCTGACCGTGAGCCGCTGCTGGACTCAACCTCTCCGTCAGCGCTGACGCGCTGCCACCTCCCCTACCGAGGGGAGGCCTTGGCATTCCGCAAAGTTTTCCTTCTCAGTTCAAAGTTTTCCTCTCACAGCATCGTCATCTGCTCCCCTTCATCCTCCGCGCGGACGAGCGCACCGGTGGCCGGCAGGCTGCGGACGCGGTAGCGGTGGGGATTTGCCAGTTCCAGCGTGTCCGCCGGGACGACGGAGGCGATGGTCTGGTTCTTTTTCAGGGTCACGACCGCCACACCCTGACTGTCGCGGGTGGTCTTTGCGGCGATCTGCGCCGTGCCGACCAGAAGCATCCGTCCCGCGCTGGTGCGGATGGCCAGCTCCGTCTCCTCGGGCAGGAAGAACATGGTCGCCAGCGGCTCTTTGTCGCAGTAGGCTTTCAGCAGCTTGCGACGGTTCTGCTTGGTTGCGTAGGAGCTGAGCGGGATCTTTGCGCACCGGCCGCCGGCAAAGAAGAAGAGCATATGGCCGCTGTAGTCGGAGGTAATGACCATGTCGAGGATGTTCTCGCCCTCGTCCATACCCAGTCGGCCCGGCAGATAGATGCCCATCTGGGCCACCTTGCCGTCTTCCAGCTCGGCCAGACGCACCTTATACACCTGCTGTTTGTCGGTGAAGAAGAGCGCTTCTACGTTGTTACGCATCTCCACCTGCCGGACGATCTCGTCGCCCTCCTTGAGCTTGTGCGCACCGGCCGTGCGCAGGCTCTGGGGCGGGATCTTCTTCAGATAGCCCTCGCGGGTGAAAAAGACGGTGACGGGATAATCCGGCACGGCCTCTTCCTCGGCGCCGCCCTCTTCCTCGGGCAGGTCGTAGAGGATCTCGCTGCGGCGGGGCTGGCCGTATTTCTTTGCCACGTCGGCCAATTCCTTCATGATGATCTTGCGGATGCGGGCAGGCTTTGCGAGGATGTCGTTCAAATCGGCGATGTCGGCTTCCAGCTGCTCGATCTCGCCGGTGCGCTTGAGGATATATTCCCGGTTGAGGTGGCGCAGCTTGATCTCAGCCACATAGTCGGCCTGCACCTCGTCGATGCCAAAGCCGATCATCAGGTTGGGGACGACTTCCGTCTCCTCCTCCGTGGTGCGGATGATGTGGATGGCCTTGTCGATGTCCATCAAAATCGCCGCCAGACCCTTGAGCAGGTAGAGGCGCTTTTCCTTGCCGTGGAGGTCATAATAGGTGCGGCGGCGGACGCATTCCATCCGGAAGGCCGTCCACTCCTGCAAAATTTCCCGCACGCCCATGACCCGGGGCTGGCCCGAGACAAGGATGTTGAAGTTGCAGCTGAAGCTGTCTTCCAGCGGGGTGGCCTTGAAGAGCTTGGCCATCAGCTTGTCGGCGTCCACGCCGCGCTTGAGGTCGAGGGTGAGCTTGAGGCCGTTCAGATCGGTCTCGTCCCGCATATCGCTGATCTCTTTGATCTTGCCCGCCTTGACCAGCTCGGCGATCTTGTCCATGATGGCCTCCACCGTGGTGGTGGGCGGGATCTGGGTGATCTCGATCATGTTCTCGCCCGGCACGGCGGCGTAGCGGGCGCGCACCTTCACGCTGCCGCGGCCATTCTCGAAGATGTCCCGCATCTGGGCTTCGTCGTAGAGGATCTGGCCGCCGCCTACAAAGTCCGGGGCGGGCATGGTGGTGGAGATGTCGTGCTTTGCATCCTTCATGAGGGCGACGGTGGTATTGCACAGCTCGGCCAGATTGAAGGAGCAGATGTTGCAGGCCATACCGACGGCGATGCCCAGCGTGTTGTTGGCCAGAATGGTCGGGAAGGTCACGGGCAGAAGGGTCGGTTCGGTGGTGGTGCCGTCGTAGTTGGGGAGGAAGTCCACCGTCTCCTTGTCGATGTCCCGGAACAGCTCTTCGCAGACGCTTTCCAGCTTAGCCTCGGTGTAGCGGGCCGCGGCGCAGGACATATCCCGGCTGTAGGCCTTGCCGAAGTTGCCCTTGCTGTCCACGAAGGGCACCAGCAGGCTCTCGTTGCCCCGGCCCATGCGGACCATGGTGTCATAGATGGCGGCGTCGCCGTGGGGGTTCAGGTGCATGGTGCTGCCCACGATGTTCGCCGACTTGGTGCGCGCGCCCTTGATAAGGCCCATCTCATACATCGTATACAGCAGCTTGCGGTGGGCGGGCTTGAAGCCGTCGATCTCCGGCAGGGCGCGGCTGACGATGACGCTCATGGCGTAGGGCATATAGTTCGTTTCCAGCGTGCGGGTGATGGGGTCTTCCAGCACACTGCCGGCGTTCAGTATCTCAACGCCCTCGCCCAGCTGGGGGCGGACAGGCTTTGCGGTTTTTTTGCTCGATTTTTTTGCCATTGTAAATCCTCTTTAAGACACATCCAGATCGTCCAGATACTCTGCGCCGTGCTGGGCGATATGCTCCTTGCGGCCTGCGAGGTTGTCGCCCAGCAGGATGTCGAACACCTGCGCGGTGCGCTCCACGTCGGTGGGCATCACCTTGATGAGGCGGCGGCTCTCGGGGTTCATGGTGGTCAGCCACATCATCTCGGGGTCGTTCTCGCCCAGACCTTTCGAGCGCTGGATGGTGTATTTCTTATCGCCGATCTCCTCGAGGAAGGTGGCCTTCTCGGGCTCGGTGTAGGCGAAATAGGTGCGGTCTTTCGTGGTGATCTCGTACAGCGGCGACTCCGCGATATAGACGTAGCCCTCGTTGATGAGAGTGGGGGTCAGGCGGTAGAGCATGGTCAGCACCAGTGTGCGGATCTGGTAGCCGTCCACGTCGGCATCGGTACAGATAACGATTTTATTGAAGCGGAGATTGTCGAGGTTGAAGGTAGCAAGCTCCTTGTTGTGCTTGCCGCCCAGCTCCACGCCGCAGCCCATGACCTTGATGAGGTCCACGATGACGTCCGACTTGAAGATGCGGGCATAGTCGGCCTTGAGGCAGTTCAGGATCTTGCCGCGGATGGGCATGATGGCCTGATATTCACTGTCGCGGCTGGTCTTGACGGCGCCCATAGCCGAATCGCCCTCGACGATATACAGCTCACGGCGGGAGGCGTCCTTGGTGCGGCAGTCCACGAACTTCTGCACCCGGTTTGCGAGGTCGATTTGGGTCGAGAGTGTCTTTTTGATGCTCTGGCGCGTTTTTTCGGCGTGCTCACGGCTCTGCTTGTTCACCAGCACCTGCTGACAGATCTTCTGGGCCTCGTCGGGCTTTTCGAGGAAGTAGACTTCCAGATAGTGCTTGAGGAAGTCGGTCATGGCCTGAGAGACGAACTTGTTGGTGATGGCCTTTTTGGTCTGGTTCTCATAGCTGGTGCGGGTGGAGAAGCTGGACGAAACGTAGACCAGACAGTCCTGCACATCCTGAAAGCTGATGGCACTCTCGCCCTTTTTGTAGAGGTTCTTGTCCTTCAGATACTTGTTGATCTGGTAGACGAAGGCCGTGCGGACGGCGTGCTCGGGGCTGCCGCCATGCTCCAGCCAGGACGAGTTGTGGTAGTATTCCAGCAGCTGCACCTTGTTGGAGAAGCAGAACGCCGCACTCATCTTTACCTTATAATCAGGCTGGTCTTCGCGGTCACGGCCAGTAGCTTCGCTCTCGCAGCTGAACACCGGGGTCAGGCTGTCCTCGCCCGCCGTCTCAGCCACATAGTCGGCGATGCCGTGCTCATAGCACCAGCTCTCCTTCCACGGCTTGCCGGTGGCGGGGTCTTTCTCCTTTTCGTCGGTGAAGTTGAGGGTCAGGCCCGCGTTGACGACAGCCTGACGGCGGAGGACATCTTTATAGTAGCTGCCGGGGACGTCGATGTCGGTAAAGACCTCATCGTCCGGCTTCCAGTGGATGATGCTGCCGGTGCGGCGGCCCTTGTAGGGCTCTCTGTGCAGGCCGCCCACATTCTCGCCCTTCTGGAAGTCGAGGTGGTAGTGGAAGCCGTCGCGGTAGATGTCAGCAGTCATCCATGCCGAGGCGTACTGGGTGGCGCAGAGGCCCAGACCGTTCAGGCCGAGGCTGAATTCATAGTTGTCCTCGCCCTCGCCGTACTTGCCGCCTGCATACATCTCACAGAACAGCAGCTCCCAGTTGTAGCGCTCTTCCCCCTTGTTCCAGTCCACGGGCATACCGCGGCCAAAGTCCTCGACGATGACGCTGCCATCCTTGCAGCGGGTGACGTTGATGGTGTCGCCGTGGCCGTCGCGGGCCTCGTCGATGGAGTTGGAGACGATCTCAAAGATGGAGTGGGCGCAGCCCTCCACGCCGTCCGAGCCGAAGATGACGGCCGGGCGCTTGCGCACACGGTCGGCACCCTTCAGCGAAGTGATGCTTTCGTTGCCATATTCCTGTTTTCTTGCCATGCTGCTCCTCCCGGCCCCGGAATGTTCTTGCAGCGGGGCCGTCTCAAACGCTTTTGCTATATATAGGTATATATCCCCACAGCGGGAGAAAAGCGATTCTTTTCATTCTTATTTATTAAACCATAGGTTGTTGAAGATGTCAAATAGTCTTTCCCTGTCTGCCGCCCGCAAAAAGCGTCAGAAAAGTCAGTCTTATTTTAGGCGATAACACGGGCAAAATATAGAAAGTTCAAAAATTCTCAAAAAATTTTGCATTTACCCCTTTACAAAATCGAAATTTCAGGTATAATAATCATCGTCCGGTGCGCCTCTGTAGCTCAGTCGGTAGAGCAGGGGACTGAAAATCCCCGTGTCATTGGTTCGATTCCGATCGGAGGCACCAGTCAGGAGACCCAGCAGGGTTTCCAATATGCGGCCGTAGCTCATCTGGTAGAGCGCCACCTTGCCAAGGTGGAGGTAGCGAGTTCGAGCCTCGTCGGCCGCTCCATAATGGAGCAGCAACAGTTGTTCCAGTATGGCCCGGTAGCTCAGTTGGTTAGAGCACCAGCCTGTCACGCTGGGGGTCGTCGGTTCGAGCCCGATCCGGGTCGCTTCGTCGAAAGTCCTGCTGTTCATCGTGCAGTCTTGCAAACAAGACTGCTGTGATGAAGGCCAGACTTTCTCCTCTTCCACACAAAATCTTGCTTCGCAAGCTTTCGCGGGGACCCCGTTAAAAAACGGGAGGGTGCGAGGGTAAACGCACCGAATATGCGGCCGTAGCTCATCTGGTAGAGCGCCACCTTGCCAAGGTGGAGGTAGCGAGTTCGAGCCTCGTCGGCCGCTCCAAATGGAGCAGCAGCAGTTGCTCCGAATATGGTGACGTGGCCAAGTGGTAAGGCAAGGGTCTGCAAAACCCTCATCCACCAGTTCAAATCTGGTCGTCACCTCCAAAAGATTCCCGGGTGCTGAGGCATCCGGGATTTTTGTTGTTTTGCTCGTTAAATAATCTACTTATTGGGAAAAGCTTGTCTCCCCTCTTCGCTCTGTGCTATGCTAAAAGAATCAGCGCTGTCCATCGTGGTGCTCTGCATCGTTTTGTTCAGCACCCCCATTGAGAGCTATATGAGCTACGCTCTCAACCGCATCTTCGACACCGCCATGGGCGTCATCACAGCGCTGCTGGTCAACTACTTTCTGCCCCGGCCCCGGGTCGTTTCCCTCTGGGAAGGATTCAAAGGGCTGTTCAAGGAAGATAGTAAGGTCTGAATGCTTGACAATCCTCGATAAAACGTATATAATGAAAGCAAGAAAGGTGCTGTCCTGCAAAATGGTCAGCTCCCTCCTAGCAAATCAAAGAAATGACCGCTCAGGTTGGGAAGTCTGGGGCGGTCATTTTCTTTGTCGGTCATCGGAATTATGTTTTGTGCTCGGCTTGTCCCGAAAGACATCCCTCGCGATCATCCATGTCACCTGAATGACACCAATGATCACTGTAGCCAGAAGGCCCAGAAGTACAAGTACAAGATTCAGATCCGTCATAAAGACTCCTCCTTAAACATTCATCATGAACTATCACTCAAAATGTCCGGAGGACGACAAAGTTGGCCTCCTCCGGACGATGTCAGGAGGAAGTCTGACCACCTGCATTTGCAGACAGCACCTTTCAGGATAGAATAACCCATCCATGAATATAGAATAACACACTTTTCGACGATTTGCAATCTGATTCATGCGCCCCGCTCCGGCGGGGCGCTTTTCTTTTGCCCTCCGGCGTGATACAATGGGCATACTATCATTTTCCCTGAAAGGAGGCCGCGCCATGCCTGCCGAACTTCACACCACCCTCACGCCGGACACCCCGGTACGCTATCTCAAGGGCGTCGGCCCCAAGACTGCCGAGCGGTTCGAGAAGCTGGGCATCCTGACCCTCAGCGACCTGCTCTGCCACTATCCCCGCCGGTATCTGGATTTTTCAAAGCCCTACTCCATCGCCGAGGCCCCCGCCGACACCGAGTGCGTCGTGAAGGCCGAAGTGTTTGCAAAGCCCGGCGGGCGCATCCTGCCGGGCGGGCGGCGGATGGAGCGCATCACCGCCGGAGACGATGTATCCAGCCTCGAGATCACGTGGTTCAATAATCCATACGCCGCCCAGAAGCTGGAGCTGGGGCAGGAATACTATTTTCAGGGCATCGTGACAGGCGGGATGCTCCGCCGTCAGATGGTCAACCCGCAGGTGCGCACCGACGTGCAGGTGAAGTCGTCGCCTTTCGAGGCCGTCTACCCCCAGACCGAGGGTCTGACCAGCAGCGCCATCGCCAAGTGCGTCCGCCAGCTCCTCCCCCACGCGGAGCTTCTGCCCGACCCGCTGCCCCCCGAGATGCTGAAAAAATACCGCCTGCTCTCCAAGGCCGACGCCGTCCGGGCCATCCACTGCCCCGCCACCGAGGAGGATGCCTTTGCGGCGCGGCGGCGGCTCATCTACGAAGAGCTTCTGGTCTTACAGCTGGGCATCGGGCGGATGAAGAACCACGGCGCGGCCTCCACCGGCGCGCCGATGAAGAAGGCCGACGCCTCCCCTTTCTGGGAGTCCCTGCCCTTCTCCCCCACCGGCGCGCAGCGGCGGGCCGTGGAAGAGATCCTGACCGACATGTCGGGCGAAACGTCCATGAACCGCCTTTTGCAGGGCGACGTGGGCAGCGGCAAAACGCTGGTGGCCGCTGCGGCCATCTGGGCCTGCATCCGGGCCGGGTATCAGGCCGCACTGCTGGCCCCCACCGAGATCCTGGCCGGCCAGCACGCCGAGAACCTGAACCGCCTGCTCTCCCCCTTCGGGATGCGGGTAGCCCTGCTCACCGGCGGCATGAAGGCCGCCGCACGGCGCACCACCCTCGCCGCCATCCGGGACGACGAGGCCGACCTCATCGTAGGCACCCACGCCATCCTCAGCGAGGGCGTGGAGTTCGCCCGGCTGGGTCTGGCCGTCGTGGACGAACAGCACCGCTTCGGTGTGCGCCAGCGGGGCCTGCTGGCCGAAAAAGCCGCGAATCCCCACCTGCTGGTCATGAGCGCCACCCCCATCCCCCGGACGCTGGGGCTGCTGATGTACGGCGACCTCGACATCTCCATCCTCGACGAGCTGCCGCCGGGCCGCAAGCCCGTCAAGACCCGCTGCATCACCGGCAAAAAGCGGGCCGACCTCTACGGCTTCCTTGATAGAGAAATTGGTTCCGGACGACAGGCGTATATCGTCTGCCCTGCCATTGAGGATGCGGGCGGCAGCGGCCTGAACGCCGTCAAGAGCTACTATGAGGACATCGCAAAAGCCTATCTGCCGGACCGCCGGGTGGGCCTGATGCACGGCAAGCTCAAGCCGAAGGAAAAGGCCGAGGTGATGGACGACTTCAAATCCGGACGTCTGGACGCCCTCGTGTCCACCACCGTCATCGAAGTCGGCGTGGACGTGCCGAATGCGACGGTCATGGTCATCGAAAACGCCGAGCGGTACGGCCTGAGCGCACTGCACCAGCTGCGCGGGCGTGTGGGACGCGGCGCGGCGGAGAGCTGGTGCTTCCTCGTCAGCGACAATGCCTCCGAGTCGGTGCAGAAGCGGCTCAAGTTCCTCTGCTCCACCTCAGACGGCTTCGCTGTGGCGCAGTACGACCTCGAGACCCGCGGCCCCGGCGACTTCTTCGGGAGCCGCCAGCACGGTCTGCCGACCTTGCAGATCGCCGATTTGATGAACGACACCCGCACCCTCCACGCGGCCCAGAGCGAGGCCGTGGCCCTGCTGGCCGAAGACCCGCTTCTCGAGCGGCCCGAACACGCCCTGCTGGCCCGTCAGGTGGAGCAGATGTTCGACAAAGCCGGAACAATGAATTGAGTAACGAAAAAGGACTGCCCGCGGCAGTCCTTTTTCGTTATCTTCTCTTCCACCACGGCTTCTTCTCGCCGATGCTCACTACATCGCAGAAGAGGCAGCGGCTCTTGGTAGAGAGCTGCACATCCTTGTGATGGCAGCCGAAGAACCATTTCTCGTAGGTCGTTTTCATGACGATCTTGTCGAGGAAGAGGTGCAGCCGGTTATTCTCGCCCTCTGCCAGCACACTAAAATCCAGAAATTTGCTTGGCGCGTCGTGGGTCAGCACATAATCTACCTGCCAGCCGTTCGCTTCCAGCGCGGCCTCGCAGCGGGCGTATTCCTCGTCCGAGGGCATCTCCTGCGGCCACCAGTTGACGTGGGCTTCCCGCTCTTCCTTGTCCGGGCTTTCCGCTCCGCCGAAGCAGAGGTACTTCTTCCCTTCCAGCTCCAGTACGCTGCCCCGGCAGACGTGATACACATTGCCGCCCAGCGGCTGCACCAGTCCGCCGAACCGCTCCTCGGTGGGGTACTGTTCCAGCAGGTCATAGTTCTCGTGGCTGCCATCGAGGAAAAGGATGGTATAAGGCCGCTTGCGCAGCCAGTCCAGATTCTTCTGCTCAGCCTTGCTGCCGTCCCACACAAAGCCGAAATCGCCCAGCACAACGACGAAATCGCCCTTGCCGGCCCGGCGCAGCTCCCCGTCTTTGAAGCGGTCCAGCTCGCCGTGGGTGTCGCCCGTAAGATATACCATCCTCTGCCTCCTTTTGCGGAGTGTGAAATCGCCCCAAAAGCCTTGTCACGCTCCGCCAAACCTGTTATTATAAAGTATAAGGCCCTCTTCTGAGCCTGTTTTTGTTCCGTAAGAACGGACAGCACATTTTGTCCGATACTCTAATATATTATCGCTTTTTGAGGAAAATGTCCACATGAAACGTATCGTCACCCTATTTCTGAGCCTTATCCTGCTGCTGAGCTGCCTGTGCGCGCCGGCTTCGGCCATGTTCGACCCCAGCCTCTTTTACGAGGTGCAGGCCAAGAGCGCCTACATCGTCAACACCGACACCAACATCATCGTCTACGACAAGGACAGCTCCCGTCAGGTGCCTGCCGGGGGCCTGACCAAATATATGACCATCGCGCTGCTGCTGACGAATTACGCCGACCAGCTCGACAACACCTTCCAGATGCCCTTCGCCATCTCGGATTATGTCCACAACAGTGACAATGCCGATATGCGCTCCAATGAGACCTTCACCTACCGGGAAGCCGTCTACGCCATGCTTCTGCGCAACGCCAACGAGGCTGCGATGGGCCTTGCCTACAGCCTTTCGGGCGGCGACCTCGCAGGCTGGGTGAGCCAGATGAATACCCTTTCCCAGCGCATCGGCACCACCGGCAGCACCTGGACGGACGCCTGCGGCCTCGACAGCGGCAACGTGACCACCGCCGTGGATATGTACCTCATCCTGCGGTATCTGATGAGCTTCGACGCCTTCGTGGACATCTCGTCGGCCCCCGCCTTCACCATGCCCGCCAAGGAAAAGCACACCAAGAGTTTCGTGCTGCTGAACCAGAACGTCGCCCTCAACAAGACCAGCGGCGGCAACTTCTACCGCAAATCTATGCAGGGCGGCATGTGCGATGTGATGGCCTACAAAAACGACCACGGCGATCAGAGCTATGTTTCGTGGGCCAATCAGGACGGCTCCACCTATATCTTCTGCATCATGCAGAGCCCCGACACCTGTGACACCTACGGCTACGCCAACCGCCGCCCGGCCCTCTATGAGACGACCCGCCTCATCGACTGGGTGTTCCAGAGCTTTTCCATCCAGCCTGCGCTGGACACCGACCTTGCTCTGGCAGAGATCCCCGTGAAGTATTCCTCCGACACCGACACCCTCAAGCTCTACCCCGACAACAGTATGATGACCCTGCTGCCCTCTTCGGGCGACGGCACCGTGACTCAGAAATACTTCCATCTGCCCGACTATGTCTGCGCCCCCGTCCAGCAGGGCGATGTTGTCGGCACCGTGGAGCTGAAGCTGGCCGGCGAGACCATCGGCATGGTCAACCTCATCGCCGGGCAGGACGTGAGCCGGAGCAGCCTGCTCTACTCTTTCTCGAAGCTGCAGGAGTTCTTCGGCAGCCTCTACCTCAAGGTAGTGCTCGTCGTCAGCGCCATCTGCGCCATCATCTATGTGGCGTGGGTCCTGCTCAACTCCCCCCACACCCGCCATTCCTCCAAAAAAGTCCACCGCTATGGCCGTCCCCGCGACTGAGCCGTGCGGTCAGCTTCTTTTCTGAAAAAGCTGTAAAAAGCAGTTGACAAATACGCCCCCGAGTGGTAATATATACAGGCAGTCCGTGACTGCAAAAAACTGTATATGGGCGTGTTCCCGAGTGGCCAATGGGGACAGACTGTAAATCTGCTGCTTTT
>OBVY01001743.1_pt1 | contig 11360 bp, 10 predicted proteins | sample 1538051 | NCBI WGS metagenome assembly OBVY01 (sample SAMEA2580017, study PRJEB22360) | human gut metagenome | biome: human gut; feature: human-associated habitat; material: faeces | place: Denmark | collected 2008/2010 | reverse complement strand
TGTGTCCGTTAAAGTTTGCATTGCCTATCAGTGCTGCGGCGGGATCTCAATCAGCTGGGACCGGGCACCGACGGGAAACCGCGGCCGATGTGGCTGGGGGGCTTCTCCACCGGATGCAATCTGGCGCTCGAGGCCGCGCTTACCGGCCAAGCGGATGCCGACGGGCTGCTGCTCTTTTCACCCGCCTTTGTCGTGCGCACGCATCTCACCTTCCTCGCGCCGCTCTTAAAGCCCTTCATCACGTGGCTCAGGGAACCTCAGGAATCCCTGATGGGCGGTCAGACAGCCTTTCGCTATACGATGGTCCCGGTGTCAGGGCTCGCGGCCTTCGTCGATACAATGCGCGGCGTTGATGATGCGCTCAAGTTGAAGCCCTTTGCCAAGCCTGCTGTGGTGATGCTCTCCGAGCACGACTCCATTCTCGACGCTCAATCGCTCATTGAATGGATTCCGCAGCGCTTTACCTCCGCGCAGTCCCGCTTCATCTGGTACGGCTCCCGCGAAAGTCTGGGCAAAGCCGCCAAAGATCCGCGGATTATTGTGCATCCCGATGAAATTCCGTCCGAGCGCATTTGGAGCTTCTCGCACATGGCGATGAGCTTCTCCCCCGACAATCCGGAATACGGCCGGCATGGCCGCTCGCATATCTGTACGCCCGAGGGCGAAAAGCCCTCCTACGCAGCCTGCCGCCGGGGCGAGGTCGACTATGGCGCCTGGGGCGACAAGCGCCGCGGCAGGATCCGTGCCCGTCTGACCTTCAATCCGTATTTTGATGAGCAGCAGCGCGTGATTCAGTCCGTCATGGAAAGATCCGTGTAAGCGCCTCCTTCAAGTGCGGATCTTCCAGCCCTTAACGAGGAGCACCACGGCCGCCGCCGTGACGGCCAAAGCCGTTGCGGCAACGATGAGTAGGCTCAGCGTCGTGTTGGTGTCGCCGCTGCCGAAAGCCGTCAACCAAGTAGTAGAAGGGATTGAGGCGGCTCGCGGCCTGCCAGAAGGGCGGGAGCGAATCCACGGAATAAAAGACGCCCGAAAGGAAGGTGAGCGGCATGATGACGAAATTCATCACCGCTCCCATCTGATCGTATTTTTCGGCCCAGAGCGCCGTGATGAGACCCAAGGCCGCCATGATGGCCGCACCGAAGAAGCCGAAAGCGATGAGGAGCTCCGGTTCCCGCATCGGGGGCGATGCCCACCAGGAGCAGAGGAGATAGAGCCCGGCGCCGGCGAGCGCTGAGCGCACGAAGCTCGCGCCGATATAGGCAGCGGCTACCTGCGGTCCCGGGATGGCCGGCAGAAGAATAAAGACGAGGTTTCCTGAAATCTTCGACTGAATGAGTGAGCTCGCCGTGTTGGAAAACGCATTCTGCAGCACCGTCATCATGATGAGGCCCGGAATGATGAAGGCCGTATAGGTCACGCCCTCATAGACGGGCAGGTGCTTGGAGAGCGCTTCGCCGAAGACAAAGAGATAGAGCCCGCCCGTGAGGACAGGGGCCAGCACGGTGTGCATCCACACCTTGAGGAAGCGGATCACTTCCTTTTTAAAGAGCGTCCAGAAAGGAACCCACATCAGGCTTCACCTCCCGTAACAGCGAGGAAGACATCCTCCAGATCAGGCTGTCCTACCGTCAGATTTTCAATCTCCGCGCCGGCCGCCTTCAGGCTTTCGAGCTTTCGCAAAGCGTCGTCGGCGTCTTCAATTCGCAGCGTCACATCATTGCCGTGACGGCGCATGAGGTCGCGGGCCGCTTCTGGCGGCAGGTCCCCCTTTACCAGCCGGCAGCGGAGCACTCGGCCTTCAAAGCGCGACAAAAGCGCTTCCGTGCGGTCAAGCGCCGCAACCTCGCCCTTCTTCATGATGGCGATGCGGCTGCAAAGCGCCTGCGCCTCTTCGAGGTAGTGCGTTGTGAGAATCACCGTCCGCCCCTCGCGATGCAGCCGTCCGATGAAGTCCCAGAGGTGTTCGCGAAGCTCAACGTCTACGCCGGCCGTCGGCTCATCGAGCACGATCACCGGCGGCTTATGAACGAGCGCCTGGGCAACGAGCACACGGCGCTTCATGCCGCCCGAGAGCGCGCGCATGGAAGCGTCCGCTTTGTCGGTCAAACCCAGATTGGCGAGAATTTCATCAATCCAGTCGTCATTTCGGAGAATGCCCCAGTAGCCCGACTGAAAGCGCAGCGTTTCGCGCACCGTCAGAAACGGGTCGAAAGTGATTTCCTGCGGCACGATGCCGAGAAAGAGCGATGCGGCTCGTCGATCTGTACGGGTATCCATGCCGCGAACAAGAATGCGCCCGCCCGTCGGCGTGGTCAGTCCGCCGAGGCAGGAAATCAGCGTTGTTTTGCCGGCGCCGTTGGGGCCGAGCAGACCGAAGAATTCGCCTTCTTCAACGTCAAAACTCACGCCCTTCAAGGCCAGCGTGCCCGAGGCATAGCGTTTTTCGAGGGAGTCGATGCGAACGGCAGGCTGTGCCGAGGCCATTACCAATTCACTCCGAAGATGGTGCGGAAACGCTCGACGCCGCGCTCGAGATCCATGCGGTCCGGGTGCGTTTCGCTCGCCAGACGGCGCGCTTCGCGCTCAGGCGTCACCTTGCCGCCCATCATCGCGGTCATTCGTTCGAAGAGCGCCGGGTCAATACGGCCGCGGCAGAGATAAGTGCCTGCGAGGGTATTGTTTTTGCCCGCTGCTGCCAAACTCTCCGACGTACGCTTCATCCAGTCGAGCGCTTCGGGCGTTTCAGCATTGCCGCCCATGGTGGCGAAGCACCCGATCGTCTTGCCTTCGAGCTTTTTCGCTGCCGCCTGAATGTCTTCAGGCGCCATGCCGCGGTCGCACCAGAAACCGAGCAGAATCGGATTAAAGCCCGACAAGTCTTCGGGCAGCGCTTCAGGCTTGACCAGGACGGCCCCAGGCATCGCGTCGCAGATGGCGTGACCGAGAATCATGGTGTTGCCCGTACGGGAACTGATGACGACAAGAGGCTTGGCGGCGGCAGCAGTCATGGGGAATCTCCTCGAAAATGGTAGTGAACGCAGGACCGTTTAAATGCAGTCCGTCTGCGCAGTCAGAATAATGCGATTCGCCGCAGCGTGTTCGAAGCACGCTTGCGGCGTAAATAAGGCTCCCGTCCCAAGCACAATTGAACCAGAATGACGGCGAGCCGTTTGCTCACGATCTCAGCGAGCCGCTTTTCTAACGCATCACCCTTCATACGGGCTTAATGCGCAGCCTCCGAGATCGTTGGGGGATGCGATCTTCGGAGGCAGAGCAGTTCGAGACGAGCTAAAACGGATGAATCAGGCCGAGAACTTGGCTCGGGCGGCAATGAACTTTTCCTTCACGGATTCGACGAGCTGATGATTTTCTCGACCGACGAAAACCGAGAAGGCCGTTTTGCCTTCCTTGGTAAAGAACTGCACGGCAAGAGACTCGCGTCCCATGAAGGGGAAAGTCGTGAAAGCCACGGCCGAGAAGACGTCATACTTCATGTGGCCGCCGATCTTCGCCGATTTGGCGAGGATGTTGTAGTAGCCCTGAGCAATCTTTCCCTCATGGAGCTGCCCCTGAATTTCAAAGATGCTGCCTTCATGCTGAATGAAAAGCGTGATCTTTTCCCAGGAAGCGAGTTCCGCCCAAATTTCGGTGAAGCGCTCTGTGATGTCGCCCTTGACGAAGGTGCAGTTGGCTTCCGGCAGCAGTTCGGCAGCCTCAAGATCCGTTACGCCGAGTCGGCCGGCGATGGAGCTCACCGTCACCGGATAGGGCGCAGCCAGCATTTCCTCGATGATCTTGGCTTGTTCGGCCGTAGGCTTCTTGCAGCAGCAGTTGGTCATGACGTTGTTTCCTTTGTGAAGTGAAAAAAGGTTGTGCAAAGTCTGAAAAAATCATTGGGCAGCTTCAGCCGGCTGCAAATCCTTCATGTCGAGCGCAGTTCCGCAGGCCTGCAGAAGCTCCAGATCGTGGGTAATCAGGAAAACCGCTCGGCCTCGGGCAGCCTCGGCCTTAAGCAGCTTGGAAATGGAGGCCATATTGGCGCCGTCGAGCCCTGACGTCGGTTCGTCCAGAATCAGAATTTGCGGATTCTTGGCAAGCGCACAAGCAATGACTACGCGCTGCTTCTCGCCGCCCGAGAGACTCTGCGGATGGCGTTCCGCGAGCGGGGCCAGACGCAGCGTCGTGAGGAGCTCTGTGACCCACGCTTCTTCTTCAGCGGTGAGTTTCGGCGTCTTCAGACGCTTCCAGAAAGCCGCGTGCTTTTTCGCTGCGGACTTGGCTGCAATCATCGAAGCCTCAACCTCTTCGCGCACGGTGCGCATCTGAAGCTGATGGTCGGCATTTTGGAGCACCAGCCCCGAATGCGGCATGAGGCCGTCGCGGTCAACGGGCCGGCCCTCAATCGAGAAGACGCCTTGGGCTTCATTGAGCCCGGTCAAGATGCGCGCCAGCGTTGTTTTGCCCGTTCCGTTTGCACCGATCAGCGCCGTAATCCCTGCGGGAACCGAAAAACTCACGTTGCTGAAGATGGGCTTTTGAGCACCTTTATACGTAAAGGAGACGTGTTCGGCCGCAAAAAAGCCCGCCGGCACGGTCCCGTCTCCCAGTGCCGTCGGAATGCGCGGCAGGGTCGGGCGTAGATCCTCCACCTCGGCTTGGCGAAGCCCGTAAAGACGGCGCACATTCTCATCGTCAAGAATAGAGAACGGGCCCCGAACCGCCACCGCTCCGGCCTGCATGACGAGGACCTCATCAACCAAGCCTTTAAGCCAGTAAAGACGATGGTCTACCACGAGAATGGCTGCGCCCTCGGCTTTGAGTTCACCGAGGATGCCGGCAAGCGACACTGTGGCTTCCGGATCCAGATTGGCGCTCGGCTCATCGAGAATGAGCGCTTTGGGGCCGAGCGCGAGAATCGAGGCGAGTCCGACCTTCTGCTTTTGCCCTTCAGAGAGCTCGTGAATGTCCTGCGCGAGAAGATGTTCAATCCCCATGCGCTTGGCAGCACGGTCTACGCGGGGACCGATTTCTTCAAACGGCACGCCGCGGCTTTTGAGCGCGAAGGAGATCTCATCGCCCACATTGAGCGCGAAGAACTGCTCTTCGGGATCCTGGAAAAGCGTGCCGATATGCTCTGAGAGCACCGCCACGGGCGTATCCTGCGTGGGATTGCCGTCGACCAATACTTCACCCGACAGGGTGCCGCCGTAGATCTGCGGACACAGGCCGTTCACCAGCCGCATGACCGTCGTCTTGCCGCAGCCCGAAGCGCCGGTAACGAGCTTAAGCTCGCCCGCATCAACCGTGAGATCAAGACATCGAACCGCATCCGGCGAGTCTGGTTCGGCACCGCTGTAGCGGTAGGAAACTTTCTTCAGTTCAATCGCGTGCATGGGCTTAATCAAGGCATGACAGCGCCGGGCGTCATAAAGAGCTCGCGCAGGAAGATTTCAGCGAGAAGCGCCAGAACGACGCAGACACCCATCGCTATAAAGATGTTTCGATCGAGTTGGGAGAGCGGCGGCGCCTTTGGGAGCACCGTGCGGTGCGCCGTGCCGATGCCCTTCAATTCCGCTGCAATACCCAGCGTTTCAGAGGATTTGAGTGCGCGAAAGAGGATCGGCGTGAACAGCAGGCGAGCCGACAGGATTGGGTGCGTCGTAATCATCACGGGGCCCATCGGCCAGCCGCGGATACGAAGCGTCTCCCAGACCTGACGAATATCGTTTGTGAAGGTCGGTATGAAGCGAAGCATGACTACTGCCGGCAAAAAGACAACAAAGGGCAGATGCAAACGCTCCAGTGTTCCCAGCAAGTCCTCAACACGCGTCGTGAGTGCGAGCACCATCACCACATTCATCATGGAGACGCCTCGCAGAAACGGAACGAAGAGCGCTTGGGCGGAGAGACCGCCCAGCTTCGGCGCCCAGAGCGAAATAAGCCACCCGAACCCGGCTGACACCGCCATCATCACGGCCATAAGAATGTAGAGCAGCGTCACGAGCTTCGGGCGCTTAAGCATCAGCACGTAGACAAGCGTGAAAAGAAAGAGCACCATCTGGCTTATGACGCCGGAACAAGCCACAACAAGTACGGCGGTGACCAGCATGACCGAGAGCTTTGTTTTGGCGTCAAGCCCCCGCAGCATTGAGCTCTCGTCTTTAACGAACAAAACCCGCATGGCGGAGCTCCCCTACAGTTTTCCATCCAAACCAGAGACCAATCACAGAGCCCGCATAACCGAGCAGCACGATCGGGATGATGATCGTCATCAGTGCCGGGGTCTCTCGAAGGAAGAGATAGGACACCCCGAGCGAAAGCATCTTGCTCACGAAGTCGTAGACTCCGACCGCCACCCAAGGCGCCCAGGGCTTATGAACGCCGCCCGAAAGCACGACGAAAAGTTCACCCAGAAGAGCGCCGGTCAAGGCTGCCGGGAGAAGCGTCAGACTTCCGCCCAAAAGCAGGACGCTTACGAGCATGCTCACCACGGTAAAGAGCGTGAGCGTCCAAAGCTTCGGAACCTTGGTGAGCAGCACGATCATGAGGGTCGTATAGACCAAATTCTTTCCCAGGAGCGAAATGGGATTCATCCCGCCGCCCGCGAGTGCAATCAAGAGACTCGAGAGTTTGGCGGCAGCGGCAAAGACACCGATGAGCACGAGCTCTCTCGGTTCCCAACGCCTTTTAATCCATTGAGGCTTGGTCGTTGTCATCGCAGTGACGGCTCCTGGAATAAAAAATGACTTGCTGAAGTCGACCGGCGCCCTGCACCTCTTAGGACGAGATACAGGGCGCTGCGACTTGCTTCTTTCAGCTCAAAAGAATGAAGTTAGAACTTCGCATTGAGCTTAACGGCGAGATAACGGCCCGGTTCGTAGATCGCGGTCTGTTCGCGATAGGCCTTGTCAAAGATGTTGTAGAAGCCCGCATCGAGGCCATACTGCTTCTGGTCGCCAAACGTCACGCCGCCCGTCAGGTTGAACGTCGTGGCGCCGCCGAGGCGATAGCTCGAATCAGATCGAGCAGTAGCAGAAGGATCCTGATACTCCGTTTTTGAAATGGTGCGGGCATATGCGTCGGCATGCAGACCCAAACCATTTGCTTCGCCGTTCCAACGGATACCGTAGCGAGCGATAACAGCAGGAGTGGCAGTCTTATAGGTTTCCACATCACCATAATCAAACTGACGGCGCATGAGAGTCAAATTCACATACGGCTCGAGACCGATGGATTTAATGTCATATGAACCAGTCAATTCAAGGCCGTACGTTGTGGCTTCGCCGACATTTTCATAACGAGACAGAGATGGGCTGATTGACAAAGCTTGGATGTAATTCTTGGCTTTCGAATAGAACATCGCGGCATCAAGCATGATGCTGTTCGACTGCCACCGTGCGCCCACCTCAAAATTGTTGGAAGTTTCAGGTTTTAAATCCGGATTACCCAACGTGGTTCCTGCACTCCCCATGCTCGTAGCTATGTAACGCTCCTGAAGAAGAGGAGCACGGAAACCCTGAGCCCAGTTGGCACGCAATGCCAGTTCGTTAATGGGGCGCCATACAACGCCAGCGTTAAAAACTACACGGTCGTCATGCTGTTTACCATCCTTACCTAACTCTGTATCTGGATCAAATGGCATTGGCTGTCCTGAAGCACCTACTTTTGAACCATGGATATCCTTCATATCCGATTTAACGTAGGTATAACGCGCTCCATAAGATAACGTTACCGTATCAAGTATGTTTGTTTCTGCAGATGCAAAAAGTGCATGCGTACTCATTGAGCCATCAAAAAAACCGGTCTTGACAAATAACGTCGACATCGTCGGTCCTGTAGGCATCATGCGATGAGTGATACTTTTAGCATCCAAATCATCGTAATTAAATTCGTAACCCGCAACGATAAACGTGGAATCTAAAACCGCCCAATCTGACTGTATTGACAACCCATATTGATCAAGTGAGTTATCCGCCAGGTTGTCAATAATGAGAGGCATCCCTGCAACCTGCACATGGTTCAACATATCCTTGTCGTTTTTCTGATAAAAAACATCAAGGCGAACCTTTTTCAACGATGCAGTAAGATCCCTCAGTTCACTAAAAGCGCCAACTTTGGTGCGCTTCCATTCCGGCACATCTACATAGAACGGCTCATATCCCGGCTCTGCACTGCCTGACATGAAATCCAGGTCAAAGTGATCCAGCGTAGCGCCAACTGTCGCCTTTTCATTGATGTCATACGACACAAAGAGATTTGCCCCTGTCGAATTGAACTTCGTGTGGTTCATATCACCGACAGGCGTTTTCAGATTGTCGCCGTCTTCGTGGGCAACGCCGATGCGATACTTCCAGCCCTCAACGCCGCCGTACACTGACGCGTTGACGGACTTGCCGGAGTTGGAGGTGTTCATACCGGCACCGACCTCACCCTGCACCGGTTTCGTGCCGCCTTTCTTCGTGATGATGTTGATCGCACCGCCAATAGCATCGGAACCGTAAAGCACGGACGCCGGCCCTTTAATGACTTCAATGCGTTCAACCATGGCCGGGTCGATCAGAATGGGCGATCCGGACATGGACTTCTGCTCGGAAATCTTCTGACCGTCAATCATGACGAGCGAACGAAAAGCGTCTTCACCGCGGATCTTCGCGCGCTTAATACCCTGCCCGCCGTCGTTATTGATGCGGACCCCGGTCATGGACTCGATCAGCGCACCAATCGACTGAGCGCCGCTCTTCGCAATATCGTCTGCTGTGATCACGGAAACGCTCATCGGCGTTTCCATCAAGTCCTGCTCAAAACGGCCAGCGGTAACCGTTGTGGTTTCAAGCGTCTGATATTCATCGGCAATCGCCGCGCCGGAAAAAGTAAGTGCAGCAACAACAGCGGCAGAAAGAAGGTTGTGGGTATAAGTTTTCATGGATAAGTCCACTAAGTTCTTCTTGGTCCTAGAAAGAAACTGGAGGGATTCGCTGTGGGAAATAGTGCTTTTTATTGTTTTGGATAAAACTTCAGCGAACGCCAAGTTCGCGAAGTCCGTCCTCGCCGAGGACTCGTTCGATCACATCTTTGGGCGCCTGAGCGACCATCTGAGTAATCATTTCTTTGGGCATTTTTTTGGCCATTTCAATGATCATGTCGCGAGGCATGCCTTCGAGCATCTTTAAGATGCCCGGCGGCATCTGCCCATGCGCGTGGCGGCCCGCACTCGCCATCTTCATCATCGAATCGGGAGCACCCATGTCCATCTTTTGCTCGCTCTCGGGTTCGGGCAGCTGATGTGACAAAAAGTCCATCAGGAGCTGAGCGAGGGTGACGTGCCAATACTGACCGGCAACCGTCTGGTAATACCAATCGCCGCGTTTGACGAGAAGGCCGGCCTCACACCACTGTGAAAGCACAACCTTGGCAAGGTCTTCAAGCGGAAGTCCGCCAAACTGTCGGCCGATGGCCTTGAGATTGATGGCGCCCGACTCCATTTCAGAGGAAATCGTGCGCAGCAGGTGCCAGTTGTGTGTCGGCGCCATCGCAAAGGCGACGGGTTTTCTGCCTTCGCCGAGCAACCGGTAGTAGTCAGCGAGCTTACGTTCCATCATGTAGGAATAGCCCGCCAGACGTCCGCCCGCTCCGCAGCCAAAGGCCAGGCAGTCGCAGGCGCTCTTGCCCCAGGCGTTGTAGATATTGCGTTCGCGAATCGTTCGGCCCCAATGGTTGTTGGAGAGCCGGCGCCAGTTCTGGCTTGTGAAATATTCAACGCTCTTAGCGAAGAAATCCGCCTTTTCGTCAGAGGTCGCCGCACGCGGAAGCTTCCCGTTGGCGATGTAGCGGGCGAGCGGGGACTTCTCAAAAACGTTGAGCTGATAGCAGTCCACCCCGTCGAGATGCAGTGAAGCGGCGGTCTTCAGGTCGTCTTCCCAGACCTCCATCGTCTGCCCGGGGAAGCCGTAGATCATGTCGCAGACCACGGACGCATTGTTGTAGGAACAGAGCTTGTCGAGACGGCGGATGATCGTGTCGCGATCATCAACGCGCATCACCGACTGCCGAATTTGCGTGTTGAAGGTCTGCACGCCCAGTGAAAAGCGGTTAACGCCGGACTCGATAGCCGCATCCATCTTGGCGTCACTGAAATTGTGAATTCGCCCTTCGAGCGTAATTTCGCAGTCGTTTGCGAGCGGCAGATATTTCTTCACCGCTCCCATGACCAGACGGATATCGTCGGGTGAAAAAGCCGTCGGCGTGCCGCCGCCGAAATAAAGCGCATTGATGGGCGCAGCATTCTGTGCCGCACGGTCGCTCCAAAGCTCAAGCTCCTTCACGAGCTGCTTGGCATATTCCGTCGTTGCCTCTTCTTTCCAGGGGTTCTGATAGAACATGCAGTAAAGGCACCGCGTCTCGCAAAACGGCACATGAATATAGGCGAGGGACCGTCCTGAGCGAGGCGTGTCGTAATGGCTGTCAATGGCTTTTTCAGCCTCTTCTCCAATCAGCGGCCGACCGCCGGGCCCCGAATGCACCGCCGCTTTGGCAATAAAGGCCTTGTGCAGCGGATCAGACGCATCAGCAAAATAGGCTTCAACGCCTTTAGTTTGGAGCGCTTCATTCATCGCGCGAGCACCCGACTCAAAGGTTGGGGCAGCGGGCTTAGGTGCGGGGCTTTCAGACAAAATGCGGCCTCTTATGGAGAACTGTCCGTATGTATAACACGAACAATAATGAGAAGGATTCGCATTATATAGGAATATTCCTTAAATACTATCCTTTAGCAAGTTTTCATCGTCATACGTCATGACGATCATTTTATATTGATATTCCTAGTTTTTTAGAACAAAAAATATCTCTTTAGGGATAACGAAGCCTCCCATCCTGAAAGCCCTAAAATGGTGCTTGTCATGGCGACTCTTCAGCCGAACGACTTGAGCCTGACAGCTGCGAAGCGCACCTATTCAAGCCAAAAAGAGACCCAGACCGTTCAAGCAGAATCAAACGATCCGGGTCCGGCTCTGAAGGAATAATGAATCAAGAGAGCGCCGCAGCCCGTTCTGCGCTCTCCCACACATCGGCAGGAATGATTTGAGCTGCGGCTTCGAAGCGGCGTCCGCCCAGCAGTCGGTGCGGCAGCTCAAGCAGTTCTGCGGCATCAATTCTGAGCGCCATACGAGCCGCAAGCGCCTGATGCCAGTAAAGTCCTGCATCGGTAAGACGAATCCAAGTACCAAGAGCACCTGTACGGCGAAGGAGCCCGGCAGCAGTCCAGTCATCAAAGAGCGGCTCGAGCGATTCTGTGATGCGCAGACCGCTCGCGTGTTCAATGCGTTCGAGAGAAAACCGCCCGAGGAGCGCGCCCTGAGCCA
>OBVY01001737.1_pt1 | contig 11398 bp, 24 predicted proteins | sample 1538051 | NCBI WGS metagenome assembly OBVY01 (sample SAMEA2580017, study PRJEB22360) | human gut metagenome | biome: human gut; feature: human-associated habitat; material: faeces | place: Denmark | collected 2008/2010 | reverse complement strand
ACGCTGTCTTTTCCAGCGTAACGCGGACTATATAACTTTTTCCTGTCTGGACCGGGTTCGGATCTAGTTCTGCTTTTGAAATTGTGATCAGCCTGCTTTCTGCCATAGTCCTCTCCTCCGGTTATTTTTTTGTATAATAAAAAGACAGCAGGTAAATCCTGCTGCCCCTGATTAAATATATTATAATAAATGTTTCGGTCCCTCAATTGATGCATATTTTGCAATTTTATCTTTTTCCTCTTTTCGAATTCGTTCAGCAAACTCTGTTATCTTATTGCATATCCACATATATGCAGTTGTTCCGTCAGTATAATCTGCTTCCGCATACATATTTATTCTACCATCTGCTCTCATCTGTTCAACTTGCCTCATTGCAGACATATTTCCCTTAGGATATATCGCAAAAGTTGCTCCATGATTTTTATTAACTACTGAAAATGCTGGTATATCACTTGGTCCATCTGCAACATACATCATATTTATAAAATGAACCCTCCGTAATTCTTCCGGAATCTTTGTATTTACCTTTACTCCTTCTCGTCCATTCTCACTATAAACCCCTTTATTTATCTCAAACAGCGCTCGCGTCTTGCTTGTATTGTCTATAGTATATCCAATCTCAGAAATACATGAGTCTCCATCTTTGTCTTTTCCTTCAATCAGTTCACATCCCCATACATGTTCTACATACGGCATAACAGATGACCCTTTAATTATTTGAGTCATTCCTGTACTAACAATATAGTGTTCAACTTTTATATCGTACTCTTTATATGTTGGATCATTCTCGATCAAATCTTTTGTCTTTTTAAATATTTCAGGAACTCCTTTATAAAACTTTAAATCCTTACCAAATTCCTTTAATTTTTGATTTGTTAAACCCTTAAATTTTCCCGACTTTGCATAATTAATAAATTGATTCAAATAAATGGTATCTGGATTAACTAATACATCCTGCTCCTTTTTATATTTTTCTGGCAAAGCATTTACTTCTCTCCAAAATTCACTTGCATCTACACCATAATTTTCAAAAACCGGATCTTGCATATACCCATCTACTAATGTTTTATCAAAATCCCACACAATCGCAATTATATTTGCCATAGTTCCATCCTCCCTGTATTTATAAAAATCTGATTATATGGTACCATATCTTCCAGTTTTACACAAACGAAAAAGACATCCGTTTCCGAATGCCTTCTAAGTAGGTTTATCCTTATAGGGGAGAAATCGAGCCGCCGGTTTCCGCCTTTGGCTCAAGTATTATTATAACTGTGCATCCTGTGCTTTTTGTGCGTTTTTCAGAATATCATCAATTTTTCTACTAATCCTGCTACGATCCAGATGAACGCTCTTGCCAACCTGCTCCTGTGTCACCGGCTTCCTGCCATCAATGAACAGCTTCCGGAAGATGCGGTGTGCCAGACTGTCCGGTATCGCATCTACGAATTGCTCCACCTCTTTACACTCCTGCTCCAGAGCTTTCTTCCGCTTAAGATCACGGTCCTGCAATCGTTCGTATTTTTCCTGGTCAAACCCAACCACACATTGTGGCATCGGATAACCTTTGCTGTAATCAAATATTACATCATTCCCGATCATAGTATCTGACTTCCAGCGGTTCTGCAGAGCATAATCCAGTTCCAGTATCTCAGCTTTATTGCTCCGGTATGCTTTCAATCTTTCCTTTGTCATCTTCTCCAACGGCATCGCCTCCCTTATTCCTCTCCTGCAGCGTTGCCCTGCTGCCACCTTGCTGTATCTGCTGCCATATCAGATATGACAGGATTCATTCCGGATTACCACCGACTGCTGCAAGGTAATCAAGTAATATCTCCATTGTTCAACTCTTTGTGCAACTGTTTAGTTGGTGTATTAGTTGATCTATCAGGAGAATTGTCAAAAATATTTCCAACTACTTCATAATTCTCTGTTTCAAATTCGCTGATATATTCCTTGTCAATGCATCCCCGCTGAGCCATTACCCAACCGTTTCCGCTCCACTCTACCTTAAATTGCGAAACATCTTCTGGAAATTCCTCATCAATGTGTCCTTCCATAATGTCACCCTCAAAAATCAGCTTTCCATTCTTATCCTTAAGCCCTGTGCACTGGCAAATAGTAGTTGGATTAACCTCATATTGTAAAAATCTGTTTGGTAGTCCCCAATCTGTCATTGTTTCGTGCAGGATGTAGTGATGTACTGGAACTGGTGGTACATCTCCAATCGTGCAATATGTTGTCTCAGAGATTCTGCAATAATATCCCTCTACCCATTCATCAGTTTTAATATGTTTTGCTTTCGTCAAAAATCTTTCTCTATTTGTCATAACTTCCACCTGCCTTTACTATCTCAATTGCCTCATCCAGCCCATACACATCCCCCAGCGTTATTTTATTTCCTGCATGAAAGGCAGCTTCTCGTCTACCTTTCAATCGTTCTATAACCGCATCCACATCGTAAGCTGTTGGCTGACTCTCTACTGCTTTCATGCAGTTCTGGATAGTGTCATATTCTACCCTTGCAATCATCTGGCCTTTAAGACTTCCACTACCTGGTGATGCTGACAGTGCGTAGTCATTCAGATAAACTAGTAATTTGTCCGCATCGATCAATCTCACTTTGCGTCACTCCAATCTAATTTCTGCCCGCAGTTCGGGCAATATGCGCAATCGCATTCTCTTAATGGCAATGTTCTGCATTCCGGACATTCTCCCACTGCTGTTCCAATTGCCACATTATATGCAATAGGAATCACTTTCTTTGCTGTCTGCTTGGAATCTCCATCTATAAACCGTCTGATTTCTGTCACTTCCTGTTGCAGCTGCTCATCAGTCTTTTTCATGATTTACCATCCCTTTCTGTAATATCGTGCACTCGTATCATCTGTGAAATGGATAAGTACAGATTCCGGATATTCTTTCTTTGTGTCGTCTTTTTCGTATTTTGCTTTATCGACCTTAATCGGAATTTTGTGTGTTTTTTCACATTTTTCTGCTGTATCAAAATCTCTATATTCGACTCCACAAACGTTACATTTATTAACCGATTGAGGCGCTTCTTACCAAATCCAAACTTATCATGTAAAACTCAGAAGCCGATTTCCAATGCATGATTTGCCATTGTGACTCCATATCCAGCAAGCTGACGATCCCTTGCATCTTTTCTGGCTAATGCGTCAATCTCATCTTGCATCCAACCGTACTTTGGTTTATTTTTTTTCTTTCTGACCAATTTGTTACTCATTTTTCTTCTCCTCTGCCATTGCATTAATTACCGGCGCATAAGTGATTGCCATGTTCTCAGCAAATTGCAGCAGCAGCGGATTGTCTTTGTACTTTTCCACCAATGCACTCATCTGCTTGGTGTACTGCCGCATATCCCCGGACCGCCGGTAATCTTTATAATTCTTCCATGCCGTATTCATGACATCCTGTATTTTCTCATGCATAATATTACTCCTACTTAAACGGGCACTCGTCTGACTCATCAATATCAGCACTGTAAAATCCATCTGATTTATCCCAACCATACTGATAATCCAGATCATCACCATCTCCATATATTCTTTTTGACCGCTCATCATAATCCAGAATGATTCCATCCAGATTGATTTTTCCAAACAACCGGTTCTTTGCCACGATCAACTTGCGCTGTTCAGCACTCATGCTCTTTCCAATCTCATCGCTGTTCCCGCGGTTATATCCAATTGTCAGACCTGCAAGGTTTGTAATATCGCCGGAACCGCTTACCTCATCGTTGATATCCGTGGAATAACCATTCTTCCTCTGATGTGCTACCAGAAGAATCAAGCAGTTGTATTTGATTGCCAGTTTCGTCAGATTCCGGACAAATTGTCCCTGCTGCTCATATCGGTCACTGCCACGCTGTTCATCGATATACATTGCTGTCATAAGGTTATCGATCAGGATCACCCGGACACCATACTGCTGGATGGAACGCTCAATACTTTTGAGCAGATCTTCCTTTTCATCATTTTCAACGATCCGGTTATCATAAATGAATGCCTTTTCCTGATACCATGAATTGATCAGCTCCTGATTGGCATTTGTAATAAAACGGTTCACTGTTCCATAGTCTGTCTGATTCTCTACGATGTGGTGCCTGCCGGCCACCTGGAAGTCAAACCAGCTTTTATACAGGTAATTCGGCAGCTCCCCGGAATATGTAAACGCTGCATATCCCTGATCTATGACACGAGCAACAATCTGGCTGGCCAGTGTTGACTTACCATCACCGCGCTTACCGGCTATGACGCAGACCATTCCAAACGGCAGACCGCCATAGAGCATTTTATCCAATTCGCTGATGCCGCTCTTTACCTTTTCCAGTTCATAAATATTCACATTTTCTACTTCTGATAATGGCACCACATGATTCACCGGAAGATACACGGCATTTTCCACAGCATGTCTGATACATTCTGTACCGTATTTCTGGAGCATTTCATTTGCATCTTTACAATTCCTGTAATCAGCTTCCCTAACGTGCTTTATGCGACAGGGAAAACGTCTGGCGACCTCTTCCAGCAGTGTGATATGATTCTTTTCAAAATCTCCAAAAACTATGATTTCTTCAAACTTACTCACCCAGTTGTAACAATACGGCACCCAGGTAAACCCTTTTGCCCCGGTTGGGACAGATACCGCATTCTCCATTCCTGCTGTTACCACACTTAAACTGTCAAGCTGACCCTCTGTTATGATCAGCCGATCGAACTTGTCATTGCACTGCTTCATTCCAAACAGGATTGGGCGGCAGTCCTTTTCGCACCACTCTTTATTTTTGTCTTTGGTCTTGTCAAAATCGGTTTTCCGGTACTTGATAAATCTCAGTTTCCCTGTTTCATCGTAAAATGGGAAAACCAGGATATTCTGCTGCTTCTCTAAGGTTGTGATCTCATACTGCTCCGCAACAGCTGCACTAATACCACGTGATTCCAAATAAACAACTGCCGGCTCTTTCGGTTTGATTGGTTCTGCCGGTGTCTTAAAACTCCGGTACTGTCTCTTTGGCCGATAGTATTCATCCACTTCATTTCCAAGACTGAAATCAAAATCTCTTGATAATGTCAGCATATTACCGGTTACTCCACATCCGGCTCTCAGACATTTAAACTGCCCGGTATTGAGATTGATAGAGAATGTATCTTTATCATGCCCTCTGCCTTTACAGTACGGGCACTCCGCAAAACGAAGTTCATCACCTATCTGTCTTGTCCTTGCTCCATACCAGCGCGCAAATCTCATCGCATCGCCTGGATTAAATTCATACATTCCCATTTCCAATACCTCTTGTCAGTTCATCTAGTTTCTGATTCAGATCATCAATCATCCGCATGTAGATATGCCAGAGCTTTCCATCCATACAATCAGCCTGCAATTCTTCCAGTATGGCAATCTGTGCTTTAATTCCAACAATCTCCTGCTCATGATTCATCGTTCTTCTCCCGTTGGGCTTTCCACGCCTCCCATTTGCGAAGCGATTCTTCCGGATCTTCCCACTCATCATCGTCTTCCGGAGGATCAGGCGGAGCAGGTGCGGGAGCACTATTATTTATTCTTTTCTTCTCTTTTCTTTTCTTAGCGTCATTAACTGGGTTGTTGACGTCATTTACTGGGTTTCTTCCGTCATTAACTACGTTTTGGGTGACTTTAACTAGAGAGTACTCTTTTTTCACTTCAATTCCTTTTCGTTTTGCCACTGCTCTTAAATATCTTTCCTGTATTCCTCTGGATGTGAGGATGTGATATTTATCGAAAAGTTCCTGTGAAAAAATACCTACCCTGATACAAGCCTGTACAACTTCCTTTATTGTCCCGATCCCGCTGCTCAAACCCATTTTAGACTTGTGCAGAGGGATCAGTTCATCTGACCATTCGCAATAGTAACCAAGCTCCCTGTAAATAAGCTAGTAAAGCTTAACGGCTATTGCAAACCCTTTATCTCCAAATTCAGCTTCTATCATTCCAAATTTGTCATCCAAGTAGCAATCAAGTTCGAAGTAATCCAGTCCCTTTTTATAAGGTCTTGGCATTTTCGTCCTCTCCTAGGATTCTGATAATCTCTTTTCCTGTTTCTTTCTTGCTACAAAATTCAAACCGGACATTGTATCTGTCCCGAATGGTGCAAAGACTCTTGTAGAGCTGCTTCCCATCAACGGCACGCTCTGAGATTACCGTCTTAACCTTCTGGCCGTTAATAGTCCGCCAAATAATCCTGTGCTTTCTTGGGTTTTCCCAGAAATAGACATCTTCCAAACAATTGATATCAGTGCCATGTTCCACCAATATAACCACCTGTATTCCTGCCTGCATCGCCCGGATCAGCTCCGCCTTGAATCTTTCATGCTGCTGCGTGACGTTACCACACAACTCCTGCAAATCTTTCTTCCGGTCAATCACCAGTCTCGGATTATCCAAAGACTGGTAGTCACCAACATACAGCTTTGACCGGAAATACTGTATGTTTTCTATTTTGTCAAATTGCTTCTGAACCCGTTCCCACTCTTTTTTATGTTCCCGGGTATCTACCTGAATCTGCAAGCCAGATCACCGCCTTAATTGAATGGCAGTTCTTCATCAATTCCTGCCGGAATGTTCATAAAACCGTCACCTGCCGGTGTTGCTCCTGCAGCATATCCGCTCATGTGGTTTTTGTATGCCTGTGTTTCATTCTTTTCCGGAATAACTGCAGTTGCCACCTTATCCAATGAAACAAACCAGCGCATCACACGTTTTGTCATTCCCCTGCCATTGTAGTAATCCATCTGCTCACCGAACACACCGCCGATTTTTTTACCTTTGAACTGCGCACCGAAGTTATCACCCCATTTTGTGGCAAATCCTGTATTGGAATGCTCAACGCAGGTTGTAAATGTTTTGAATGAACGGCTGCAGTTACCATCGGCATCTTCCGTTAAAATGTACTGTGTTGCCTGATTCGGCCATTTCTTATCTGGTCGGATATCACTTTTGAACTGCTCCATAAAATATCCCGGCTGCACATCATCCGGTGCAAAATCAAAGCAAACAACGATCATCGGCTTTCCTGTTTTGGAAGTTGTCTCGGTCACCTGCTTGATGACCAATTTATGTCCGCCCAACTCCACCGGAATATATTCGCCCTGGGGCTGTGTGTTATCGTAATCATTTGGTTTCTGCATCTTCTTTCTTACCTCCAAGTTCGTAATATTCTCTGATTGCCTTTTCAACCAGTAAAATGTCATTATCAATCGTCAGATCATCAAACATGCCAATCGGGGACTTGCTTACCGCTCCGTCTGCCGCCTGTGTTACAAAAAGATGATTGTTACCCTCTGCAATGCAGCGGAGAACTACAGTGAACATCCCTTCAATGCAAACCTTTTCATCCAGCAACTTGCCGATAGTCTTCGGTTTGATTTCTCCCAGATCATTGGATTCCTCATGCATCATCACATACACGATTTTGTTTTCTGGAACTTTCTCAGAAATAAACTGAATCAGATTCCAGAAATGATCCCCAATCTGATTGTACAAGGTAAACACTCCATTTCCGCCACCGGCTGAACTGTGTCCATTCATAAACATATTTGTGATCAGATACCCGGCATCATCTATGACAATGTTATTTGCCTTTGATGCGATCAGGCACTTCATGACCTGCTGATAATTATCTGTGTTCCATCCATTGATTTTTCCCTTGAATGGAAGTGGCTTATTTAATACCCTGATCAGATTCCAATCAGGGTTATCTACGCAGTTCCGTAGGCTTGTACTTTTGCCTGTTCCGGATCTGCCAATGATTAATACTGGAATTGCCATAACATCCTCCTATCTGATCCGCAGCGACTCGCCCTGCTGCAGGTGCGCCCAAGATACTTCATTGTCTTTCAGGAATTTCTTAATTGCTGTCTTATCCAGCTTCGGATCCTGCGGAATGTAATATTCTTTTGGAATATCCTCCTCATTGTCGATCACAACCGCCGGAGGATTCTTCTGGATGCTAAAGCCAAACAGCTCCGTCTTGAATTTTGTTTTTCCGGTAAGCTGCATTGCGCGTTCCAGATTGTATTTGATGCCTTTGATGTTGTTGGAAATTCTCTTTTTGTGCTGTGACAGTCGTTCAATCTCTTTATCGATGGCTGCCACTGTTCCATCCAGTGAGTTCATTACCTTTGCATAGGCATCGGCTTTCTCCTCGAATTCCCAATCAACACCCTCCAATGTATCATTGATCATGTCCTGATCCAGCGATTCATCTTCTGCCATCTGGAGAAGCTCCAGATACTGACCTGTGATTCCAAAAATATTCATAGTCCTTTTTCTCACTTTCTATTGTTCTATAGGCTTCCGCCTGTCTGCTCTGCTGTGTTACATGCTGCGTGTGATGCGCTGCATAGTCTCTGCCGTATAAATCCATTGCTGTATCCATATCTGTCCTATCATCTCACTTCCGCATAAGGCGATAGCTGCACGAATCTAATTCCGTGATGTTTTACCACTTTCTGGAAATGCACCTTATATCCAGGATCAGTTTCTATATGTACAGGAATCTTTAATGCCTCACTGATCAACTCAATACCGGCAAACACCATAATTGTTCGATCAAAAGTTTGATCTATGCTATGCAGTAGCGACAACCCCTCCGGGACATTTGCCTGTCTTACATAGTTCAGACTCTCAATAGTCTTATCACACCATGCTTTGATACGCTTCAATTCTTCCTTTTTCATTGCTTTTTCACTCCTTGTCTGCTATACTCCAGACATAGGTTTTATACCTATGCCATTAGTCAGAGCGTGTACTTGTCGAAGGTGGCACGCTCTTTCAATTTGTTCAGAATAATTCCCGTTCCGGCAATCGCCAGTCCAATAACTGTGATCTTCACCGCCAGAACGAATCCTGCTTGTCCCTCACTAGACAGCCCCATCATTCCGATGGAGGCTATTCCAAGACCTGCGGCGCATAGTCCGAATGCAATCTTATTTTTCATCTTCAAAGTCCTCCAAGTTCAGTTCTTCACTTGCCGCCACCATCGCAGCACCAACAGCGACACCAAACGCTACACCAACTACCAGAAGTGCATATCTGGTGGAATTCACATGTTTTCCAAAGAATAAAATCAGGAAAACAACCGCTACTGCCACCATAATGATGATTCCGGCAATTTTAAGTTTGTTCATGGTTCTATCCTTCCTTTGCTTCTGGCATATTCTCCTGCTCTGCTTTCTCTTTCTTCACACGCTCTGCATGCTTCAGAAAGCGTTCCGCCGCCTTCATCAGTGCATTCTTGCGCTTCGCTCTCTCCTCTTCTGGAAGATCTGGGAAATGCACTCTGACCTTGCATCCATCAATGTTAAATGTCTCTACCTTGGAATATGTCATGTTCTCACCTTCCTCTCTTAGAAGATATGTACTTGTGGGTTGTCTGGTTACACTTTGCATTTGCTTTTTTCGTTGCTGTCTCCTATAATCGATACACAGGCTCCCGCCAGAGCTGAGTACAAATGAAAGGAGACAATAATTTGAAACTAAACAACGATTGTGTTCGCGATATCCTTTTAACCTTGGAAGAAATATGTACATATGATTCTTCTTTTTCCTATGATATGGATAACGACAAGCCACATTTACTTACTCCATATACACACGATGAAATTCTTTACCATGTAAATCAATGCAGAATGGCTAACTTAATTATTGATGTGCATTTCTATGATGGCGGTGACAGCTTTGATATCGGCGACTTATCACCATCCGGGCATCAATATTTAGCCAATATTCGCTCGGATAAAATCTGGAATAAGACCAAAAAAGTTGCTAGTGAAATTGGTGTAAATTCGTTATCTGCGATGACACAAATCTCTACACAAATCATCTCGTCAATCATAAAATCACATTTTGGTCTTGCGTAAATCTTCCAGTACATGCTGGATTACAAATTTCTTGCACTCAATCATCTCTTCTTTAGATGGTTGGGTGTTTGTATTTTTGAGAATCCATACTATCAGTGCGTACTTGGTCAACCAATTGTTTAGATATGTAATACCGGAAATGATAATTGCTGCTATTCCCAGAATATGTATCCATACCATCATTTTCACCTCTTGAATTTTTATAAAGTAATTTTCCTCTGCTTTAAACTATCCAACATTTCATGTAATACATGTTCAACAATTTCCACTGTCCGGGCTTCTTCTGGAAGTTCGGACAAAACTGTTTCTAATCCCGAATTAGCAGCATTATCAATACACTTTTGCGATACACGAACGGGTACTTTCTCCATTTCTTCACGAAGAGAATTTATTACCTCAAACATCGCTCTCCCCTCCTCTCTACACATTCCTCTCTGCTGGATCACTGATCAGCTCATCTACTGTAATATTGAAGTAGTCGGCTACTTTTTTAAGATTTCCAATACTCGGCTGATGTCTATCCCATTTATAAAGGCTGCTTCTTGTAAATCCCAAATCTTCTTCCAGTTTTGAAATCGAAACACCTCTGCTTTTACATACAGCTTTAATATTGTTATAAATCGGCACCTTTATCCCTCCTTTAAATTCGCAAAATATTGCGTTTTATCATTGACAAATTGCGCAAAATATTCTATATTTAAAGCGTGACCGATACATATATAGATAGCCATTTTATTTATGACTTTCGCAATATCTTGCGCAACTTGTAATTTTATTATACACCAGATATTGCGCATGTCAATAGTAAATTGCGCAAAATTTGGAGGAAATAAATATGGGACTTTACGAAAAGATATAGATAGATTGTTAAATGATTTAAAAAATAAGTTGGAAAAAGAACTTGGATTTGCAAGGAGTTATATCAGTAAATTTAAGAAAATAACCCCTAGTGCAGATAAAATCCAAAAAATTGCGGATTTCTTAGGTGTTACATCAGAATTTTTATTGACTGGCACAAATGAAAACGGACTTACTGCCAAAGATAATCGTGACATCTCCAAAGATGTTGAAAACATCATGGCAAAACTTGCATCTGGAGAAGCAGGTCCAGCCAGCTACAACGGAGAAGAATTAGATCCGGAAGCCGCTGAACTATTCCGCGATGAATTGGAAATTGCACTGAAACGTTTAAAAATCATAAACAAGGAGAAATACACTCCAAAGAAATACAAAAAGTAGGTGAGTTGGATGAACGATATAAAAAAGATCGTTGCTTACTATAAAATGAAAACAGGTACCAGCGATCCGTTCACTCTGGCAGATCGACTAGGAATCCTATATCAGTTTTGTGATTTGAATTTTGATGGATGTTACATGTTCCTAAAAAATCATCGATATATATTCATTAATCAGAATTTATCAGAATCTGATATGCGGCTCGTAATGGCTCACGAAGTGGGACATGCTATTTTACATAG
>OBVY01001736.1_pt1 | contig 11402 bp, 10 predicted proteins | sample 1538051 | NCBI WGS metagenome assembly OBVY01 (sample SAMEA2580017, study PRJEB22360) | human gut metagenome | biome: human gut; feature: human-associated habitat; material: faeces | place: Denmark | collected 2008/2010 | reverse complement strand
GACAGACAGACAGACAGACAGACAGACAGACAGACAGACAGACAGACAGACAGAGTTTAATCATGGTTGCAAACTATGCAGCTTTTTATAGTGGTAATTTCATTGCATCATTGACTGCACTAGAAGAGAGGTTGAAGATATACAATGTTGCTGTTTCGTATGTCTTTCCCCAAAGTGCTCCATTTTCTTATTGGGGAGAGGATGGAAAATTCGCTGAACAGCATGAGGTACACGCCGTAGATTTTGCACCTAAGAGTTTGGCTGCAACATTAAAGAAAATGGTGAAGGATAGAAGTACAATTGTTCATATGCATTTTTTAGATTGGAAAACATTGTGGATAGTGAAGGATGCCTTGAAAGAAAAACATTGTTCTATGATTTTTCAGGAGCACATGCGCGTGAATTTTGTTGAAGAGCAGGTACGGCGTGGTTTGCCTGGAATGGCGAAGGCATATTTAAAGAAACTGTTATATAGACATGCAACATCTGGATATTGGGTAATCGGTGTAAGTGATGCGGTCTATGACGATATTTGCAGGAGTCGAGGTAAGAAAACAATGTATATGGTAAGGAACGCTATTGCAACGAATCGCCTAGATGGACAGAAAAATAATGATTTATCTTTGGATCCTGCACGTGATGTTGTGATTTTTGGAACACATTTTGAACGAAAGGGTGTAGATATTGCCTTACAGGCGGTCAAAGAGGCTGAAAATAACTTACGACTTGTAGTTCTAACACATCATGAAGATGATGCAATGGAACGTCTAAATGCAGTGGATGCTGAATGGAACAATTTTGCTGTAGTTAAGCATGTGGTGGAAGATATTTCCGGTGTTTATAATCACGCACTATGCTTTATATCACCGTCCCGATCAGAGGCTTTTGGTTATGCTGTGGTTGAGGCAGCATACTGTAATACTCAAGTGATAGCTTCTGATGTTCCAGGTCAGAATTCTATGAAATGTATTCCGGGCATCCAATGGATACAGTCTGAAAATGTCGATGATTTAAAGAATGCATTGATTCGCTGTTATGAGATGCAAAGAGATAAGGTAGAAGATCTAAGAATCCAAAACAGAGCACAGCGAGCTTATATTTGTGAACACTTTGGTGTAGAAAAATGGTGTTTAGATATTATGAAAGTTTATGGGATTGGAGAATGATTCGATTCGGACAAAGATACATGGGAAGGAAAGCAATGAATGAATCAATATAAGTATTTATTTAAAAATATGGGGCTTTTGACATTGAGCAGTTTTGCAACAAAGCTCCTCAGTTTCTTCCTTGTACCTTTATATACTAACATTCTTACAACAACAGAGTATGGAACCTATGATTTGATGAATACAACCGTGGGTGTGTTGATACCGATTCTTACACTCAATGTGCAGGATGCAGTAGCACGATTCGCAATGGATAAGAAGCAGAATCGTAAAGCAATTGTTTCTGTAGCAATGAAGATTCTTATGGCTTCTAATGCAATCGTCGCACTCGGATTGGTTATCAACGACATCTTTGGATTTAGTATATTGATAAGAGATTATGCTGTTTTCTTCTTCTTGATGTTCTTCATACAGACAGTGTCCGGAGTTGTCACCTGTTATGTTCGAGGTATCGATCAAATCGCAGATTTATCGGTATCCAGTGTGCTGGTATCCATCTTTACAATTGGATGTAATATTATTTTCCTGGTCGTATTCAACTGGGGACTTAATGGATATTTCTGGGCTAATATCATTGGACCGTTGGCGCAGATCGTATATCTGATTGTCCGTGCAGGCATGTTCCATGATACGGATTTAAAATCAGACTTCGCAGCAGAGAAAAAGGAAATGCTTGACTATAGCAAGCCGATGATCGCAAATTCTGTAGCATGGTGGATCAACAATACATCTGACCGTTACATTGTTATTTTTTTCTGTGGCTTAGCTGAAAATGGTATTTATTCCGTATCATCAAAGATTCCGTCAATACTTAATATCTTCCAGTCTATTTTTTCACAGGCGTGGACATTGTCAGCTGTAAAGGATTTTGATCCGGAAGATAAGAATGGTTTCTTTGCAAATACCTATAGAGCATATAACTGCATGATGGTTTTAATCTGTTCTGCGATTATAGTTGGAGACAAGATACTGGCTCATTTCTTGTATGCAAAGGAGTTCTATGTGGCATGGAGATATGTGCCTTGGCTTACGATAGCGATTGTATTCGGTTCATTGTCCGGTTATATTGGAGGATTCTTTTCAGCGGTGAAGAATTCAAAGATATTTGCACAGTCAACGGTAGTGGGCGCGGTCAGTAATATAATACTTAATCTTGTCCTGACACCAATCCTTGGAGCATTAGGAGCTGCGATTGCTACAGCGGTTTGTTATTTCGTAGTTTGGGTGATGCGGTATTGGCATTCGAAGAAGTTTATCAAGCTTAGGATAAATCTTGGAAGGGATCTTGTGACGTATGTGCTTCTTGTGGTGCAGTCGGTTATACTGCTGATACTTGATGGCATAGTAATGTATGGCGTTGAGGTAGGTCTTTTGCTGTTGATTATGCTTTTATATGCAGGAGATCTGATGGCAATAGTTAATAAAGGAAAGAAAGCAATAATAAAATGATTGCTGGTGATAGATAGTGAAAATTGGAATTATTACTTGGTTCACAGGATCTAATTATGGAACTAATCTGCAAGCGATTGCACTGCAGTATTATTTAAGAAAACAAGGATATGAAGTTGAAATCGTAAACTGCGAGGTTGAATCTAAGTATGCAAAAAATCGTAGAACTTTTTTGGAAAAAGTTGCATTTCAACCTGAAAAATATGCAGAGAAATTTGCAAGACATGTTTTCTTTAAAGATGAGATTAATAGTAGGGATAAGAAGTTAGCAAATGCAATTCAAAAGAATTGTGTTCTTACCAAAAGATGTGAGAATGAAAAGGACCTAATCGACACATTCAACTCTTTCGATCTTCTTATCAGCGGCAGTGATCAGATTTGGAATCCAAACTGGTATCATCGTTTTTATTTTGCTGACTACGACGGTGTTACGACAAGGAGAATATCCTATGCTCCCAGTATGGGAGTGACGACAATTGACCCAGAGGTAGAACAGGAAATCAAAAGAAGTGTTTCCAAATATGATGTGGTTTCGGTTCGTGAAGATAAGGCAGTGCCTTTGTTGGAGCCGTATTCAAAGAATAAGCCGATGGTAGTGGTTGATCCGACATTGCTGCTTGATTCTGATGACTGGGCATCAATTCTTTCATCAACAGGGGAGATATCCAAAGAGGATTATGTGCTTGGCATCTTTCTGGAGGGAACAATCAGACATATGCATGCGGCTAGGCGATTCGCAGCCGAGAAACACATGAAGTATGTATATGTTCCGTATAGTGGGATGTCTTACTATCAATCTGGAGAACGCCATGCGGACGCAGGACTGGAAGATTTGTTGGAACTGTTCCGTAATGCAAAATATGTAATTACAGATTCATTTCATATGACAGTGTTTTCTATCATTCACAGAAAGCAATTCTATACAATTGCAAGGTTTAAGGAGAATCCGATTACAGGCACAAATTCAAGAATTCGAAATTTGCTACGCATGTCTGGTTTGCAAGATCGCGAGCTAAAGTATGGAACTAAGAGAATAAAAGAATTGCCGGAAATTGATTATGATTCCCACATGGCAATGCTTCAACAGGAGATTGATAGAAGCAAACAATTTTTACAGGAGAGTGTTCGAGGTGAATACAAAGGCGAATTGTAGCGGATGCAGCGCATGTGCTTCCGTGTGTCCCAAAGAATGTATTAAAATTGAATACAACGAAGATGGATTTCTAAGACCATTTACGGACGAAAAGTCTTGCATTCATTGTGACCTTTGTGAAAAAGTATGCCCGATGGAACGTACAAATGCAGTGTCGCTGGATGACGGTGTGTTGTATGCAGCATGGGGAGATGTAGTGGATCAGAAGAAATCTTCATCTGGAGGTGTGGCTGCTAAGCTTGCATGTTATGCAGTGTCACGTGGATATGAGGTATGTGGTGCAGCACTTGACTATAACACATTAAGGGTAAATCACAGAGTAGTAAGCAGAATGGATGAGTTGGAAGCATTACGAGGTTCTAAATATTTGCAGAGCAATGTGTTAAATGCATTCTGTGATATGTTCAAGACTCTTAAGAAATCACCGGAAAAGAAGTTTTTTGTCTTTGGCACACCTTGTCAGATAGCGGGGCTTAGAAACGTTCTGGAACAGAAACATCTCTTAGATAGAGTGCTTTTGATTGATATATTTTGCCATGGTGTTCCAACAAACCATCTGAGGGAGAAATATAAGAACTGGATTGTGAGAAAAATGAAATTGACATCAATTGGTGATATTAAGAATATTACATTTAGAGATAAAGCTTACTCATGGCATGAGTATTATATGCATATAATTGGGGGTACAGCCTATGTATAACATAAGGAAAGAGACCCTTTTTTAAAGTTGTTTTCGATGGGTGTTGTTAATCAGGAATCTTGTTTTACCTGTCCATTCAGAAACAAATCCTCTGCAGATATTCGACTCGGAGATTATTGGGGCAATCGTTTTAAAGATAATGAAGAAGGTGTTTCTATGGTCATTGTGAACAGTTCACGCGGCCAGGAGATACTTGATGCTATTCGTGATGAGATTACGATTACCAAACAGGATATAAAAGATCGATTCGGTCAGCAACACACAGATTACGAATACCCAAAATATTACAAGAGATCGCTGGAAATGCTGAATGACAGCCAATTCTTATTTAAAGATGTAGTCAATCTGTATGAAACTGATTACGATCGTTTTAAAAGAACGATAAAGAATATCATAAAGAAGATGTTGCATATTTAAATTGAATGAGATTGTAGATGCTTTGTTCATGCTCCGGCGAAAAGGAGACTTTATGGAAAAAGTATCTGCAATTGTTGCTATTTACAAATCAGAAAAATTTTTGCCAAAATTGATTGAGTCGATTCTCAATCAGACATGGAAGAATCTAGAAATTTTATTGATAGATGATGGCTCGTCGGATAACAGTGGAGCTATCTGTGATGAATATGCAGCGCAGGATGACCGTATTCATGTTATTCATAAAAAGAACGGCGGAGCTTGTGAAGCTAGAAATGTAGGATTAGCGGAAGCTACAGGAGAGTATATTCTCGTCATTGATGGAGATGATTGGCTGGAACTGGATTATGTTGAATATCTGATGAATTTAGTTCATCAAACCAGCGCTGAGATGGCAATGACGGACAAAATCTTCACGACTAGAGATCGCGTACAAACTGAAAAGGACGCAATTGAAGTTTGGACACCAGAAGAAGCTTTCTGTGGAATTATTTATCCGAAGTTCCCAATTGGCCCATGGAATAAGATTTACAAAGCATCATTATTGAAAGAACATAATATCAATTTTAACAGACCGTGGTCAGGCGAGGGATTGTACTTCTCATCTATGGCAGCGTCATGTGCCAATAAGGTAGCGGTAGGTCATAAGAAGATTTATAACTATCGTCTTAATAACGCAAACAGTGGGCTTACTCATTACAACCTTATGATGGGAACCAATGCAATGGAGAACATCAGATATATTGGTGAACACAGAGTGATAAAAACTAAAAGAACGGAAAATGCGGTCAACTGGCATATCTGGAAGAATTATGGATATGTTCTTTTCTTAATCATTGCGACTGATTCTGTAGAGGAGAATCGAAAGCTCTATGATGAATGTATACATAATCTGAGAAGCAGACTTTTAGGCGTGCTTATTCATTCTGAATTAGGTTCTAAAACAAAACTGCATATGCTTGTGCAGGGCTTGTTTCCTGTTTGGTACGCAAAGAGAGATTTAAGAAGAAGTCAAGAAGCACTGGCAAATGACAAGATGGAATGATGAAATGGCGGTGACTACAAAATCAAGAATCGATGAACTAGATATTTTAAAGGGTGTAGCCATATGTCAGACGGCACATTGTCGGAGGCGCAAACCGCACTTTGATTTCGGCGAATTTGCTGTCCCTATCGTGCCGTACCGGCACCTGCCGCAGACTCTCCGCGGCTTGACCGCAGATTGTCGTAGCCTTGTTTGAAAGGCAGCTGTTTTTTGCAAGCACAAATTCCTCCTCCCTTAGGTATTTTTATTATACAAGAAACAATCATGAAGGTCAGGATGATGAAGAGTTCATGTATGGTCGGGAACGCTACCAGGTCATTGATGAAGAGATAGCCCTGTGTGGTTACTTTGTTATTATCACATCTGAGAAGATGGATGCAGCGGATGCCCTTGATCTGGTCGGGTTGGCCTGTTGTAACTTTTTAGTAGTGTTCATGAGAACCTCCTGATATAAAATGCAAAGGAATGCAAAGGAAATGCGAATATTTGGAGGCAATTATCTCATGAATGTGATATTATGGTAAGGTACTCATGATAGAGTGCGCACAATTGCAGAACTGGTTCCTGGGAAAAGGTGAAAAAAATGGAAAGAATATTATATCATTATTGTAGCACACAAAAAATGTATGGGATTATGTCCGGAAAACAGATTAGAATGAGTGACATAACTAAAAGTAACGATTATGATGAAGTGTATATGTTTTTCCCAGGTATTTTAGAGGCTATGAGAGATAAATATCAAAAAACCCCTTTTCCATTTGAATTTGCCAGTGAAATAGATGAGAGCGCAATTAATATATTTTTTCATTTAATGTATGATTATTTTAAGGTAGAATTTGACAAAGGTGGCGTTACTAATTTTGTTATATGTTTTTGTGAAGAAGGGGATAAGTTGAGTCAATGGAGAGGATATGCAGATAATGGAAGAGGTGTTTCTATTGGTTTTTCGGAACAAGAATTAAGGCGATATAGCGAAAGATACAAAGATATTATGACAATAGAAAAAGTAAAATATAAAACTGCAGACGAAATAAATGATATTATTATATCTAAAGCAGATAACTTATTGCATGAGTTGAAAGGTCTTCGCAAATGGATTGCAGATAAATTGCATTGTGATGGTAGCAAGATGGAAAAATATATGATATTTTTCTTTATACAAATGCTTAACATAGTCTTTATGGATTCATTACAATATAAAAACATATCGTTTCAAGAGGAAAATGAATGGAGATTATTTTTTAAATATCCTATAACAAAAGAAAAGGAACTAATATATGGTGGGGAGTGCAGTAATGGTATCCTATTTGATGAAATGGTAGAAATATTAAAAAATAAGATTGATTTTAATGTTTTAAATAATGATATAATACCATTTTTCCCATTAGATTTATTAGACATATCTGAAAAGCCGATCAAAGAAGTTATTGCCGGTCCAAACAACTGTATATTACAGAAAGATTTTCAGTTATTGTGTGGCAAGTATAAATATAATGATATTGCATTTAGATATAGTAATATATCGTATAGAGGATGATTCATTAATGTTTTTTGCAAGCACATATTACCTAAAGGTATTTTTATTATACAAGAAACACATACATAGGCATCTAAGGAAATGGCAATGCTTTCAGCGCTGATAGATATTTTTGAGACAAACATACGTGTAAAATAATAACTGCGGTATATGCGGCACCGTCGGATAATTTGGTGCCTGCGATGCTCCTATTCAAAGTAGCCAAATTCAGGTAGTGCGGATTTGGCTATTTTGTTAATTGACAGGAACCGGAAATCTATGTAATATAATCACAAAGCATACATTCTGACGATTTCGGCAGCGAGAGCTGATCCACACATCTATATCATTTCAACGAAGTCTATGCTTTTATACCCAATTAACCATTTAGAGCATAGTGCGTTGAGAGACAGGTGGGGAGGCAGAAGTCTATCCTTTTTTTCAGGTACTATGAGAACAGGAGGATACGATGACGAAGAAGAGACAAGAAGCTGTACAGACGGAACGGACATTGGTGGAACAAACGGCGATAGAACAGCCAAAGGCGAATGTGAAGTATAAGGATACGATTTTCCGAATGCTATTCTCGGAACCGGAATATCTGCTTTCCCTGTACAATGCAGTGACGGGGAAGGATTACCGGGATCCGGACGCGCTGAATGTTGTGACGTTAGAGAATGCTGTATATATGGGTATGAAGAATGACCTGGCATTTGTACTGGAGATGGGAATGTATTTGTACGAGCATCAGTCAACCTATAACCCGAATATTCCGCTGCGGGATCTGTTCTACATAGCCAGCGAATATCAGGCCTTGGCGGATGGAAAGTCATTGTATTCGTCCGGAATCCAGAAGATTCCCACACCGAAGTTCCTGGTATTTTATAACGGACTGGATCACAAGGTACCGGACCGGATGGAACTGAGGCTGTCGGATGCCTATGAGAACCCGGTGGACGAGCCTGATCTGGAATTAAAAGTTACGATGTTGAATATCAATGCCGGACATAATGAAGAACTGATGAACAGCTGCCATGTGCTGCAGGAGTATGCCCGGTATGTCGCAAGAGTCCGGAAGTATGTCGCGGAAATGCCGTTGGATGAAGCGGTAGAACGTGCAGTTACGGAATGCATCAGGGAAGGAATCCTGGCAGAATTTTTGAAAAAGAATCGCGCGGAGGTAGTAAAAGTGAGCATTTTTGAATATGATAAAGAAAAAGAAGAGAAGAAACTCCGCAAGGCAGAATATGAGTACGGTAGAGAACAGGGAAGAGAAGAAGGTAGAATTGAAGGAGAACGTTCAGGAAGAACACATCTGCTGACTTTAATATCACAAATGAGTGCCGGAGAAGATGCAGATAAAGTAACGCAGTTGACTGATCCGGAAGTATTGGAAGCAATGATGAAGAAGTATGGAATAGAATAAGATCATTCTCGCGGCAATAAAACTGACTCATTTACTTACCCGCCTGAACAAGATTATACTCACAAGTTACTAACTTACGAGTATAATAAAACAGAAAAACTGCAAAGACAAGTTTCAGTATTGTAAAATCAGCATATATGTAAAGCATAGTAAGGGGATTTTTCGGAATCCTCTTTTTCCTTAGGAGAGAGTTGGATTTGGCTACTATCGTACCATTGAAGAGCTGATTATAAAGTGTTATAATACGTATATAAAAGTGGCTTGTGGCATTATTTATTTTTATAGCACAAGGGGAGGATTGAATGAAAAAACAAAAGCAGCAGGGAATTAAAAAACGCCTGACGAAGGGATTTGTTAAGGCAGCTGTAATCGGGGCGATTGCGGCAATGATTGGTGTTGTGGCATTATTGATAGCAGCGTCACAGTATGAAAAGGCATTGAACAGATATGGCTTTACACAGGGAGACATCGGAAAAGCTATGACGGCTTTCTCTGAAAGCAGAAGTGCATTGCGCGCGGTAGTCGGCTATGATGAGGAAGCGGTAATTAAAAAGCAGACAGAGCTACACACTGAGAAAAAGGAAGCGTTCAATACATACATGGAGGAGCTTGACAGAACGCTCCGGTTTGATGAAGGCAGAACGGCATATGACGAAGTGCTCCGAGCACTGGATGGTTATTGGGAACTGGATGAGCAGGTTCTGCAGCTGGCTGTATCAGATGATGCAGATGGTTATTTGAAAGCACAGGAACTGGATACCGGAGACTTGACAACACAGTACGAGAATGTCTACGCACAATTTGTGAATCTGATGAATGTGTGTGTTGAAAAAGGGGATCGTGCAGAAAAGAATCTGCGTCATATGGAATTTATCATGTTGATCGTGATCCTTGTGATTGTGATATCCTCTTTTTGGAGTTCTGTCATACTGGGCAAAAAAATGGCGGGTGATATTGAGAAACCGATGGTGGCACTGGCAGACCGGCTTCAGTCGTTCGCGCAGGGAGACCTGGTAAGTGAATTCCCGGAATGCAATACAGAGGATGAAATTGCATACATGATCCGGGTGGCGAAAGAAATGGCAGACAATCTGAATCTGATCATTACGGATGCAGGAGAACTGCTGGGCCAGATGGCAGATGGCAATTATGCAATAGGAACTAAGATTGAGGAAAAATATGTTGGTCAGTTTGGAGCGCTGAAAAATGCAATGCGCAAGATGAACCGACAGATGAACAGTACGCTGGAACAGGTAGAGGAGGCTGCCAAGCAGGTATCTGCCGGAGCGGAGAATCTGGCACAGTCTGCACAGTCACTTGCAGAGGGGGCTACGGATCAGGCGGGTTCCGTGGAAGAACTGACAGCAACGATCACCAATATTACAGATTCGGTCACACGTACTGCCGGTGAGCTTCAGAAGACTACACAAAAGGCTGAGAACTATGCAAAGCAGGCAGACGAAGGTCATACACAGATGAAGTCATTGATGGAAGAAATGGATCGGATCAATGAAACATCTAAAAAGATACAGAATATTATTGCTGACATTGAAGATATTGCGAGTCAGACGAACCTGTTGTCTCTGAATGCAGCGATTGAGGCAGCCAGAGCCGGAGATGCAGGCAGAGGATTTGCAGTAGTGGCAGAACAGATCCGTAAACTGGCCGAGCAGAGTGCACAGTCGGCGGTAGATACCAGAAGCCTGATCGAGGGATCGTTGCAGGAGATTGAGAACGGCAATATGGCAGCGGAAGCGGCAGCCGACTCATTGGAACAGATCGTTACAGGAGTTAAGGAGATTGCTGCAGATGCGAAACGTCTCAGCGAGGAATCCAAGGCACAGGCGCAGGCTATGGAACAGGCAGAAGTCGGAGTGAATCAGATATCCGAGGTAGTACAGTCGAATTCGGCATCGGCGGAAGAATCTTCGGCTACCAGTGAAGAATTATCCGCACAGGCATTCTCATTGAATGATCTGGTGGGAAAATTCATATTACGTCGCAATTAATATAAAACAGTATTCATATCGACTCTTTTCATCCGGTGATCCGGAGAAAGGAGTCGATATTTTTATGCATTGAAACTTTCATTATAACTGAAATTCCGTTTTCACATTATCTATTAGAATTGTAAGGGTAGATACAGGAGATGTGAAAATGAATCAGAAACATTCAAAAGAGTATAAGAGCATAGGACAGACAATTAAAAAATACCGTAAGCTCAGAGGACTTACGCAGGAACAATTGGCGGATATGGTTTGTATCAGCATTAGTTACCTTACCAAAATCGAAGCACCTAATTGTGACCAGCCTTTTTCACTGGAAGTGATTTTGGATATATCGGAAGTGCTGGATATTTCCGTTCATCAGTTATTGGAAGATGTTAAATAGAGAAATAAAAAAATGATCTTAAAAGCCTATAACTTTTAAGATCATACTTTTTAAAGAAGAGCTGCTGACGGGAATCGGACCCGTGACCTCCGCACTACCAATGCGACGCTCTACCGACTGAGCCACAGCAGCATCACGTGAC
>OBVY01001735.1_pt1 | contig 11410 bp, 9 predicted proteins | sample 1538051 | NCBI WGS metagenome assembly OBVY01 (sample SAMEA2580017, study PRJEB22360) | human gut metagenome | biome: human gut; feature: human-associated habitat; material: faeces | place: Denmark | collected 2008/2010 | reverse complement strand
ATAGACCGCAGCGTGAGTATTGCCCGCGCCCTGGCGCTCGACCCGGAAATCTTATTCTTTGACGAGCCGACCTCGGCACTCGATCCCGAGCTGACGGCCGAGGTGCTGCGTGTCATTAAGGACCTGGCGGCGCAGAATATGACGATGGTAATCGTGACCCACGCGATGCAGTTTGCCCGCGACGTTGCCGACCGCGTGGTCTTTATGGACGGCGGTCGTATTGTCGAGGAGGGACCTGCCGAGCAGGTCATCGACCATCCGCGCGAGCAGCGCACGCGTGAGTTCTTGAGCCGTATCGAGGGATAGGCTCAGGTATTTACTCAACTATTAATTGAGGCGAAGCCGCCGCAGGTCTTACGGTCTGTGGCGGCCTTTTGTTTGCGTCGACGGGGTTCAATAATCGATTCACAAGCTTGTCTCTTCCTCTCGCCGCCTGTATTCATACGTGCGCCGAAAGGTATGCATGGACAGCCGCCCGTGAGGGTAGGGTGGTGGCATAGGACATTTGGAGGGTGAGTCGGCTCGGCTGCCGACCATGCTGCTCCTGGGACGGCACCGACCGCGAACCCTCCCCGTTGGCGTCGCGCATTGCGCGCGGCCCTGCAAGGAGGTCATCATGGGTGCTCCCAAGACCGGTAACGTAAGGAACGTGGTGCTCGTAGGCCAAGGCGGGGTGGGCAAGACTTCACTCGCCGAGGCCATGCTCCACCTTTCCGGCAAGACCGCCCGCCTGGGCGGCCACGACGGCACCAAGCCCACGCTCGACTATGACCCCGAAGAGGTCAAGCGTGCATTTTCCATCTCGACGACCATTGCGCCGATAGACTGGAAGGGCGCGCGCATCAACGTGCTCGATGCCCCGTGCTATCCCGATTTTATCGGCGACGCCTATGCCGCGATGAGCGTCTGCGAGACGGCTCTGTTTGTGGTCGACGCCGAGGCCGGCCCGCAGCCTACAACGGTTAAACTCTGGTATGCCGCCGAGGACCTGCGTCTGGCGCGTGCGGTGTTTGTAAACCGCCTGTCGCGCTCCGAGGCCAGCTTTGCGACCACGATGGACCTGCTGCAGGAGCGCTTCGGTACGCGACTGGGCGCTGTGACCCTGGGCTGGGGCGAGGGCGAGGACTTTGACGGCATCATCGACCTGGTGCGCATGAAGGCACGCCACTGCAACGGCGCCGAGGCCGTTGAGTCGGAGATTCCCGAGGAGTATCGTGCCCAGGCCGAGGAAGCCCATGACCATCTGTGCGAGCTGGTGGCCGAGGCTGACGACGAACTGATGATGAAGTACTTGGAAGGCGAGGAGACGCTGACGCAGGAGGAGCTTGAAGGCCTGCTGTCTAAGGCGATCGCCGAGCGCATCTTTGTGCCGGTCTTTGCGGGCGATTGCATTAAGGAGCAGGGCGTCAACTCGCTGATGGACGACATCGCCACGTACTTCCCGGCGCCGACCGACTACGGCGAGATGCCGCTCATCGACGGCGATTCGCTTAAGATCTCGAGTGACGATGAACGTCCGGTGGCGTTTGTGTTTAAGACGCTGGCCGATCCGCAGCAGGGTCGCATCAGCTTTATCAAGGTGCTGACGGGTACGCTTGAGCCGGGTCTTGAGCTGATCAACGCGCGCACGCGCAAGGGCGACCGTCTGGCTCACCTGTATGTGATGTGCGGTCGCGACATGACCGAGGTCGGTCACGCCTATGCCGGCGACATCATCGTGGCGCCCAAGCTGGCGGCCGAGACGGGCGATACGCTCTCCATTACCGGTAAGGTCGAGGCTGCTGCGTTTAAGTTCCCCAACTCGCAGTATCGCATTGCCATCGAGGCCGAGAACCGCGGCGACGAAGAGAAGCTCTACACGTTTATCGAGAAGGCCTGCAAGGCAGACCCGACCATGAGCATCGACCGCGACGAGGAGACCGGGCAGACCATCATCTCGGCGGTGGGCGAGGCGCAGGTTTCGGTGCTGCTCAACCGTTTGGAGGACCGCACCAAGGTTGTGGCAAAGAGCGTGCCGATCCGCATTCCGTATCGCGAGACCATCCGCCGCACGGCGAGCGCCCAGGGTCGCCACAAGAAGCAGACCGGCGGCGCCGGTCAGTACGGCGACTGCTGGCTGCGCGTGGAGCCGCTCATTGGGCCCGACGGCACGAGCGACGGCTATGAGTTTGTTGACGAGGTCGTGGGCGGTCGCATTCCGCGCTCGCTGATTCCCGCCGTGGACAAGGGCGTCCAGGAGACCATGAAGGACGGTATTATTGCCGGCTACCCGCTCACGGGCATTCGCGTGGCTGTGTACGACGGTTCGTATCACAGCGTCGACTCCAACGAGATGGCGTTCCGCGCAGCGGCTCGCATCGGCCTGCGCAAGGCATGCGCCGATGCCGATCCAGTGGTGCTGGAGCCTATCGAGGAAATCACGGTGACGATCCCCGAGAGCTACGCCGGCGCCGTGATGGGCGACATCTCGGCCTCGCGCGGTCGCGTGACGGGCATGGAGACCGATGAGCGCGGAGACACCGTGGTCATTGCCCAGGCGCCGCTGGCCGAGCTGACGGATTACTCGACGCGCCTGCGCTCCATCACGCGCGGCACGGGCGACTTTACCATGAAGCCCGCGGGCTATGAGCAAGTGCCCTATGACGTTCAGGCCAAGCTGGTCGAGCGCTATGAGGAGGGCCGCGCCAAGTAGCGCGTGGCGTTGCCTGCAACATGCATGCCTGTGCAAGGGCCGCTCTGGGCAATCCGGGGCGGCCCTTTTTGATCCCTGGGGGACGGAGGAAAACGGATCATTTTAGGTTTTGGGGCAGCTTGGTCGGCCCTAGTCCCCCGAGGCCTGATTGCGGCCGGTGGCGTAGTCGATCTGCACGTGCGGCTGCAGATTGTAGCAATATACGTGGAAGCAGAGGGTCTTGCCGTGGTCCTCGACCGATTGCGCCTCAAGGCGCACGCCGCGGCAGACGAGCTCCTCTTCGTTATACATGGGTGTGACGCGGTAGAGCACATGGTTGCCTGTGTCGTGGATGTAGTCGAGGATCTGCTCTTCAAACGGCAGCATGCCCGTTTCGTTGAGATAGCGCGTGCCGGTGAGCAGATTCTTGCGGTTGGCGTTTTCGCCGCAGAGCGACCAGGCGATAAGGTGGCAGCGGTTGTAGAGGCTCTGACCCGGAATAAAGTCGTAGCGCTGCTGGTGCCACCCGGCGGGATGGATACGCGAGATATCGCCGCGCTTGCCCTGACCGAGCGACTCGGGACCCACGCAGGCGAGCGCTTTGCGGGTGCGGCCCAGGCTGTCGAGCTTGGAGAACTTCTTAAAGCAGCCCCCTTCGGTAGCTCGCTCGTATTCGCCGAGCGTGAATGATGGCGTGCCCAACGGGTGCGTGCTGTCGGCGCGAAGGGCAACGTAGGGGTTGCCGGCGTAGTCGGGAATGCTGCTGAGATAAACACCACGGGCGCGGTTAAGGTCGGGGTTTTCGACCTCGTCGATGGGGGCGGCGACACTGTCCGCGGAAGCGTCATCGGTGTCGCTTGCGGCGGAATCGGGGCCATCGCCAGAGTCTTGGCTATTTTGCGAGTCCTCGGAGCTCGCTGTTCCCGATTCGAGCCGGGCAACCAGGTCCGCCTCGTCGTCGGTGCGGCTGGGACTCTCGTTTTGCTTCTCGGCCAGAGCCGCCGCCTGCTCATCACTTTGCGGCGACAGCAACTTGGGCGCCCCATCGAGCGATCCCGTAAACAGCGCAAACCCCAGCACCACGGCGGTGCCGATGGAAAGTGCTTGCTTGCAGGCGGACTTGCGCGACATTGAGGCTCCTGGATGGACGGTTGGGAATCTACCAGTCTAGCAGGAGACGCCGAGGGTCGTTCTATCGAACAAATACTTAAGATTTGGGACAAACGCTACTGATTCATTTGTCCCGCGGTCTAGATCGAGGTGGAATCGAGCCAATTGAGTTTGCACTCGAGAATACGCTGCTCGCCGGGTTCGCTGCTGCCGTCAAGTAGGGCGAGGAGCATCTCGGCTGCTTCGCGACCTTCCTGGTCGACGGGCTCGATGATGGTGGAGACAGTCGGCGTGGTGAGATTGGTCCAGTCTTCGCAGTTGAGTCCCAAAAGGCCGATTTGCTGTGGGAGCAGATGGACCATGGGCTGAAGCGCCTTATAGACGCGTGGAAGTGCCCATTGGTTTTGCACGAAGATGAGCGTACGCTTGGCGGGGTTGAACTTGTATTTAAAGTATTCGGTGAGCTCGGTGATTGACGGCTTGTTGTGGTCGATGGGGATGGCTTTGTAGAGCTGCCCATTCGCGGCCAGCGCCTCGGCATATCCCTGGAAACGCTCCATGCGGGTGCGCATTTCGGTCATGTTGGCGGCGATGGAAAAGAAGTCTTCGTAGCCGGCGTCGAGAAGCGCCTGCGTGGCATTGTACACGCCGTCGTAGAGGTTGGTCTTGATCCAGCTCGTGCCCGGGCTGTAGATGGCCGCGTCAAAAAAGACGACGGGCTTGCCGGCGCGCCTGATGCGGTCGTGGACGGCTTTGAAATTTGCCGTGGGTTGGATGATAAAGCCATCGACGCCCAGCGAGAGCATCTTGTCGACGTACATGAGCTCGGTGTCGGGGTCGAAGTTGCTCGTGCAAACGACCGTCTGATAACCCGCGGGGAGCATGACCTGTTCCATGCCGTTGAGGACGAGGCCCGCCCACTTGTTGGTGTTATCCAAAATGATAATGGCAATGACGTGGGTTTGCTTGCCGGTGAGCGTTTGCGCCTGCGCGTTGGGGACGTATCCCAGCTCTTTTATAACACGCGCGATCTTTGCCTGTGTTTTGTCGCTGAGCTTGTCTCGTTTGTCGTTGAGGTAATACGAGACGCTGGCTGTTGAGGTTCCCGCCTCGCGGGCGACGTCTGCGATCGTAACGCGCTGTTTTGCCACAGCGACTCCTTCCGACAGATGAGCATTTTCCAACATGATGACTTTGGGTCTTGGTGAGGGATGTGCTTCGGTGAGCGACCCTTTCCTTTCATATGAGTATGCAACAAATGCGGTATATGGGTGGGGCCGAAATTTGTGACCGGCATGCGCGTCTGCCGTCTACCGAGAAATTCAAATACTTCTTGACTTTTGAAATTGAGGGTAAAATCGCAGGATTCATTTTTGGTTAAACGCATAACTAAATCGCATAACCAACGCTCTGACCTGCACGTTTACCGAAATAAGCTGGCATTAAGAAAAACGAGCACCTATATTGGTCTTGTCGAAAAGACAGCAAGTCCAAACGGCAGGGGATGCTCCGGAGGCCTCCGCAAACGGTGTCTTGCGCACGCAACTCTATGAAAAGAGGGAAGCAATGAAGATCGTAGGCGTTGCCGCCTGTACCGTGGGTATCGCCCATACGTATATGGCCCAGAAGGCGATTCAGGATGAATGCGCCGCTCGTGGCATCGAGTGCAAAGTCGAGGCTCAGGGTGGCCTGGGTATCGAGAATGAGCTGACGCAGGAAGACGTGGATTCCGCCGACCTGGTCCTGGAGTCCGTCGACGTGGGTGTCGAGAACGAGGACCGTTTTGAGCAGAAGATGGCCGAGGGCAAGTTCCTCAAGGTCGGTACTTCCGATGTGATCGCCGATCCGGTCAAGATCATCGACCAGGCTGTTGAGATCATTAAGGCGACGGGCGGTGCCGTTGACGCGCCCAAGGCCGAGGCCAAGGCAGAGAAGAAGGCCGTCTCCGCTGCCCCGCAGGCCCCGACACCGGCGTCCAAGCAGTCCATCTTTGCCGATCCTGGCAAGACGCTGCTCAATGCATTCAATACCGGCGTTTCCTATTTTATCCCCATCGTCGTTATCGGTGGCGTGTTCCTCGCCTTCTCGTTGGCATCCGGTACTGCCGGTGCTAGTGGTATGGAGGTCACCAACCCGTTGATGGTGAGCCTTAATACCATCGGTATGGCCGGCATCTCTATGATGATTCCGGTGCTTGCGGCATACATCGCCTACTCGATGGCCGGCAAGCCCGCACTTGCCCCTGGCTTCGTCCTGGGCTACCTGGTTAACAACGCCGTCGTCACCCCGAGTGGCAACAGCGTTTCGACCGGCTTCTTGGGCGCCATGATCATGGCTGTCATCTGCGGTTACTTTGTCCGCTGGATGAAGACCTGGAAGGTCAACAACACCATCCAGACCATCATGCCCATTCTGATCATCCCAATTCTGACCTCGCTCGTCCTGGGCATGGCTTACATCTACATCCTGGCCACGCCGCTTGGCTTTGTGATGGATTGGCTCACCAGCGTGCTCGGCAGCCTGCAGGGCGGCTCCGCCGTCGTCCTGGGCCTGGTCATTGGCGTTATGACCGCTTTCGATATGGGTGGCCCCATCAACAAGACCGCTTCGACCTTTACCATGGCCATCATGGCCTCCGGCATCTACGGCCCCAACGGTATGTTCCGCGTCGCCGTCGCCATTCCCCCGATTGCTTGCGGCCTCGCTGCGCTCATCGCCAAGAACAAGTTCGATGACGCTGACCGTCAGATGGGCATCTCTGCGCTGTTCATGGGCTGCATCGGTATTACCGAGGGCGCTATTCCCTTCGCGGTCAAGGATCTTGGCCACACCCTGCCCGGCATTTGCATCGGCTCTGCCGTGGGCGCGGCGCTTGCCGCCTTCCAGGGCATCGACTGCTATGTTCCGCATGGTGGCTTTATTGTCGCCCTGGCCACCAACAACGTCGCGCTGTTCTGCCTGGACATCGTGATTGGCTCCTTGGTCGCCGCTGCAATCCTGATTGCCATGAAGCCCACGCTCGATAAGCAGGCCAAGTAAACCTTTAAGGACTCCGGTTGTGCGGAGGGATGGATTTGACTCCGCACAACCGCCCCTACACAACAAAATCCATCCGCACTGATAGGGCCCACATCTGGGTCCCAGGGAACTTTTGTCAAAAATCCTCTGGAGAAGGAGAACAAAATGTCCAACCTCACCATCCGCCAGGCCGTTCAGGGCATGCTCAAGCTGCAGGACAGCGGCGATCACGCAACCATGGTCGGCATTGGCCCCATGAGCCCCAACCTGATTCAGGCCGTGTTCGAGCTTGCCAAGGACGAGGATTTCCCGCCCATGTTTATCGCTAGCCGCAACCAGGTCGATATGGACGAGATGGGCGCCGGCTACGTCAACGGTTGGGACCAGACGCGCTTTGCCGCCGACATTAAGAAGGTTGCCGACGAGGTGGGCTATACCGGTCCGTACTACCTGTGCCGCGATCACGGCGGTCCGTGGCAGCGCGACGAGGAGCGTAACGCCCACCTGCCTGAGGACGAGGCCATGGAGCTCGCCCGCAAGTCCTTTGTCGCCGACATGGAGGCAGGCTTTGACCTGCTGATGGTCGACCCCACCAAGGACCCCTATCAGATCGGCAAGGTTATTCCGCTCGACGTGGTGCTTCGCCGCACGATCGATCTTATCGACTATCTTGAGCAGTACCGTCGCGAGCATAACCTGCCCGAGGTTGCCTATGAGGTCGGTACCGAGGAGACCAATGGCGGCCTGACCTCCACCGACAAGTACGAGGAGTTCATTTCTCAGCTGCAGCCCGAGCTCGAGAAGCGCGGCTGCCCCATGCCCACCTTTATCGTCGGCCAGACCGGTACGCTCACCCGTTGGACCGAGCAGGTCGGTCATTACAACTTTAAGAATGCCCGCGAGCTCGCCGACATGGCCAAGCGCTACGGCGTGGGCCTGAAGGAGCACAACGCCGACTACCTGGACGACGCGACGCTGCTCGAGCACATCCCGGCACACGTGACCGCTTCCAATGTCGCCCCTCAGTACGGCACCGAGGAGACCCGCGCTTACCTCAAGCTCTGCGCTACCGAGCAGATTCTGGTCGACAACGGCCTGTGCGACGATCCCTCCGATCTGTATCACACGCTGCTGGTCAAGGCCATCAAGACCGAGCGCTGGCGCAAGTGGATGACCGGCGACGATGTCAACCTGCAGGTTGACGACATTCTGGCCGACGACGAGCTCAGCCTGAAGATTCTGGATGTCTCCGGCCACTACGCGTTCAACGATCCCGAGGTCAAGGAGCAGGTCGAGAAGCTCTATCGCAACCTCGCTGCCCAGGACATTGACGGCAAGCGCTTTGTGATCGAGCACATCAAGCGCCCGATCAAGCAGTACGTCGTCGGTCTTAACCTCAAGGGCGTCACGAGCCGCATCGAGAAGGCTCTCTAAGTAGCTTTTCCTACACGACGCCGGGCCTGGGGCATGTCCCAGCTGCAGGCCCGGCACATAGGACAAAAGGACATCCCCTTTGTCCTATTTTTTGAGTTTTGGATTCCTTAGAAGGAGTTTGCACCATGAAGTTCTTTATCGATACCGCCAACCTTGACGAGATCGCCGAGGCCAAGAGCTGGGGCTGCCTTGCCGGCGTCACCACCAACCCGTCCCTGTACGCCAAGACCGGCGGCAAGCTCGCCGACTTTGAGCCCCATATGCTCAAGATTGCCGAGCTCTGCGAGGGCCTGCCCGTGTCTGCTGAGTCCACCGCGACCACTGCCGAGGGCATGATCGAGGAGGGCAAGCGTCTTGCCGCCCTGGCTCCCAACATCGTGGTCAAGCTTCCCGTGTGCGAGGCCGGCCTCGCCGCCTGCCGCGCCCTGGCCGATGCGGGCGTGCGCGTCAACATGACGCTTGTTTTCTCGCCGACGCAGGCCCTCATGGCCGCCAACGCCGGTGCCCGCTACATCAGCCCGTTTGTCGGCCGCTTTGACGACATCGCCGAGGACGGCATCTCGCAGCTCGACAATGTCGTGACATGCATCAAGAACTATGACTGGACCGGCAAGAACGTCGACGACACCGTCGAGATCATCACCGCTTCGGTCCGCACGCCCAACCACGTAACCCAGGCGGCTCTTCTTGGTGCCGACATCGCGACCGTGCCCATGGCCGCTCTCAAGAAGTGCCTGCATCACCCGCTGACCGACCAGGGCCTCGCCTCTTTTGAGGCTGACTGGCAGAAGGTCGTCGCTCAGGCTTAACGACCGGGTTGCCCTCGGCATCGCGCCATCCGGTGCCGGGGTTGTTCTCAAGAGAGGAATTCGTATGACCAACCAGGAGCTGGCGAAGGTCGCCAATGAGGTCAGGAAGGGTGTCGTGACTGCGGTTCACGCGGCCAAGTCGGGACATCCGGGTGGATCGCTCGGTGCAGCCGACATCATGACGTATCTGTACTTTGAGGAAATGAATATCGATCCTGCCGACCCTCACAAGGCCGATCGCGACCGCTTTGTGCTCTCCAAGGGTCACGCGGCGCCGGGCCTGTATTCGGTGTTGGCAAATCGCGGCTATTGTCCCGTCGAAGAGCTCGAGACGCTCCGCCATATTGGCAGCCGACTGCAGGGCCATCCCAACATGAACGATACCCCAGGCATCGATATGTCCACCGGCTCGCTCGGTCAGGGCATCTCTGCTGCAGTTGGAATGGCGCTTGCCGCTAAGCACTGGGGCGACAGCTACCGTGTCTACACGTTGCTGGGCGACGGTGAGTGCGAGGAAGGCCAGGTGTGGGAGGCGGCTATGTTTGCCGGCAACCATGCGCTCGACAATCTTGTTGCCGTCGTCGACCACAACGGCTTGCAGATTGACGGCACGATCGATGAAGTCAACTCGGCCATGCCGCTTGCCGACAAGTTCCGCGCCTTTAAGTGGCATGTGATAGAGCTAGCCGATGGCAACGACATGGCGCAGATTGAGGCGGTTTTCGCCGAAGCTCGCGAGGTGACCGGCGCGCCCGTCGCTATCATCGCCGAGACGGTGAAGGGCAAAGGCGTCTCCTTTATGGAGAACCAGGTTGGCTGGCATGGCAAGGCGCCCAATGACGAGCAGTTTGAGCAGGCCATGGCCGAGCTCGCGGCAGCAGGAGAGGAACTCTAATGGCAGAGGTCAAAAAAGTCGCCACGCGCGTAAGCTACGGCGAGGCGCTCGTCGAGCTGGGCAATGAGCACGATGACTTTGTAGTGCTCGATGCCGACCTGGCTGCCGCTACGCAGACGGGTAAGTTTAAGACTGCCCATCCTGAGCGCTTTTACGATGCCGGCATCGCCGAGAGCAACCTGATGGGTCTTGCCGCCGGCATCGCGACCACGGGCCGCGTTGCTTTTGCGAGCACCTTTGCGATGTTTGCCGCCGGTCGCGCCTACGAGCAGGTCCGCAATTCCATTGGCTACCCGCACCTCAACGTCAAGATTGGCGCCACCCATGCCGGCATTTCGGTGGGCGAGGACGGCGCCACGCACCAGTGCTGCGAGGATATCGCACTCATGCGTACGATTCCGGGTATGACGGTGGTCGTTCCCGCCGACGATGTCGAGGCCCGCGCCTGTGTGCGCGCCGCCTATGAGTTTGAGGGGCCGGTCTACATGCGCTTCGGCCGCCTGGCAACACCGGTCATCAACGATCACGAGGACTACGAGTTCAAGATCGGCCGCGGTGTTGTTGTACGGGAGGGCTCTGATGTCACGATCGTCGCGTGCGGTCTCATGGTCGCTGAGGCACTCGCTGCTGCCGAGGCGCTCGCTGCCGACGGCATCGATGCTGAGGTCATCAACATGCATACGATCAAACCGCTCGATGAGCGTTTGGTGGTTGCCAGCGCCAAGAAGACCGGTCGCGTGGTCACCGCCGAGGAGCATTCGATTATCGGTGGTCTTGGCGAGGCCGTTGCCTCGGTGCTCGCGGAGCAGCATCCAGTGCCGATGCGTCGCGTCGGCGTGCGCGATGTGTACGGCGAGTCCGGCCCTGCGGTCGATTTGCTGCATAAGTACGGTTTGGACGCCGACGGCATCGAAGCTGCGGTCAGGTCCGTGTTGTAAGGAAGGCTTTCCATGGGGTTTGTATCTGCCAACCAAGTGACGATTGGCTACGCCGCCGCCTCGCGCGAGGACGCGCTGCATTATCTGTCCGAGCAGGCTGTTGAGCTTGGTTTTGCCGATGACGCGTCTGCTGTAGAGGCGGCTTTTATTGCTCGCGAAAACGAGGCCGAGACTGGCCTCGTCGCCGGTTTTGCCGTTCCGCATGCCAAGAGCGATGCGATCCATACGCCGGGCGTGGCCGTGCTCAAGCTGTCCGAGCCTGTTGAGTGGCCGAGCTTTGATGGCGTGCCCGTCGATGTGGCGCTCGCGCGTCCTCGCGTACGTGCCCGCCGGCGAAGCGGGAACCACGCCCCTGCGTCTGCTCTCCAAGGCTGCCGTGATGCTGATGGATGCTGGCTTCCGTGACAGGGTGCGCGAAAGCACCGATCCTGTCGAGATTGCCGAGCTCATCAACGCCGGGCTCGAGGGCTAGAACGGGCTCTCCGTTCCATTAATCGATCCTTCTCCAAGGAAAAGGGCCGCGACGCTATAGGCG
>OBVY01001733.1_pt1 | contig 11426 bp, 9 predicted proteins | sample 1538051 | NCBI WGS metagenome assembly OBVY01 (sample SAMEA2580017, study PRJEB22360) | human gut metagenome | biome: human gut; feature: human-associated habitat; material: faeces | place: Denmark | collected 2008/2010 | reverse complement strand
CCCCGAGACACACCGGAGCGCGGATGCCGTCCGGCGTTTCGATTTCCGCGATCGTTTCCCCCGCCGACACAATATCTCCGATGGCACACACATTCCGGAAGACACCGGCCTTTTCTGCGTGGATGACACGCTCAGCGCCATAGCCGCCGATGACTCCGGGGACGCCCGTGTTGGGGATGGCCGCACCCTCCCGGATGATACGGCCCAGACGGTGGCCGCGCTTGGTCTCCACCACGAGATCGACATCCACACCGGCGGTAAAACCCGGGCCGAGCGCGATGGTCAGCGGAGCCATATCCCGCGTCGTTCCGAGATTTTTCTTTGCAAGGATGGCATCAACGAGCGCGGCAGGCCGCACCTGCGGGATGAGCTCCCCTTTCGGGTCCACCATCACCGGCACATCGCCGCGACGCCAGACCACAACGGCCTCATCCAGCGTTTTTACAAGGGCGGCGCGCATTCCCTCCACGACAGCCCCGCCCTCATACACGGCCTCACTCACCGAGACCTGGCGGCGGATGGCGGCAGGATGCTCTGCCTCGAGCACGAGCACTTTCAATCCCGCCGACCACAGCCGATGGATGGTTCCGGTGGCGAGGTCGCCGCCGCCGCGCACTAGGATGACGTCATCACGCTTCATTATTTTCTTCCTCCTTGAGCAGCTGCAGGAACACGTTCATCGAGCCGCCGCAGGCAGCCAGCGCCGCATCGTCCTCTTTTGCGCTGGCCGAATACTCTGCCAGCTGGCAGGGCGCAGCCTCGCCTGCCTGCATTTTTGATGCAAGCTGCTGCACACGGTATTCCATAATGCCGCCGCCCACACTGCCCACGGACCTGCCGTCCGGCAGCACCAGCATCTTTGCTCCCACCTCCCGGGGGGTCGAACCGTGGCGGGAAACGATGGTCACAAGGACAGGAGCCTTCCCCTGTCCCGTGCAGGCATCCAGCGCATTCAGCAGCTCGGGCGGGAAGCCTTCCGTCTGCTGACGGCCATTTTTCACCTCAACGATCTCCGCGAGGATGGATAGTGCGATTTCCTGCGCTGTCTGCGCCTTGATGGCCAGACCAATGGGAGCGTGGAGTTTTTCGGCCTTTTCCGGGGCAGTTCCGGCCTCGATGAGCTGGCGGCGGACAAGGGCCGACCGGCTTCGGCTGCCCAGCATACCAACGTAGGCAAATCGTTTCTTGTATATTTCGGTAAGGCATTCCAGGTCGAAGGAGTGGGCGCGGGTGGCGACAACAAAGCAGGTCTCCGCACTGCCCTCCACCTGGGTGAGATTTTCGGCATAAGGACCACAGAGGACCTTTTCTGCCCCGGCGCGGCGAAGGGCGTCAGCGTACTCCGGCCGCTCCTCGAGACCGGTGACGGGCAGGCCCAGCATGACAGCCAGCCGGACGACGGACTCGGCCACATGGCCTCCGCCGCAGATGACGAGCCGGGGCGCGCCTCCGAATTTCTCGACGAAGATCCGCTTATTTTCCAGAGTCAGGATGCCGCTTGCACCACACCCGGCCAGCGCCGGGAGATTCCGGGCCAGCAGACCCTCCGGTCCTGCGGGCCAGACGGGTACGCCTTTACAAAGAAGAAGCCTCGCTCCGCTTTCCGGCCCTTCCAGTACGGAGGCCAGCGTATGCTGCCCCTGTGTGCTGCGCAAAGCGTCCAAAAACTCACGAATCGACATAGAATTTCTCCATTATGGTTTATTGCTCCACCGGTGTGGCAGCATCGCAGCCCGCATCGTTCAGCTGAGACTGCCACGCCTGCCAGTCCTCGGGCAGCATCCGCCAGCCGAGGCCGCAGCCTGCCGTGATCTCACCGGGCAGCGGGATGAGCCGCCCCGGGATACCCCGGGCGGCGCACTCTTTCTCCCAGCCCATCGCGCGGGCCGTAGAAGCAAACGAAAGAACGATGTATTGTCGTTTTCTGCGCATATCAGCCCTCCTCGGCCAGCTCACAGACCGCCTCGGCGGCTCTGAGCACCTCGGCCTCTGTGTTCTGGTGGGAGAAGCTGAACCGCACCATCCCCTGCTCCACGGTGCCGAGGGCTTTGTGGATGAGGGGCGCACAATGAGCGCCCGCCCGGACACAGATGCCGTAGTCCTCCCAGAGGATGTCGGCGGCACGGGCGGCGTCCTCATCCCCGAAGTTCAGGGAGACGATGGGCGCGCGGTCTGTTTCGTCGAAGCTGCCGTAGATTTTCACGTCGGGAGCATGGACGATTTTCTCATAAAACAGGCGTGTCAGAGCCATTTCTTTTTCATGCAGAGCCTCGACGCCCTGCGAAAGTATCCACTCCACGCCTGCCCCGAGGCCCGCGAGGCCGGGAACATTCAGCGTCCCCGCTTCCAGCGCTGTAGGCATCTGAGAGGGGTGTGTTTCGTCGAAGCTGTGGATACCGCTGCCGCCCACCACAAGGGGGGCCATGGTCAGCCCGGGGCGGACATACAGCCCGCCGGTCCCCTGCGGACCCAGCAGCGCCTTGTGTCCGGTGAAACAGAGAACATCCACCCCCAGCGCCTGCACGTCGATGGGCCGTGCGCCCGCGGTCTGGGCCGCGTCCACGACCAGCGTAAGACCGTGCTTTTTTGCGAAAGCGGAGACGAACGCAAGGTCCGTAAGATCGCCTGTGACGTTGGAAGCGTGCGTCACCACGACAAAACGGGTATTGGGGCGGAGAAATTTTTCGAACTGCTCATACCGCAGCCGCCCGGCGTCGTCCATCTCCACAAAACTCACTTCTGCCCCCTGCTCCCGCAGGCGATAGAGCGGCCGCAGCACCGAGTTGTGCTCGCAGACCGTCGTGATAACATGGTCGCCGGGGCGGACGAGGCCGCAGAGCGCCGTGTTGAGCGCCTGGGTCACGTTGGCCGTGAAAGCAATGCAGTCCGGACTTTCCGCATGGAAAAGTGTTGCAAGTGTCTCACGGGCATGGTAGACGATACGGGCCGCGTGAAGGGTCGGCTCATGCGCCCCGCGGCCCGGATTGCCCCCATGTTCCAGCGCATCCAGCATGGCTTGCCCCACGCAGGGCGGCTTTTGCAGGGTGGTGGCGGCGTTGTCGAGGTAGATCACGGCTTGACCACGTTCCCGGCGTTCAGCATCTTCTCGGCGATGACGTACATATTCGTCACGCCGCCCACGGCCAGCTTCTCGGTCAGGCCGTAGAAGTTCAGGCAGGTGCCGCAGGTGAGGATCTCGACGCCCTCAGCCTCCAGCGCCTTGAGGTCGTCCAGCATGGGCGAACCCTCGCAGGTGAGGTGCGCACCGCCGTTATAGAAAAGGATGGTCTTGGGCAGCTTATCCTGCTGGGTCAGCGAGAAGATAAAAGCCTTCAGCAGGGTCTTGCCCAGCTCCTCAGCACCCTCGCCCATCTTGTCGGACGCGATGACCACCACCGTATCGGTACGGGCGTCAGGGGTGCAGACCGGAGCTTCCTCTTCTTCTGCCGCTGGCTCACCCACGGTGAACAGGACGCGGTATTCCCGCTCGGCCAGCTTTTCGGCGGCAGACCGGCAGCCCTTCTGCCGGGCCATTTTGGTGAGGTTCTGGACAGCGATCTCGTTGTCCACGAGCACTTCGACTTCGCCTGCGCCATTTAGTTCAGCAATCGCTTTCTTTGCCTTCACTACAGGCAGCGGGCAGGCGTCCCCTCTGGCATCAACTTTCCGCATAGTTTTCCCTCTCTATCGTATGTTTTATTCAGGATAGGACACAACGATTTCGGTGTCCTGCTTCTCTGTGATTTCTCCCACGATTTGTGCGGGGAGGCCGGCTTTTTGCAGCTCGTCCCGGAGGCTTTCAGCCTCTTCCGGAGCCACGGCAAGCAGCAGTCCGCCCGAGGTCTGGGGGTCGAACAAAATTTCCTGCATGGCAAACGGCACATTTTCGAACCGGACGAAAGGCCCGGTGTGGTTGCGGTTGCGCTGACCGGCGGCGGTATAAAGGCAGTCGTCCGCGGCCTGCCACGCACCCGGCAGGACCGGCACAGCGCTGCCGTCGATACGGCAGGACAGCCGCCCGCCCATCATCTCGTGGAGGTGGCCGAGGAAGCTGAACCCGGTCACATCCGTGGCCGCGTGAACATCATAGCTTCGACTTATCTCGGCGGCAGACTTGTTCAGGGTCGTCATGGAGGCCACGGCAGCATCCATGGCGCCGGGGGCAGCTTCGCCCACGCGGTTGGCCGTGCAGATGAGGCCCACACCCAGCGCCTTGGTGAGGATGAGCTTGTCGCCGGGCTTTCCCGTATCATTGGCCGTGAGGCGGCGGGGGTCCACGAGACCGGTGACGGACAGGCCGTACTTTACACCGGTGTCGGCGATGGAGTGGCCTCCCGCGAGGATGCCCCCCGCCTCGGCCACTTTTTCGGCGCCGCCGCGCAAGATCTCACCGAGGATGTTCAGATCCATGCTCTCAGGGAAGCAGACGAGGTTCAGTGCAGTCTTCACCTCGCCGCCCATGGCGTAAACGTCGCTGAGGGCGTTTGCCGCCGCGATCTGGCCGAAGGTGTAGGGGTCATCCACCATCGGCGGGAAGAAGTCCACCGTCTGCACCAGCGCGATGTCGTCGGTGATGCGGTAGACGGCCGCATCGTCCCGGCTGTCGTAGCCCACGAGAAGGTCGGGATCTTTCTCACCCCGGGGCAGCTTTTCCAGAATATGGCTCAGTACGCCTGCGCCGAGCTTGGCGGTACAGCCGCCGCCCGTGCAGAAGACGATTTTGTCCTCTTTTGCCATCAGGCTCTCTCCCCTTCCTCGAAGTGCGTCAAATATCCTGTCACATCGTAAGTTTCTCTCAAGATGGCAAGTGTCTGTTCCCCTGCTGCACGGCGGGCCTCGTCGTCGGCCTGGTTGAGGACGGCGTAGAATTTCCGCGTGCCGACGCTTTTTCTCCCGCCCACATCGTCTGCCAGCAGCTTTGCCAGCAGAGCGGGCGTCAGGGGCGTCTCGGGCGGCACGGCCAGCAAGGTGCAGGCCGCTTCGAGGCGGAAGCAGACGTCTTGCAGTGGTTTTCCCACCGCCGACAGCCCGGCTGCCGCCAGCACGATGTCGCTTGACCGCAGGAGCACCGGCTCATGAGCGGCCGGAGCCTTGCAGGGGTGGTGCTTTGCGCCGTCCGCCTCGAGCAAAACAGTGTCGGCCTCGGCCATCCAGTCGGCCAGATGGGGCGGCATGGTCAGCTTCCCGCCTTCGGCAGGCACCCCCGCCACGGCGTAGGTGCCAGCCTGCCAGAGGGCGTCCCGCGCCGCCTCATCGGGGGCGTAGTTCGCGTCCGGACGCCGGATGTGGGTCGTGGTGGAGACGAGCACACCCTGTCCCTGCGCCGAATAATGGCGGGCCAGCGCATAGAGCAATGTTGTCTTCCCTCCGCCGCCCACCAGAGAAATAACGTGTCCAGTTTCTCCGAGGAATGGCAGAGCCTCGAGGCCGGTCATCCGACCGCGCCCTCTTTTTCGGCCACTGCCATTGCGATTTTTTCGGGCGTGATGGGCAGCTCGTAGAAACGGGTGCCGATGGCGTTGCAGATGGCGTCCGAGATGGCGGGAAGCGGCGTGTTGATGACCACTTCGCCGATGGATTTCGCGCCAAACGGGCCGTTGGGCTCGTAGCTGTTCTCGAACTCGACCCGGACCCTGCCCACGTCCACACGGGTGGGGATCTTATACTGCATGAGCGAATTCTCCATGGGCCAGCCGCGCTGGTCGTAGGTGACGTTCTCGGTGAGGGTCATGCCGATGCCCTGCAAAATGCCGCCCTCGGCCTGCACCCGGGTGAGGTTCGGGTTGATGGGGGTGCCGCAGTCCACGCAGGCGTCAAATTCCAGCAGCTTTACTTCGCCGGTCTCGGTGTCCACCTCCACCTCGGCCGCGCCCACCATGTAGGGCGGAGGCGACAGGGGCGACATATGGGTCTCGGTGACTTCCAGCGGGATGTCGTGGCCGAACATGGAGGCCGTGGCAATATCACCCAGCGAGACAGATTTAGACGGGTCATCCGAGATAAATACCGTTTTACCGTCAAATTCCACGTCATTTTCGCTGCAGTCCAGCAGCTGTGCGCCCAGCTTGCAGATCTGGCTCCGCAGCTTCAGCGCGCACTTCTCGACGGCTTTGCCGGTGATGTAGGTGGTGCTGGACGCGTAGGAGCCGGAATCGTAGGGCGAGGTGTCAGTGTCCGCACCAAAGACCGTGATATTGTCGAGGCCGCATTCCAGCACCTCGGCAGCAATTTGGGCCAGCGTGGTGTCGCAGCCGGTCCCCATATCAGCGGCACCGATGAGCAGGGTGTAGAAGCCCTCGTCGTTGACCTTCAGGGTCGCGCTGCCCACGTCCATGCCCGAGATGCCGGAGCCCTGCATCGCCATGCCCATGCCGACGGCACGGATCTTCCCGTTGCCCATGTCGCGGCGGGGGTACTTTTCGTCCCAGTTTATCATCTCGTGGACCTTTGCAAGGCAGCGGTCGAGGGTGCAGCTGGTGTTCACTGCGCCGTAGTAGGCGGGCATGACGTCGCCCTCGTGGACGATATTCATTTCCCTGATTTTGAAGGGGTCCATATGGAGCTTCGCGGCCAGCTCGTTGACAGCGGATTCCACCGCGAACAGGCCCTGGGTCGCGCCGTAGCCGCGGTATGCGCCCGCCGACATATGGTTGGTATAGACCACATCATAGGTAAAGCGGAAAGCCTCCGCGCTGCTATAGAGCGGGATGGATTTATGTCCCGAAAGTCCCACCGTCGTGGGGCCGTGCTCGCCATAAGCGCCGGTGTTGGAGAGGGTGTAGAGGTCGAGGCCCCGGATGCGGCCATCCTTGTTGGCGCCGAGGCGAAGATGGATCTCCATCTCATGGCGGGGCGTGGAGGCGGTCTGGCTCTCCTCCCGGGTGAAGATGAGCTTCGAGGGCTTTTTGGTCTTCCAGGTCACGAAGGCCGGGTAGACCTCGCAGACAGCCGTCTGCTTCGCGCCAAAGCCGCCGCCGATGCGGGGCTTCGTCACACGCACCATGGATTTCGGGATGTGAAGCGCGTTTGCAATGATGTGGCGGGCGTGGAAGACGATTTGTGTCGAGCTCAGGACGTTCAGCCGGCCATAGAGGTCGATGCTGCAATAGGTGCGGAAGGTCTCCATCATGGCCTGCTGGCAGGCTTTGGTATGGTAGACATGGTCGATGACCACATCGCAGTCGGCCAGCACGGCGTCGATGTCGCCGCTGCCGCACTCGTCGTGGGCGCAGAGGTTGCGCTTGTTATCGCCCCCCACAGGGCAGAGGCTCTCCCAGTTGTCTTCCGGATGGACGAGGATGGGGTTATCCTTGGCGGTGTGGTAGTCCAGCACAGGTTCCAGCACCTCATACTCGACCTTTATCATTTTCAGCGCCTTATCGACGCATTTATCGTCTTTGCCTGCCACGATGGCCACCACGTCGCCCACAAAGCGGACGTGGCGGTCGATGAGAAGGCGGTCATAGGGGCTGGCCTCGGGGTAAGTCTGGCCGGCCTGAGTGTAGCGGCGGGCATCCTGCGGCACGTCCTCCCAGGTGAAGATGGCCTCAATGCCCGGCACCTTCTTCGCCACAGCGGTATCGATGCTCTTCACGATGGCGTTGGCGTGGGGAGAGCGCAGGAGCTTCACGATGAGGCAGTCGGCGGGGACGAGGTCGTCCATATAGACGGGCTGGCCCGTCACCAGCTGCATGGCATCCTTCTTGCGGAAGGGTTTGTTGACTGTGTTCATTCTGCCGCCTCCTTTTTCGCCTTTTTCCACGCGAGGAAGTTCTGGATGCCCCGCAGCTGACCCTCATAACCAGAGCAGCGGCAGAGATTGCCGGAAAGATACTCTTTTATTTCCTCGTCGGCAGGGTACTCCTTTTCCCGGAAGAGGGCGAGGGCGTTCATGATGAAGCCCGGGTTGCAGAAGCCGCACTGCTCTGCGCCCTGATCCGCGATGAAAGCCCCGAACTCGGCGGCTTCGTCCTGCAGACCCTCCAGCGTGGTCACTTTATGGCCATCCGCGCGGGCCGCAAGAACGGAGCAGGACAGCACCGGCTTGTCGTCGAGGAAGACCGTGCAGAGGCCGCAGTTGGAGGTCTCACAGCCCCGCTTGACGCTCAGACAGCCGTGGCTGCGCACGAAGTCGATGAGCAGGGTGTCGGGGGCCACGTCGGCGGTAAGCTTTTTATCGTTCAATGTAAGTGTTATCTGCATGGTGTCCTCCTCAGCCTTCCAGACGACCGACGGCGCGTTTCGTCAGCACGCCGGCCAGATGGCGGCGGTATTCGGCGCCGCCGCGAAGATTGCTTTCGGTCTTGATGCCGGCCTTTACCTCGGCGGCAAAGCGGGCAGCAAATTCCTCGGCGGTCTCCCCCGCCTCAGGCGCTGCGGTGTAGAGCACGGCCTTGCCCGGACGCGCACCGATGGCGGCGCGGATGCTGCCGTCCGCCAATTTTGCGGCAGCGCAGGTCAGCACCGGGAAGTCCGTCTGGCTGTTGCGCACCGACTGGTAGACAAAGCGGGCGTTTTCCTTCGGCACGAGGACGCGCACGAGGATGTCCCGGTCGTAGGGGCGCTGGGCGTACTCAGCAAGCGGCACGACGCCGCCCTTATAAAGCTCTACGGAAGCGTTCAGCGCGAGGAACATGGTGAGCACGTCGGAGAAACCGAAGCGGCTGTAAATGCTGCCGCCCACGGTGGCGAGGTTGCGCAGCTGGACGCCCACGATGTGGCGCACCGACTCCCGCACGGCACCGTCCGTATAGGCGGCGAGGCCGGGGTGCAGCTCGAGCTGGCGCAGCGTCACCATCGCTCCGATGGAAAAGCCCTCGTCCGTCTCCTCGATGGTGTCGAGGCCGAGGCCCGACAGGTCGATGGCCGTGCCGACATTGATATTCTCCATCTTGAGCCATATCATGCCGCCGAGGACACGGTTGGGGCGCTTCTGGTTGAGCTGCCAAGCCTCCTCGAGGCTTTCAGCCCGCTTGTATTCCCGAATGGTCATCATATGCAGTATCCTCTCTTTTTCCTGTGACCTTTTTCTTTTATTTTATCACAAAATCCGCTATAATACTACCGTCAGAAAGCATCAATTCGGCAACGAACAGCAACGGAAATTTCGGGAGGTCTGCGGGATGGAGTACACAGAAAACGCGGCGGTGGGCTGCGTCATCATGGCGTCAGGGCGGGCGGTGCGGTTCGGCTCCAATAAGCTGCTGGCCGACTTCGGCGGCGCGCCCCTTATCGTCCGGGCGCTGGACGTAACAGAGACGCCCGCCCTCGCGGCCCGGGTGGTGGTGACCCGCTCGCCGGAAGTGGCCGCGATTGCCCGGGAGGCGGACGTGAAAGCCATCCTTCACAGCCTGCCGGGCCGGAACGACACGGTGCGCCTCGGCCTCAAAGCGCTGCTTTCGGAGCTGCCCGGCCTTGCGGGATGCATCTTCCTGCCCGGGGATCAGCCGCTCTTGCGGAAAGAAAGCATTGAGGCGATGGTGCGCGATTTCTCAGCGCTGGACGAAAAAGAACGGGCCATCCTCCGGCTGGGCTTTCGTGCCGAGGACGGCACGGAGCGGCTGGGAAGTCCCGTTCTGTTCGGAAGCAGTTATTTCGACGCCCTGTGTTCCCTGCCCGAGGGCAAGGGCGGCGGCGTGGTCATCCGCCGGCATCCGGAGTCTGTGCGGGCGGTATATGCGGCACGGCAGGAAGAGCTGGAGGATGCAGATACCGTAGAAGAGCTGGAACGACTGCGAGGACTTTTGTAAATACTTTCCCACAAAAAAGCCGCCCCGGCAGCAGCTGCAAGCTGCACGCCGGGGCGGCGTATTACAATGACTGGAGTACCCTTGCTCAGACTTCCGTGTTGAAGTAGCGCTTCAGCAGGCCCTCGAAGCCGCGGCCATGACGGGCCTCATCCTTTGCCATCTCGTGGACGGTGTCGTGGATAGCGTCGAGGTTCAGAGCCTTAGCCTTCTTGGCCAGGTCCATCTTGCCGGAGCAGGCGCCGCACTCGGCCTCTGCACGCATCATCAGGTTCTTCTTGGTGCTGTCGGTGACGACCTCGCCCAGCAGCTCGGCGAAACGGGAAGCATGGTCTGCCTCCTCGTAGGCATAGCGCTTGTAAGCCTCGGCGATCTCGGGGTAGCCCTCACGCTCGGCCACACGGGCCATTGCCAGATACATGCCGACCTCGCTGCACTCGCCCTCGAAGTTGGCGCGCAGACCATCGACGATCTCCTGAGGAACGCCCTCAGCCTTGCCGATGCCCACAACGTGCTCGGTGACGTAGGTGTTGCCGGTCTTCTCGACGAATGCGGAAGCGGGAGCCTTGCAGACGGGGCACTGCTCGGGGATGGTGCCTTCAGCGATGTAGCCACAGACGGTGCAAACGTACTTCTTCATAAGATTTATCCTCCATTTGGTTTGTTGTTTTTTTAGGGGTCTGCTCTGGTACAGCAGATCTTGTTCCTGACTCTATTATAGCCAATGATTCCTGGTTAGTCAAGGCTGATTTTAAGAATTATTCTCATTTATTTTGAAGTCTCGCACCTTGCTTAAAGAACATTTCAAAAAGCTGTCACTTCTGCCGAAGAAGGGGCTTCCCTGTCGAGGTCAGACCTGCAGATTGCCGCTGGAAGGAGCATCGGCACCATCGGCAGAGTCGAACTCGTAATCGTTGCCGGGGAGGATGGCGTTGAGCAGGATGCCCACGATAGCAGCGATGGCCAGACCGGACAGGTTGATGGACACACCGGCGACCGCGAAGGTCAGGCCGCCCACCGAGTTGAAGCCCAGAGCAGACACCAGAATGACAGCGGCGATGATGAGGTTGCGGCTGTTGGTGAAGTCCACCCGGTTCTCGACCACGTTGCGGACACCGATGGCGGAGATCATGCCGTAGAGCACGAAGCTGATACCGCCGATGATGCCGGTGGGGATGGTGTTGATGACGGCCTCAAACTTGGGGCTGAAGCTCAGGATGAGGGCCAGCACAGCGGCGATGCGGATGACGAGGGGGTCGTAAATTTTGCTCAGAGCGAGGACGCCGGTGTTCTCACCGTAGGTGGTGTTGGCCGGGCCGCCCAGCAGACCGGCCAGAGTGGTGGCGAGACCGTCGCCCATCAGGGTGCGGTTCAGGCCGGGGTCGTTGATGTAGTTGTGGCCGACGGTGGCGCTGATGGCGGCGATGTCACCGACGTGCTCCATCATGGTAGCCAGCGCGATGGGGATGATGGTGAACAGGGCGCTGATGAACTCGGGGCTGCCGTCGATGGCAAAGAGGCCCATGGCTTCCTTGTGGAGAGGGATGCCGAACCATGCGGCGGAGGCAATGCGCTCAAAGTCCACGGCACCGGTCACAAGGGCGACTGCGTAGGAGACGAGAACGCCGATCAGGATGGGCAGGATCTTGACCATGCCCTTGCCCCAGATGTTGCAGACGA
>OBVY01001726.1_pt1 | contig 11435 bp, 9 predicted proteins | sample 1538051 | NCBI WGS metagenome assembly OBVY01 (sample SAMEA2580017, study PRJEB22360) | human gut metagenome | biome: human gut; feature: human-associated habitat; material: faeces | place: Denmark | collected 2008/2010 | reverse complement strand
CACCATTGTCGGCCTAATCCGCGGTCTTTCATGCAGCAGGGGCTCTCAATGTTTTTATGTCCTGCTCATATCGTCTCTACCGGCAGTTGGGGACACTCCTTAGTCATTTAAGAACGTCCCCAATGACTAGGTGGGGGAGGCGTGCGACAATGGTGGGCGTTGTGTTGTCCGCGCTAAGGAGTTGCCATGTTGTTGTGTCCCGTTTGCCATGAGCCGTTGGTGGACGACGAGCGCGGTGCCGCATGCGCGGGCGGACACCGGTTTGACCGTGCGCGCGAGGGCTATCTGTACCTGTTGCGCTCGTCCAAGAGCGGCGACTCCATGGGCGATCCCAAGTCGCAGGCGCGCAGCCGTCGTGACTTTCTAAACCGCGGTTACTATGCGCCGTTGCGCGATGCGATGGTTGGGCTGGTGCGCGAGCAGGTGTCTGGGCGTGCGGCGTCTACGGGCACTCCTGTGACCTTGCTCGATATTTGCTGTGGCGAGGGCTACTACACCAGCGCCATGGGTGCGGTGCCGGGCGCGGATGCCTACGGGTTCGACTTGGGCAAAGAGATGGTGCGCCTGGCCGCCAAGCGCGGCGATGCGACCTACTTTGTGGCCAACATGAAGGACATCCCCGTGGCGGGCGGCGCCTTCGATATGGTGACCGAGCTCTTTGCCCCCTTCAACGAGCGTGAGTTTGCCCGCGTGCTGGCACCCGAGGGCTCGCTCTACACCGTGGTGCCGGGTGCTCGGCATCTGTTTGGGCTCAAGGAGGTGCTCTACGACACGCCGTACCTTAACGATGAGAAGCTGCCGAAGACCACCGAGCTCGAGTTGGTCGGAACGCAGCGGGTGTCTGCGAACATTACGCTTCAGACCCAGGCTGACATCGAGGCGGTGTTCCAGATGACGCCGTACTACTACCGCACGCGCCCCGCCGACAAAGAGCGCCTGGCAAACCTGGACACCCTTCAAACCGACATTGACTTCATCATCGCCGAGTACCGCCACTAACCTACCAAAAAGGGACAGGTTTATTTTGGCAGGTTTTATCTGGGCAAACGTAAAGGGCCGACCGCGGAGATGCGCGATCGGCCCTTTTTAGTTGCTTGGCTGCAGAGGCTATGAGAAGCGAGCGCTTACAGGCGGTCCTTGTTCTCGGCCTTGACGGCGTGCGCCTGCTGAACAAAGAACAGGTCGTAGACCACGATGACAAAGGCGCCGATATTGACGGCGCTGCCGCCGAGTGCGGGAAGCGTGAGCACGGCCTGCGCAATCGTGGCGAGTGCGGCAACGATGCCGAGCTTAAACGCGCCATCCACCTGCGAGGGCTTGTTGGCGCCCTTGATGCCCGCAACACCTGCGGCGAGATCGATGAGGCCCTTGGCGATAATCACGGCCGCGGCGAGCATGGCGTTCGACCCGTAGGTGGACTCGAGCTTGCCGGTCGCGATGCCGGCGATTCCAATGACGAGACTGGCGATGCCCAGAACAAAATAAATCAGGGCAAGGATTTTGAGTGTCTTGCGAGCGGCGCTCATAGCTGGTCCTTTCGATGCGGGCGCGGAGAATCTGTCGCACCCAGGTTGCGGCACATATCGTGAAGCACATTGTAGTTCAACGGGGCGATGCATGCGTTTGAAAGCGTCTCTTGCCTGCACGGTCCAATCTTTCAAAAAGGAAAGCTGGACGTAAGTCAAATCGATGGCAGCGTATGCGCGGCGCTGCGATGATGAGGCCATGGTAAGAGTTGAACCGAAGGAGGAGCCATGATGTACGGAGTCAAGCAAGTGCGTGAACCGCGGTCGTTGGGAAGGCGCATGGGCGATTCTGTGATCGCTGCCGTGTGCACGGGATTGATGGCGGTGCTTTGCATTGGCATGCTGTGGGCCATGTCGCATGTGGGACAATAGCGGACGGTTGGGCGCCAACTGAGGTGGCGCCCACGTATTCGTTTGCTTGTTAAGGAGTGCCCATGGGCGTCGACGATCCCTTTTCTGTTGCTCTGGCTGCTGGGCTCGAGCTCGTGCGGACGTCCGAGGGCCTTACGCTCACCGACGGCACGATGGAGTTGCGTGCCGATTTTGGCCGCATGCTTCCACGGCTCAAGCAGGGTCGTCTGCAGCAAGAGCTACTGGTGAAGGCTGCGCGCACAAAAGGCATCGAGCAACCATGGGCGATTGACGCCACGGCAGGCTTTGGCGAGGATTCGCTGCTGCTGGCTGCCGCGGGTTTTGCGGTCGATTTGTATGAGCAGGATTGCGTGATCGCGGCGCTCCTCAAGGATGCTTTGGATCGCGCGGCAGATGATCCGGCGCTTGCGACAGCCGTGGCGCGCATGCGCTTACATGCGGGCGAGGACAGCATTGCCGGCCTTCGCCATACAGCTGAGCTGATCGGGCAGGGCGAGCTCACCGCTCCCGACGTGGTGTATCTGGACCCCATGTTTCCCGGGCGCACCAAGAGCGCGGCGGTGAAAAAGAAGTTCCAACTCTTGCACCATCTGGAACAGCCGTGTGCCGATGAGGAGACGCTGGTCGAAGCTGCGCTTGCGGTGCGGCCGCGCAAGGTCGTTATCAAACGGCCGGTGAAGGGGCCGCTGCTTGCCGGCGTCAAGCCGAGCTATCAGCTTGCGGGCAAGGCCGTTCGTTACGATGTTTTGGTGCCGCCGCGCCCGTAGCTTGCGTGCGATGGCTGGTGCTCCGTCAGCGCCGTGTCGATGTGGGGTCTATTTCCAAGGGTGCGACGTCAGGTGCCACCCGCCGCAGTATTCGCATCTGTAGCAGGCCAAACCACGCCGTCCGCGGTTTTCGCAGTCGGCCATAACGGCCTCGGCCTCGGCGCGTGTGTCGTACCGGTTTTTGCGCTCGCACGACTTATAGCGCCAAGCCTCATCGCGCTCGGCGTCCAGGGCGTCGCGGCGCTCGCCCTCGCGCGCAAACAGGTCGCTCATATCGCCGCCGGTGGCAGCGCCCAAAAACTCGCTTTTGGCCTTTGACCAGGCGGCTCGCTTCTTGCTCCCCATCTGCTTCGCACCCTCTCCAAACGTTGGTATCATTGCTCAATCAAAGTGATACCAATAAACGTGAGGTCGCCGCGTGATGATCAGAAAAACCCTCGATACCGACATTCCCGTCGTCATGGCTATCTATGACGCGGCCCGCGCCTTTATGCGCGCACATGGCAACGCCACGCAGTGGCCCGAGGGCACGCCTGTTTGCGCCCGGGGGCCCGCCTTCGGCCGAGCAGCTGGCTGCCGATATTGCCGCTGATGGCAGTTACGTGTGCGAAGTCGACGGTCGCGTGGTGGCGACGTTTGCCCTTTTGCCGGGGCCGGACGAGTGCTATGACGTCATTGAGGACGGGCAATGGCGTAGCGACACTCCGTATGCCGTACTGCACCGAGTGGCGTCCGACGGCACCGTGCACGGTATCGCGGCTGCGATGTTTGCCTTTGCCAAGGAACGCGCCGACCATCTGCGTATCGACACGCACGAGGACAACTTGCCCATGCAGGGCGCCATCGCCAAGGCCGGGTTTAAGCGCGCCGGTATCGTATATGTGTCGGACGGTACGCCGCGCGTCGCGTTTGATTGGCTGCGCGAGGCGTAGGAGCCAAGGCACGTATCATCACCCAGCTCAAATAAAAAATGGCCTCGAGTGGGGCCATTTTTGTTAAAACGCGTCGTTGTGGGGCTCGCGTTGTTACCGCCCAGATGAGTCCGGGCGGACAAAAAGGGGAGGTGCCGGCTTTCGCAAGGCGCGAACCTACGAAAATCGCCGCGCGGCAACGCGGGGCGATGAGCTCGGTCGGGGGATAGGGCCCGCTTCGCCCGCCGGCCCGTAAATTGTATCATCCAGTGTGGAGCGTGAACGTCCGTTGCCGCGTGCGATGGGCTTGTAATAAGAGGAGAGCCATGTCGAAGCAAGCGGTCGTTGGAATCTTGGCGCATGTCGATGCCGGCAAGACCACGTTGGCCGAGGCCATGCTGTTCAACGCGGGTCGCATTCGCAAGCGCGGCCGCGTGGACGATGGCGATTCGCATCTGGACACCAACGCGATCGAGCGTGAGCGCGGTATCACGATTTTCTCGTCGCAGGCCGTGCTCGACCACGGCGATACTCACGTCATGCTCGTGGATGCACCAGGGCATGTCGATTTTTCTGCCGAGGCGGAGCGCACATTGCGCGCGCTCGACTACGCGATTTTAGTTGTGGGCGCCAACGATGGCGTGCAGGGACACACCGAAACCCTGTGGCGCCTGCTTGCACGTTATGACATCCCGACGTTCATCTTCATCAACAAGATCGATTTGGAGAATCCTGGCCGCGATGTTTTGCTGACACAGCTTGGGCAGCGTCTTTCCGAAGGCTGTCTGGATGTCAGCGAACTGTTTGCGGGCGGTGCCGTTCAGGAGGACGCTGCTGCGTTGGACGAAGCGGCGCTCGAGGAGTTTCTTGAGGCGGGCGGGCTTTCCGCCGCAACGCTGTCGCGCATGGTTGCCGAGCGCAAGCTCTTTCCCTGCTTTGCCGGCTCGGCACTCAAGGACCAAGGCGTTGACGAGCTGCTGGATGGCATATGCGCGCTGATGCGTGAACAGGCGTGGCTCCCGGAGTTTGCCGCGCGCGTCTATCGTGTCAGCCGCGGGGATCGTGGCGAGCGCTTGGCTTGGGTTAAAGTGACCGGCGGCACGCTGCATGCCAAACAGATGATTGACGGACGTTCCGGTGCCGAGGCATGGGAGCAGAAGGTCGATCAAGTTCGCATCTATAACGGCGAGAAGTATGAGCTTGCGCAAGAAGTTGCTGCTGGCGGTATTTGTGCCGTGACGGGTCTTGCGCACGTTCGCCCAGGGGACGCCCTGGGCGCGGAGTCCGCGGGCGATGCACCCGTCATTGCGCCAGTCCTCACCTATACGGTGCTGCCGAACGAGCACGATATCCATACGGTGTTCAAAGCATTGACTGAGTTGGCGGACGAAGATCCCATGCTCGGCGTAAGCTGGAATACGCATCTTGAGCAGATTCACCTGCAGTTGATGGGCGCCGTGCAGCTCGAGGTCGTGCAGCGCGTGCTGGCCGATCGTTTTGGCCTTGCGGTCGAGTTTGAGCCCGGCGGCATTCTCTATAAGGAGACTATCTCGCAGCCGGTCGAGGGTGTGGGTCACTTTGAGCCGCTGCGCCACTATGCCGAGGTGCATCTGCGCCTGGAGCCGTTGCCAGCAGGTTCGGGCGTGCAGTTTGGCACCGTGACCTCGACCGATGAGCTCGATCTTAACTGGCAGCGTTTGGCGCTCACCAACGCTATGGAGCGCGATCACCTGGGCGTGTTGACGGGCTCGCCCATCACCGATGTGTGCATTACGCTCACGGGCGGCCGCGCGCATGCCAAACACACCGAGGGCGGCGATTTTCGCCAGGCCACGTACCGCGCGATTCGCCAGGGTTTGATGCAAGCGCGCGAGGCCGGCGCGGCGGTGTTGTTGGAGCCGTGGTATCGCTTTGAGCTCGAGGTGCCGGGGGAGTGCGTGGGCCGGGCGCTCTCGGATGCCACGCGCATGAGTGCCGAGTACGAGCCGCCGACGATGGCGGGAGACCGGGCGAAGCTTGTGGGTCGCGTTCCGGCATCCGAGGTGCAAGATTATGCGCTGGAGGTGGCTGCCTACACGAGCGGTCGCGGGCATCTGTACCTGGAGTTCGCCGGTTACGCGTCCTGTCATGATGCCGAGTGCGTAATCGAGGCGGCCGCCTATGAGCCCGAGGCCGATCTGCCCAACACACCCGACTCGGTCTTTTGCGCCCACGGCGCCGGCTACACGGTCAAATGGTACGACGTGCCCGCCGCGGCGCACGTAAAGGTCGATCCCGCCACCTTCCGTCCCTGGCGAGCGGCAGACGCCGAGTTTTTCGGCCGCATGTGACAAAGGGGCAGTCCCTTTGTCACATGCTATTGGTATAACTTGGTATAAGTTGGTATAACTATTATCAGGGTTTGCCAATCCGAGGAGGCCGGCATGAATCCAAATCCCTTTAAGCCAACGGCTGGCAAGCGCCCTCCGATACTCATCGGTCGCGAGTCGGTCATCGAAGATTTTGAGGAAGGGCTCGATAACGGCGCCGGAGCGCCGGGCAGGCTCATGCTCATTACGGGAAACCGCGGCTGCGGCAAGACGGTTCTCCTGCGGGAACTGCAACGTCTAGCCAATGAGCGCGGATGGGCGGTTGTCTCCGATTCCGCCTCGCTTGGCTTATGCGACCGCTTGGCCGACGCGCTTCGCTCGAATAAGCCCGTTGTGACGTCAATGGAATTCGGTCCGTCGTCTGGCCGGATGTCGGTCGAGGCGGCGCGAGCAAAGGGTGAGACGTTGCGGGGACTGGTCAACGAGCGCCTCAAGAAGCTCGGTCCAGGCAAGGGCATACTGTTTGCGATTGACGAGGCACAATCTGCGTCAATCGAGGAACTGGCGGCTCTTGCCGTTCTCTATCAGCAGGTGCTCGGAGACCAGGATGCCACGGGCTTGCCCGATAGCGACCAGCGCGGTCTTGCGCTGGCGTTCGCCGGCTTGCCCAGTATGGTTGACGATCTGCTCGAAGAGCCGAGCGTGACGTTTTTGCGGCGTGCCCAGCAGCGTACGTTGGGGGCAATATCTTTGCCCAAAGTGCGCGATTCGTATATCCAGACGGTCAAAGACGCTGGTCTTTACGTTGACGCGGAGACGGCGGACCTTGCGGCGCGCAAGAGCATGGGGCATCCCTATATGGTTCAGCTGGTGGGCTATTACATGTGGCGGTCTGCTGTCCGGCGTGGCTCGCAGGTCATCGAAAGGCGCGATGTCGAGAATGGCCATGCGGATGCCGTCTCCGAGTTCTACGAAGCGGTTGACGCACCTCTGTATTACGGTCTGCGCAGCCCTCAGCGCCTCTTTATCGAGGCTATGGCGGTTGACGAGGACAAGCCGACGCGCACGGCGGATATCATTGAACGCTGTGACCGTACCCAGAGCTGGGCGAGTAAATATCGTGCAAGTCTGATTCGCGAGCGCGTCGTCGAGGCTGCCGGATACGGCCTTGTCCGGTTTACCGTGCCCATGCTGGGCGAGTACATTCGCGATCGCATTTTATGGCATGAGTAGGGTGATAAAGGTGACGGAACAGAAGATGAGCCCGCAGGCTATCGAGGTGCGCGGTGCACGTGTCCACAATCTCAAGGACATCGATATCGATATTCCGCTGGGGAGGCTCGTGGGCATTGCCGGCGTGTCGGGCTCGGGCAAGAGCTCGCTGGCGCTGGGAGTTCTTTATGCCGAGGGCTCGCGCCGTTACCTGGAGGCGCTCAGCACCTATACTCGACGTCGCCTGACGCAGGCCGAGCACGCCCAGGTGGACGAGGTATTGCACGTACCGGCGGCACTCGCGTTGCATCAGCGTCCCAGTGTGCCAGGCGTGCGCTCGACCTTTGGTACCATGACCGAGCTCAACAACAGTCTGCGTTTGCTCTTTAGCCGCTGTGCCCATCACGTGTGCCCACATTGCGGGGCGCGTGTGGAGCCGAGCCTTAACGTGGCTGCGGGCCTGTCGCTCACGTGCCCCGCATGCGGCCGCGAGTTCTACGCGCCGAGTGCCGAGGACCTTGCCTTTAACAGCGGCGGTGCGTGCCCTACCTGCGGCGGCACCGGTGTCATGCGCGAGGTGGACGAAGCGAGCCTGGTGCCCGACGAGTCAAAGACCATCAACGAGGGCGCGGTGCTTCCTTGGGGCACACTCATGTGGGATCTGATGAAGCAGGTGGCTGGCGAGATGGGCGTGCGCACCGACGTGCCGTTTAACCAGCTCACGCCTCAAGAGCGCGACATCGTGTTCCACGGTCCGGCGGTTAAAAAGCACATTCTCTACGTTCCCAAAAACGGCGAGGGCGCCACGCCGCTCGATTTTACCTATTACAACGCTGCCTATACCGTCGAGAATGCGCTCGCCAAGGTTAAGGACGACAAGGGCCTCAAGCGCGTGGCGCGCTTTTTGCGCGAGGGGCCATGCCGTGACTGTGGCGGCACGCGTCTCTCCGAGGCCGCACGCCATCCCCAGGTGCGCGGTATCAATCTGGCGCAGGCCGCGGCTATGACGCTGGGTGAGGCGATTGAGTGGGTGCGCGGGGTGCCCGCATCCTTGCCGGCCGAGATGCAGCCCATGGCGACGGATATCTGCGATTCGTTTTTGAGCACGGCCCGTCGACTGGTCGATCTGGGCCTCGATTACCTTTCACTCGACCGCGCCGGTGCCACGCTCTCCACGGGCGAGCGTCAGCGCGTGCAGCTCGCCCGCGTGGTGCGTAACCGATCGACGGGCGTGCTCTATGTGCTGGACGAGCCCTCGATTGGCTTGCATCCTGCCAATGTCGACGGCCTGGTAGGCGTGATGCGCGATTTGGTGGATGACGGCAACACCGTGGTCGTTGTCGACCACGACACGCGCGTACTGGCGGAAGCCGATTATCTGGTCGAGATGGGCCCCGTTGCCGGAGCAGGCGGCGGTAATGTTGTCGCTGCAGGTACGGTGGACGAGGTCGAGCAATCGCAGGACAGCCGCATCGCCCCGTTTTTGCGCTCGGAGCCCAAGCGCTTGCGGCCGCAGGTGGCTGACGACGAAATGTTCGACCGGGGCCATATCCGCATGGCGACCGATGCCATCCATACCGTCAAACCGCTCGAAGTCGATATCCCGCGCGGTCGCTTGGTCGCGGTGACGGGCGTTTCGGGTTCGGGTAAGACGACGTTGGTGCTCGAGACGCTCATCCCGGCGCTCAAGGCTCAGGCAACTGGCGAGCGCCTGCCAAGCCATGTGCGTTGGGTCGATGCCGAGGGCATTGCCCGCGCAAATTTGATTGACGCTACGCCCATCGGCGCCAACGTGCGCTCGACGGTGGCGACCTATGCAGATATCCATGATGAGCTGCGCCGTGCCTTCGCCCGTACGCCCGAGGCCAAGGCGGCGGGATATAAGGCGGGCGCCTTTAGCTACAACACCGGCGCCCTGCGCTGCCCTACGTGCGATGGCACGGGCTCGATATCGCTCGACGTGCAGTTTTTGCCCGACGTCGAGATCGTCTGTCCGGCATGTCGCGGCTCACGTTATGCAGACGCGGCTTCGCATATCCATCGCGAGGGCAAGGACGGGAGCTTACTGACGTTGCCGCAGCTCATGGACATGAGTGTGGACGAGGCCCTCGACGCCACGCTGGGACTCAAAAAGGTACAGGCGCGCTTGCAGACCTTGCACGACCTGGGCTTGGGTTATCTCACGCTCGGTGAGCCCACGCCGGCGCTTTCGGGCGGCGAGGCGCAGCGTCTTAAGCTTGCGAGCGAGATGGGCCGCGTGCAGGACGATGCCGTATTCGTATTTGACGAGCCCACGATCGGCCTGCATCCGCTCGATGTTCAGGTGTTGCTGGGTGTGTTTGACGGCCTTGTCGCCAAGGGCGCCACAGTTGTCGTGATCGAACACGATCTCGACCTTATCCGTAATGCCGATTATGTGATCGACATGGGCCCGGGCGGCGGTGACGCGGGCGGGCAAATCGTCTGCGCCGGCACGCCGGGCGACATCGTGGCCTGCCCCGCAAGCATCACCGGTCGCTACCTCTAACCGAATGTGACAAAGGGACAGTTCCTTGGTCACATTCCCGGAAAGCCTGTTTGGCGCAGGGCCTCGTAGAGGACGATGGCGGCGCTGTTGGAGAGGTTGAGTGCGCTGATGCGGTAGTCGTTCGGGTCGACGAAGTTGCCGCAGATATCCTGCTGAAGGATGGCCTCGTGGCTATCCTCGGTATGCCCGAGCGCCTCCTCGTGGGCTTCCCAGACTTCGGCGTTATCGAGCGAGTCACAGTCGCGTAGCATGGGAATGCGCTCACAGCATGTGGACGCTGCGGCGAGCAGCTCTTCGGGAATCCCCGAGCTCTCGCTGCCAAAGACCAAGAAGTCGCCATCGCGGTAGGTGCTCTGCGCATAGGTGCGGCGCGCTTTTTTGGTCAGCAGGTGCAGGCGCTCGTCGGCAGGGGAGAGGCCGTTGCGCGCAAGGAAATCCTCCCAGCCGGCATATGTCGTCACGTCCAAGTTTTGCCAGTAGCCCAGGCCGGCGCGACGCACCGTCTTGTCGTCGAGCGAAAAGCCCAGTGGCTCCACCAGATGCAGGCGGGCGCCGGTAACTACGCAGGTGCGGCCGATATTGCCCGTATTGGCCGGAATCTCGGGCGCATACAGCACAATGTTGAACATGAATCTCCTTGGCTCAGAACGAAAAACCACCACGAAGGGGACAGGCACCTTCGTGGTGGTTTTGGCGGTTACGTGGGCGGAAAAATGCCCGCTTCGATAAACCTAGGCGCGGTGCCAGTCGGTCAGGCAGGCATCGAGGGCGGCGATGAGCGCATCCTTGTCCATGTGACGGCCGATGACGCACAGGCTCGTCATGCGATCGCCCGTCTCGTCGTCCCAAATCTGCATGATCTCGGGGTTCTCGTCGATAATCTTCTGCTTCTCGCCCTCGGGCGCAGAATCGACAAACAGGCCGTTCTCCATCAGGCGCATCTGGTGGCCGGCCTGCTCGAACATGTAGCACATGTCCGGATCGCCGGTCTGCCACAGCGGGCCCTTGACGCGAATGACCTCGTCGGGCCACTCCTGCTCAACAAAATCGGTGAACTTCTGCAGGTCGAACGGCTTGCGGCGCGAGTACACAAAGGTCTCGATGTCGTACTCGAGCACCTCGGGGTCGTCGTGCTCCTCGGGATGCTCCATGGCCTCGATCCAGGCGGCGGAGTTGTAGGCGCGCATAAAGTCGAAGCGGTCGGTGTCGAGCAGCTCCTCCATGGGGACCTCGCCGTTTTGGGCCTCGATAATCACGGCGTCCTTCTGCAGGCTGCGCACAATGGCCTTAAGCTCTGCGATTTGCTCGGGGGTGACGGTGTCAGTCTTATTAAGAATCAGCGTGGAGCAAAACTCGATCTGCTGGATGAGCAGGCTCTCGATGTCGTCCTCGTCGATATCCTCGGCCAGCAGGTCGCGGCCGCCGTTGAACTCGTCGTACATGCGGGCGCAGTCGACCACGGCCACGATGTTGTCGAGCGCGAGCTTGGGCTCGCCGCCCACCTTGGCCTCGTCGCAGAAGCTCGAGATGGTGTAGGCGATGGGGATAGGCTCGCAAATACCCGAGGCCTCGATGATGATGTAGTCGAACTTGCCCGAATCGGCGATGCCCTGCAGCTGGTTGGCCAGGTCGTCCGAAAGCGTGCAGCAGATGCAGCCGTTGGTGAGCGGGATGAGGTCGTCGGTCTCGGAAAGGCCGCCGTCGGCGATAAGGCTGGCGTCGACGTTGATCTCGCCGATATCGTTGACGATCACGGCGGCGCGGATGCCGCCGGCGTTGGCGAGGATGGGGTTGGGGAGCGGCTCGAGAAC
>OBVY01001724.1_pt1 | contig 11456 bp, 6 predicted proteins | sample 1538051 | NCBI WGS metagenome assembly OBVY01 (sample SAMEA2580017, study PRJEB22360) | human gut metagenome | biome: human gut; feature: human-associated habitat; material: faeces | place: Denmark | collected 2008/2010 | reverse complement strand
GAGCGACATCGCCGATGTCGCTCAGGGCGTCACCACCGGCGATAATGCGCGTTTTTTGCGATTCTGGTGGGAATGCTACTGTAGAACAATTCAATTTGACCGAATCTCTTTGCAGGAAACTCCACTGCAAAGGTGGGTTCCATGTGATAAAGGCGGCGGATTCCGCCGTTGGTCTGGGAACAATGAATATATTGTTGATTGGACTGAAAACGGGGAGAAACTTTTTGATTTTCCGGGCTCGACTCCACGAAATCGTGAAATAACATTCAAAAATGCATTAGCATGTTCAAAAATCAGTTCTGGGCAGCCTTCTTTCCGAAGACGCAATCATGGATTTGCGTATAGCGACGCTGCCGTTGCTTTATCGGACTCAACCTTGTTGTCTGAATTAAACTGTTTTCTTAATTCGACGACGGCTTTAACTATTATGCAGGCATTATCTCCGACACTTAATTTTGAAGTTGGACAGATTCGATCGCTTCCATGCAAATTTGGTATTTCAGCTAACTGGCGTGACCGTGAGAAAGAGCTTGTATCTGCAAGTGAAAAGGATTGGGATTCTTTTGAGACGTCATGGGATTTCCAACGGTTTGCGTTGCTTGACCCTGATCAGGGTGCCCAAGCAGGAAATTTGCTTGAAGATGCAGTATTACATCTTCGGGAGTATTGGCACCGCGTGTCCGAGGAACAGCGCCAGCGTGAGATCCGTAATAACGAGATGGTTGCGGACGCGTATGGCGTGCGTGATGATGTGCCATGTGACGTGCCGTTGGAACGCGTGTCGTTGAAGCGTAACGTCGCGTTCGCATATCCGAAGGATACTCCGGGGGTGCGTAACGAGAAATTCGCTCAAGATGTCGTCAAGGAGCTCATTTCCTATGCGGTGGGCTGCATGTTCGGCAGGTATTCGCTTGATAAGCCGGGATTAATTCTTGCATCGCAGGGTGAAACACTTGATGACTACCATGCGCAGATTCCGAACCCGTCATTCGGGCCGGACGCGGACAATGTCATTCCGGTCACGGAGACGGACTGCTTCGAAGATGATATCGTGACACGGTTCCGCAGGTTCCTTACCGTGGCGTTCGGCAAGGAGAATCTGGCCGCGAACATCGCCTACATCGAACAGGTGCTGGGCAAGAGTATCCGCAAGTATTTCGTGAATGATTTCTACAACGACCACGTGAAGATGTACTCGAATCGTCCGATCTACTGGCAGTACTCCAGCCAGACCAGCAATAAGGGCTCATTCAAGGCGCTCGTGTATCTGCATCGGTATACGCCAAAAACCACGAACGTGGTACTCAACTATCTGCGCGACTATGCCAACAAAATCGCCGACATCGCCGATAGCTTGGAACATTCGGACCGTGCCGCGGACCAGAAGCAGGCCGCCAAACTGCGCAAGGCCGTTCTCGAGTGCAAGGATTACGAGGACCAGACCCTGTACCCATTAGCTACCCGCAACCTGGAAATGGATCTGGACGACGGCGTGCTGGTGAACTACCTGCGCATGGGCAAGGCCCTGCGTTCCATCCCCGCTATCGAGAAGAAACGCAAAGAAGTTTCCACCTGGACCTGGCCCGTCCATCCGTTAAAGGATTAAGTATGAGCAGTTCTAAACCTCAGAATGATGAGATTGATTATTTTCAAAGACGAGTTCCTGGGCGAACGTATATTTCCAATATGTTTGCATATAATCGTCCGAATTCAAAAGATAGGGGTTTCCCGGCAAGAAATATCAATCAAGTTTTTGATTGTGATGATATTGATTCAAAAATTGATGTTTCTGAGGCGGAATGGGAAAGTCAAAGCATGGATTTGAATCCAAGAAGGCAAATCAAAATAAGTGTTGCCAAGGAAGCCGGACATTATAAAGAACTTGTGATTCAACGGGTTAATCCTAAAAAGCCGGGAGAACTCTTTAATTTATTGCGGTTAACGGATGGGCAGGTTGATGATTTTTTAAATTTGATTCGTTGCGTGGGCATGTGGGATCCTGCGGATGAGAATTTGCCTAAACGTTTAGATGCAACGCTTCTTCAGAGAATGCTTGATGACAATGGGGAAACATTGGGACAAGTTTATTCTCGGCAGCCGGATAAAGTGCGTGAATTAATCGAAAACGATCCAGGCGGCGAAGATGTTGCAGCTGTTACGTCAAGAAGAAAAGCCGTAACAGTTTTTGAAGAAATGATGCAGGATGATTCCCTTACTGAGAGTGCTTGGCAGGATTTTTTTGAAAACAATCCTTGGATTTTGGGAGCAGGTCTTGGCGTGCCGCTTTTTACAGCGTGGAATTCAGACAAATTAGAAACAGTTGTAAGAGGTAACTCTTTCACGGGCAAAGGTAAGCGTGTAGATGCTTTATATCAGACAAGTGGAATTGTCAAATCGCTTGTGTTTGCTGAAATTAAAAAACCGACTACTAAGCTACTCACTAATGATGAATATCGACCGGGGTGCTGGGCTGCATCGAAAGATTTAAGTGGCGGAATCTTTCAAGTTCATGCAACCGTTCAAGCTGCTGAGGATGAAGTTTCTGAGCATGTTGTAACATCGCAGGACGAAGAAGGCTGTGATATTCCGTCTTCAGAGGTCTTTTTATTCCGTCCTAGAGCATATCTTGTTATTGGATCGACAAAAGAATTTATTAATGAGAACGGTGGCGGAAAAAACAGGAAGAAAATTAGATCTTTTGAGCTTTTTCGGTCCAGTATTGTCACTCCTGCAATTATCACATATGATGAACTACTCGCTAAAGCTCGTTGGCTTGCTTATGGGAATGATGATTCAACCCTGACTAATGCAGGAAACAATCAGTCCAACTGAAAACGGTTTAGACATATGAAAGATAATTAATGTATGAGCATTGAAACACTGCTGAGTGGTGAATCCAAGAATGTGGAGTATAAGCTCACGCCTCCCTCCAGGAGTATTAACTACACCAAAACCGCGGTGGCGTTTGCCAATGGGCAGGGTGGTTGCTTGGTGTTCGGCGTCGAAGACCAAACGCTTCGCGTGGTTGGCATTGCCGAAGACAAAGTGTTCACGGTAATGGACTCCATTTCGGACGCCATCGTCAATAGCTGCGAGCCACTGATTATTCCCGACATCACCATGCATGATGTGAACGGCAAAACGGTTATCGTGGCTGAGATCGCTCCCGGCTTGCAGCGTCCGTACCATGTCAAGTCGCTCGGTCAGGAACAGGGAACATTCGTTCGCGTAGCTGGCACCACGCGTCAAGCAGACCAGCCCACCATTCGGGAGCTGACCATTGAAGGCAGCAATCGGAGCTTCGACCAAGTGCACTGCCTTGGACTATCCGTAACTGAAGAAGACATCGAAGCACTGTGCGCAAGTCTGACGAAAACCGCGAAGAACAACGCCGAAGACCCCGCAAAAGTCAAAACGGTTACGGAGAAACAGCTGCTGCAATGGGGCGTGCTGGCAGAACAGGATGGGCAATTGGTGCCCACCAACGCTTATGCGATTCTGACTGACAATGAGGCCGTCCGATCCGTGGTGCAATGCGGCGTATTCAAAGGAACCACCAAAGCTGTGTTTGTGGATCGGCGAGAGTTCGCGGGTACGCCCCAGGAACTCATCGAAGAGTCCTACCAGTATGTGTTGCGCAACATCCATATGGGCGCCCGATTCAAGGGCGTGTACCGGCAGGACGTGTATGAGATTCCGCCGGATGCCATTCGAGAGCTGATCGTCAACGCGATAGTGCATCGCAGCTATATCGATCATTCAAGCATTCAGATCGCAATCTACGATGATCGATTGGAAATCACTTCGCCCGGGCGCTTGCCGCTGGGACAGACCATTGAACGCATGAAGCAGGGTTATTCGAAGATCCGCAACGAAGCATTGGCCTCTGCTTTTGAATACATGGGCTATATCGAACATTGGGGGAGCGGCATCCTGCGCGTTCTGCAGGAGGTGCGTGATGCCGGATTGCCTGAACCGGAATTCCTAGGCGGCGATACGGATCTGCGCATCAATATCTATCGCAATGGCTCAGAGACAGGTTCTGATGACGGGATTGTGACGGGATTACGACGGGATTCGCTTTCTGATGACGGGATTGTGACGGGATTACGACGGGATTCGCTTTCTGATGACGGGATTGCGGAAGAAACAACTTCCAAAACGAATGCTGCTCCGAATGCCACTATTACAGTGCTTCCATCCCAGAAAGAGCGTATTCTTGATGCGCTGCGTAAGAATGCGAGTATTTCTATCTCTGACGCCATACGGATACTGGGTGTGCAGGAAAGGCAGGCTCAACGAATATTGAAGAGCCTAATAGAGGAAGGCAGTGCAGTGAAAATTGGTGCTGCCCGCGCCACTCGATACGCTGAAGCGAAGAAAAGGACGGAACTGCATGAGTGAGAATAGCCAAGTAACAAGACTGCTCGCCAGACGTTTCAGCCAGCCAGGCGAGTGTGGACGCATCGTATTCTGGCGCGATGACAAGAAACAGTACGCGGATGATGCGGCAACATTGGTAGGCGAGCATGCCACTGATGAGGTACTGCGCGAGGTTGAACTCATCACCCCGGAAATCGGTGATGAGAACGACAGGCGGTACATTCCATTCACGGTGCGCTACCGCATGTTCCACGAGCAGCCGAATCAGAAATTCCTCGTATATCTGACGGAGCCGGCCCCGGCGGTTCAAGACAACTGGCTGTTGGATTTGGAGCTGGCATACGGCCCCACGTTCACCATGGACAAACTCGTCGTGACGCTCACGGAAACACTGCCGGAAGCTTCTGCCGACACGCGAAACGTGTGGTTGGAAGTGATGAAGCGTGTGCCGAAGTTCTTCGACAGTGAAGAACGCGCCAAGCGCTTCGCGAAACGTCTTAACGCACATGACGACGCTACCGATTTCCAAGCGAAGATGATCGCCACGTTGCTGCAACTGAAAGATGATCGGCACAGCATGCAAGACATCTGGGCTGAGCTACTTACGCAATATTCGCAGGGTGACGATTCCGGTATCACCGTGATCGAACGCATGGGATTAAGCACGTTCCATTGGACTGGAACACGGCGCATTTATCGTTTTGACGTGGATACTGATGCCGGCAGCGAGCCAACGGTGAAGGACTTCGTGCTATGGCTGTTCCAGCTCGCATGGAACGGATTCTCCGATGGCAGGAACGCCGTTTCCGCTTATGCGAACATTATTCGCGACTGGGACGACTGGTATAAGAACATCGACATGCGCACGGTGTTGCAGAATCTTTCCGAGAATGCCGTGGAGGAACTGCACCTGTCCACTCGAATCGCCGATATGAGTGTGGAGGAGCTTGCCGACCGGGACCTGTTCCGCGACGTGGACGAGATGATCGTCAACAAGCTGTTCGAACGGTTGGGTTCGCAGTCCATTACAGACGACCAAGTGCAACGGATCATCAATGGGCGCAAGCAAAAGCTCTGGTATGCAGAATATACCGACCAATATGAGTGCATTGCCGCAGCAAGCAGGCTCCGTGCCGTTCTGGCTGAATGCGGTGAACTCATCAGCACCATCAGCTCACCGGAACAAGGGATGAAGCTGTATGCCGAAAAGCTGTACAAGGCCGATGGCACATACAGAAAATATGTGCTCGCATGGCATCGTGCCAACCCGGATGCGGTGAGCGTGGACGATGATCTGCAAAGCGCCTACGAGGCATATCAGCAGGATCTGGGTCAGGCATGGCAAAAACAAGTCGATACGCTTAGCCAATGGAAGTTCATAGACATGGACGCGCAAACCAATTTCTATGAACGTGAAATCGCGCCGGTATTGAAGTCCGGCAGAAAAATCGCCGTGATCATTTCCGATGCGCTACGTTACGAGGTTGCGCAGGAACTGTCCGAACGCATCGACAGGGAAAGCCGTTTCAGTACGAAACTGAACATGCAATACAGCGTTCTGCCATCCTATACACAACTTGGCATGGCGGCGTTGCTGCCGCACGGCTCGCTCGAATTCGACAGCAAAGACCGTTTGTATGTTCTGGCTGATGGGCGCAGCACCAAAGGAATCGAAGCGCGCACCGCCATTCTTTCGGCCGTAGGCGGCAAAGCGATTAGATATGACGATTTGACAAAGCTGAAAGTCAGCGAAATCAAAGAACTATATAAATCCTGCAACGTGCTGTATGTGTATCACAACCATATCGACGCCACCGGTGATGCGGAGAAAACCGAATTGGAAACGGTGGACGCATGCGAGAAGACGTTCAAGGAACTGGGCGAAGTAGTCAAAAAACTTGCCAGCGGCAACGTCCATAACATGATCATCACTGCGGATCACGGATTCCTCTATCAGGACCGAGATTTGGACGGTACGGAATGGTTGAGCGAACAGCCCAAGGGTGATGCGGTATGGGTGAGAAAGCGGCGATTCTCCATCGGAGCTAATCTTGCTCCGGGTCGCGCGTTCGTGACATTCAATGCCGCGCAGATAGGAATGGACGATGCTCGGAATGAAGGCATAAGCATTCAAGTGCCGAACTCCATCATGCGCTTGCGCATGCAGGGCGCCGGTGTGAAGTATGTGCATGGAGGAGCAGCATTGCAGGAAATCGTCGTTCCTGTGCTGCATGTCAGTAAGGGGCGTTCCGCGGCCGACGATGTGAGGGCTGTGGAATTCACTATTCTGCAACGAACCGACAGGCTTTCCAGCAGACAGTTGACTGTGGAATTCTTCCAGAACGAGCCCGTTGGAGGAAAAATCCGCGCACGTACCGTATTGGCCGGATTGTGGGGGCGTGATGCGGCAGGCAATGATGTGCTCATCTCCAATGAGACGCCGGTCGCCTTCGATCTGCTCGGGCAGGAGAAAAGCGAACGCCATGTGACGGCTACGCTCATGCTGACCAGTGACGCGGAACGATTCAATGGAACGAATATCGAACTGCGCCTGCGTGAGAAGACAGATGGGTCAAATGTGCTGGTCATGCTTGACCAGAAGGCACGATACTTCTTCAAACAGGGCGTGGTGGCCGACGATGCCGGATTCTTTGACTGAATTGGATGAGCACAGAGGAAGCGACTGTAAGGGGACAACACAATGAATGAGCAGGGTATGAGCCAGAACGGTTGGATTGAAAGTCCTGAACACAACGCGGATGGGAATTCCCTGAGCGCGTTGGATGTCAAGACCACCGACCTGTTCCCCGGAGTCACCGTCCGCAAGGATCTGGTGAACAAGGTCAAGGGCAATGCACTGGTGCCCTCGTATGTGCTCGAGTTCCTGCTCAGCGCATATGCCACGAACACCGACCAGGCCAGTATCGAGTCGGGTGTGGATCGAGTGCGTGCCATTCTTGCAAACAACTATGTGCATCGCGAGGAAGCCAATCTTATCCAGTCGAAAATCCGCGAGAAAGGCAGCCATAGGATTATCGACCGTGTACAGGTGGCCCTTAACGAGAAGACCGACCTGTATGAGGCGACATTCTCCAATCTCGGTATCAGCCAGGTCATTGTCGATCCAAGCCTTGTAAAGGCCTATCCGAAACTGCTGGTGACGGGCATCTGGTGTATGTGCCAGATCGGTTACGCATATTCCGGCGACCCGCGTGAAGTACCATGGCAGTTGCTACAGCTCAAGCCTGTGCAGATGTCACGTGATGATCGCGAAAACTACATGCAGCAACGTTCGCAATTCACCGATAGTGAATGGATCGATCTGCTGATGCAGTCCATTGGGTTCAATCCCGATCTATTCTCCGACCGGGCGAAATTGTTGCATCTGGTACGCATGGTGCCGTTTGTGGAACGAAACTACAATCTGGTCGAACTCGGGCCGAAAGGCACCGGCAAATCGCACATCTACTCGGAATTCTCACCGCACGGCATGCTCATATCCGGCGGGGAAGTGACAGTGGCCAAACTGTTCGTGAACAATTCCAACGGACACTTGGGGCTTGTGGGCTATTGGGATACGGTGGCGTTCGACGAGTTCGCGGGCAAGGCCAAGAAGGCCGGCCGGGACTTGGTGGACATCATGAAGAACTACATGGCCAACAAGTCGTTCTCCCGTGGCGTCGAGACGTTCCAAGGCGAGGCGAGCATGGCGTTCGTAGGCAACACCTCGCATAACGTGCCGTACATGCTGAAAAACTCTGACCTGTTCGAAGAGCTGCCGAAGCAATACCATGATCCGGCGTTCCTGGACCGCATCCACTTCTACCTGCCGGGTTGGGAGTTCGAACAGATCCGTTCTGAGATGTTCACCAGCGGATTCGGATTCGTGGTCGACTATCTGGCGGAGATTCTGCACAACCTGCGCGATGCCGATTACAGCGACCGGTTCGAAAAGTATTTCGAACTGTCTTCCACACTGTCCACGCGAGATAAGGACGGCATCAAAAAGACGTTCTCCGGATTGATGAAGCTCATCTACCCGGACGGCAAGGCCACTCCCGAACAGATGGAACCGTTGCTGCGTTGCGCCATCGAGGGCCGCAAGCGCGTCAAGGATCAGCTGTGCCGTATCGACTCCACCATGGAGGAAGTCGAGTTCACATACAAGCGTGCGAGCGACGGTGAAGTAGTCGCCGTGCAGACCTTGGAGGAGCTTGACTACCCGCAGTTGTATTGGCGTGGGCGTGTAGTTGAGAACTCGGAAGATAAGGGCGAGGCGGAAGCGCCTGTTGCCGATGATGCCGTGGCAATTGAGGGTAACGAGGGAGAAGCTGGTGCCTCTGAGAATGCCGATGCCTTGCCCGTAGCGCGGCATCAAGAAGCGGTGATGTTGACGCCGGTCGAGCGTCTTGCAGCAAAGGCCGACGGAAAGCAGCGGGAACTGGTCGAGAACCAACGTGGAATCACGTATTTCGGATTATTCGGACCCTACTTGGCCGGGGCAAAGAAAATCGTTGTAGAGGATGCGTATGTACGTAAGCCGTACCAGCTGCGTAATCTGGCTGAGTTCTTGGAGATGCTGCTGAGATGCAAAAATCCCGATGAGGATGTAGCCGTTCATCTGGTGACCGGGCATAATGAGCCTGGATTCGTGGAAGCGCAGCTAAATGGTTTGAACGAATTGGCATCGACGTTCGCACAGCTGGGCGTGAACCTCACATACGAATTCAGAGACACTTTGCACGACCGTTCCATTACCGCGGATACCGGCTGGGAAATTCTTCCCGGTCGTGGTCTTGACATCTTCCAGAAATTCGTTGACGGCGATTGGCTTAACCCGCTGTTGCGCCATCAGCAGCTCCGCCGCGTTAAGGAATGCAAGGTCACGTATCAGCGGGTCAGCGAGAAGTGAGGCAAAAATGAATGTCCAATGTCCAGCTTGCGGAACGTATGTGGCAGAGACCGCGACCATGTGTCCGTATTGCGGTTTTCGCGGTGATGATCCGAGCCTGCCAATATACAAGCAGGGAGAGTATCGTCCTGTGCCAATTGTGCCTTGCGAAATCGTGATGGATGATGGCCGGCGTGGCGAGATTTGGTTGTCTGACGAAGACAGCAAGAATCTGTTTCGGCATTTGACTGATTGGAAATGGCTTTCAACCATGCTTCCGGCTCTGGCGGAAACATTAGAAAGTATGTTTGGCGGAACTGTGCATTTGGAAGCCAAGCTTCCGGAACATATCATGCGCATGATTGAAGAGGGTAAACTCCATTTCGCCACGGATAAAAACGGTGAGATTCTCGCTGAAGTGTTCGATGAACGCAATAAAATCTTCAAACAAGTGCGTTTGGAGAAAGTCGTCAGAAATGATACGTTATTGTCGGCTATGCAGCATCTTGAAACACAGGCTGCCCTTTGCTTGGTAATGGAAAAAATCGATGAAGTCGGCCGAGCTGTGCAACAGCTCGGTGAGGAAATGCAGCAGGATCGTTTGGCCCGTGTCGATGCCGCGTTTGATATGTTCCAGCAAGCGTGTCGTATCGAGAGCAGTCGGGAACGTAATGAGTATGTACATGAAGCGTTGAACGAGGCCACGCGCGCGAAGGCTTTGCTGGTGCGTAATTTTGCGCAGCAGCAGCGGCTGATGAAGCAGGGTAGCAAGAAATCGGATGCTGCATTAAGGGCAATGCAGGATTATGTGGCGATTGTGAATGCAGTGAACGTGCAGATGCAAACGCATATGGCGTTGGGGCAACAGGACGTGGCCGCGTATTGCCTTCAGGATCTTAATAAGTTCATTAAGAACTATGATCTCGATAAGCGCGATACGATGCTCAACCTTGTAGGCAGCGTGAAGAGCAAGAACAGGGGCAGTAATCAGGAAAAGTTTATTGATGGTTCTTTGCAGGTTGCAGCGAACATTGAAAGCGTGGTGAAGGCTCTCGACGCGGGCGAAGTAATCTCTCCGAAGCTCATTACCGAGAATGATGGGAACGGGAATGATTCTAACGATGAGGAGAAGCAGCATGATGAAGAAAACTGAGGATGCTGAAAAAGTTGCTGATGAAATTGCAGGTGTTGACGAAGAGAATCCTGCGTCGAAAAAACGCTCTTGCATCAAGTGCAAGATAGAACTGGCTTCCGACAACAAGCTGCCGTTCTGTCCTGCTTGCTGGGAAGAAATTACCGGCTATCTGAAAAAGACCGGAATCGCCATGGGAACTTTGATGGTCGCTTTGATAAGAAAGTATGGTCCCAAAGTCGGCAAGGCGGTCTTCATGGCGATCAAGGCAACATTAAAGAAGTAATCATCTACGCTTTAATTGAGATGCCATAGAGACGCATTGCTTGCGGTGTCACGTGGCTGTTGTTCTCATTTCATGGGAAATGAGGGTGAAAAATCAATGTTTCGAGAGGAGCACCATGGACGCTGGCAAGAAAATTCTGCTGGATTTACTGACTGGTTCGCTTCGGTTCACAGTACCGGTGTATCAGCGCAGATATTCATGGGGCGAGACGCAGTGCCGGCAATTGTGGGCCGACATTGTAACGGCTGGCAGGCATCCTGAGAGAATGCATTTCACCGGATCGATCGTATGGATGCAGGAAGGCGGCATCGGCCCGGATGGTGTCAGCCGGTGTCTGCTCATCGACGGCCAGCAGCGCCTCACCTCGGTGACCCTGCTGCTTATCGCACTGGCCGAATATGCTCGAGAGCGCCCTGAAAACCTGCGATTCTCCGCAGACATGCTCATCGACCGTGGCTATCTTGTCGACAAGTATGCAACCGGCGAAGGCCGCTACAAGCTGACGCTTTCCGGTGATGATAGGGAAGTGCTGCACAGTATGTGCGACCAAGTGGTCGCCCCTGATCGGCCGAACCATGCCAATACGGGTTCCCGGCTGGAAGCAAATCTTGATCTGTTCCGTTCGCTGGTCGCCGCAATCGATGATGCGAACGTGGTGTGGAACGGTTTGCAGCGTCTCGAAGTCGTGTCCGTCACCTTGAATCAAGAGCGTGACGAACCGCAACTGGTATTCGAATCAATGAATTCCACCGGGCTTGATCTGG
>OBVY01001720.1_pt1 | contig 11472 bp, 8 predicted proteins | sample 1538051 | NCBI WGS metagenome assembly OBVY01 (sample SAMEA2580017, study PRJEB22360) | human gut metagenome | biome: human gut; feature: human-associated habitat; material: faeces | place: Denmark | collected 2008/2010 | reverse complement strand
CACGAAAAATGTTAATTAAAAATAAAATAATATTCGTGTTTTGAAACGAGGTGTAGGATGCGAGGTATTAAGTGTATTTTTGTAGAAAAAAAGGATGGCTTTAATATTGAAGCTAATAGTTTATTAGAAGATTTTAAAAATAATTTAAGGGTAAAAAATCTTCAAGCTGTAAGAGTAGTAAATAAATATATATTAGATGAAATGAATGAAGAAAATTATAAAAAATCTTTATATACAATATTTGCTGAAAAGACAGTAGATAATTTATACGAAGAAAGCTTTCCAATATCGCCTGATGAAATAGTATTTGCTGTAGAATTTTTACCAGGACAATATGATCAAAGAGCTGATTCGGCATCAAAATGTATTGGATTAGTAGGTGCTGAAGAAAATGTTGAAGTAAAAACAGCTAAAGTTATAGTTTTAAAGGGGAAATTAACAAAGGAAGATATAGAAAAAATCAAATCTTACTATATAAATCCTGTAGACTCAAGGGAAGTATCGCTAAGTAATAAAGAGCTTTATTCTAAATTATCAGAACCTAAAGATGTAGAAATACTTTATGATTTTGTTAAAAAAGATAAAAAGGAAATAGAAAAATTTCATAAAGAATTAGGTCTTGCAATGAGTGTAGATGATTTATTGATGATAAGGGACTATTTTAAAAGTGAAGAAAGAATACCGACAATTACAGAAATAAAAGTAATAGATACTTATTGGTCAGATCATTGCAGACATACAACATTTAGTACTTCAATTGAAGATATAAAATTTGAAAAAGGTAAATTAAATAATGCAGTACAAAAATCTTATGAATCGTATTTAAAATCAAGAGATTTTGTTTATGAAAAAAACAATAAAGATAAGACCTTAATGGATATAGCAGTTATTGCCATGAAGGAAATGAGAAAAAGAGGAATGTTAGATGACTTGGATATTTCAGAGGAAATAAATGCTTGTTCAATAAAGGTTAATATAGAAACAAATAATGGTATTGAAGAATATTTAGTAATGTTTAAAAATGAAACACATAATCACCCAACTGAAATTGAGCCTTTTGGTGGAGCAGCAACTTGTTTAGGAGGAGCAATAAGAGATCCACTATCGGGGAGAACATATGTATATCAGGCAATGAGAGTTACAGGTGCGGCAGATCCAACAGTACCTGTAGAAGAAACTTTAAAAGGAAAATTACCACAAAGAACAATTACTTTAGGTGCAGCTCATGGTTATAGTTCATATGGAAATCAAATAGGATTAGCAACAGGACAAGTTTCAGAAGTATATCATCCAAATTATGTTGCTAAAAGGATGGAAATTGGAGCAGTTATAGCAGCAGCTCCAAGTAAAAATGTAATAAGAGAAGAACCTAAGGCTGGTGATATAGTAATACTTCTTGGAGGTAGAACAGGAAGAGATGGAGTTGGTGGAGCAACTGGTTCATCAAAAGGGCATACTGAAGAATCAATAAATAAGTGTGGAGCAGAAGTTCAAAAAGGAAATCCTCCAACAGAAAGAAAAATACAAAGATTATTTAGAAATCCTAAAGTTGCTAAAATGATAAAGAGATGTAATGACTTTGGGGCTGGTGGAGTTTCTGTAGCTATTGGAGAATTAACAAGAGGATTGGATATCAATTTAGATAAGGTTCCTAAGAAATATGAGGGGTTAGATGGAACTGAAATTGCAATTTCTGAATCACAAGAAAGAATGGCTGTAGTGGTAGCTAAAGAAGATGTAAAAGGGTTCATAAATTTATCTAAAGAAGAAAATTTAGAAGCAGTTGCTGTTGCAGAAGTTACAAATAATGAATGTTTAAGAATGTATTGGAGAGGAAAGGAAATAGTTAATTTAAAAAGAAGTTTCTTAGATACAAATGGTGCAAAACAAGTAACAAATGTAAAAGTTAAGTTGCCAGGGGAATATCCTTTAGCAGTTGGAGATATAAATGTTAAAGAGGAATGGATAAAAAATTTATCAAAATTAAATGTTGCTTCACAAAAGGGATTAGTTGAGAGGTTTGATTCAACAATAGGTTCTGGAACAGTTCTTATGCCATATGGAGGTAAATATTCAGCAACAGAACAAGAAGCAATGGTTGCTAAGATTCCAGTATTAAATGGTGTAAGTGAAGAAGCAACAATAATGAGTTATGGATTTAATCCAGATTTAGGAGTTTGGAGCCCATATCATATGGCATATTACTCAATAATAGAAGCAGTTACAAAACTTGCAGCTGTAGGTGGAGATTACAGAAAAGTAAGATTAACTCTTCAAGAGTATTTTGAGAAATTAGGAAAGAATCCAGAAAGATGGGGAAAACCATTTGCTGCATTGCTTGGAGCATATCAAGCTCAAGTTGATTTAGGGATACCTGCAATTGGAGGTAAAGATTCTATGTCAGGAAGTTTTGGAAATTTAGATGTGCCTCCAACATTAGTAGCATTTGCTGTTGGAATTGAAAAAGCAAAAAATATAATTAGTGCAGAGTTTAAAAAAGTAGGATCTAAATTAGTATTATTAATGGCTGAAAAAAATGAAGATTTTACTTTAAAAGTAAATCAATATAAAAGAAATTTAGAAAGATTATATGAGCTTATTTTAGAAGGAAAGGTGATATCAGCATCAAGTGTTAAATTTGGGGGAGTTGCAGAAACAATATCTAAAATGGCATTTGGAAATAAAATTGGGGTTGAATTCTTTAATTTAAGTAAAGAGGAGCTTTTTGGACTAAATTATGGAACTTTAGTTTTAGAAGTAAACCAAGAAGTAAATATAAATAAAGAATTTAAAGGATGCGCTTATAAGGCAATAGGCTATACAACTGAAGAAGAAACAATAACTTCTAAAGATTTTGATTTGAATTTGAAATTAAATATTTTAGAAAATGCTTATGAAAAAAATTTATCAAAGGTATTTAAAATTAAAACTAATGATAAAAATGAAAAAGTAAAAGAAGTTTTATATAAAGAATCAAATAATAAATCACCAGTTATAAAAATTGCTAAACCAAAGGTAATAATTCCAGTATTTCCAGGTACAAATTGTGAATATGACTGCGAAAGGGAATTTAAGAAAGCTAATGCAGAAACAAAAACATTAGTATTTAGAAATTATTCTAAGGAAGCATTTGTAGAATCAATTGAAAACTTAGAAAAGCAAATTAGAGAAAGTCAAATAATAATGTTACCTGGAGGATTTTCAGCTGGAGATGAACCTGATGGTTCAGGTAAATTTATAGCAACTGTATTTAGAAATGAAAAAATTAAAGATGCAGTTATGGATTTATTAAAAAATAGAGATGGATTAATATTAGGAATTTGTAATGGCTTCCAAGCATTAATCAAATTAGGATTAGTACCTTATGGTGAAATAATTGATATTGAAGAGGAAATGGCAACATTAACTTATAACGAAATTAATAGACATATGAGTTCAATAATTCAAACTAAGGTTGTTTCTAAGAAATCACCTTGGTTTAACAAAGTCAATTTAGGGGATATTCATAATGTAGCAATTTCTCATGGAGAAGGAAGATTTGTTGCACCAGAAAAGTTAATAAAAGAATTAATAAAAAATGGACAAGTAGCAACTCAATATGTTGATAATAAAGGAAATATATCATTAAATATGCCATTTAATCCAAATGGATCAATGCTTGGAATAGAAGGAATAACAAGTCCAGATGGAAGAGTTCTTGGTAAAATGGGTCATTCTGAAAGAATTGGAGATAATTTATACAAAAATATACCAGGAAACTTTAATCAAAAGATTTTTGAATCAGGAGTGGAATACTTTAGGTAGTTAGTAGTTTGGAGTTTGAAGTTAGGAGTTAAGGAAAAAATTCAGCTTGGGCTGAATTTTAGAAAAGAGAATATATTTTCAAGAAATTCCCTGAGGAATTTCATCATAAACTACAAACTACTCACTACAAACTACTCACTAGTTAAAGATGGCAAGTGACAAGTTAAGGATGAAACTACTTGGGAGTTTCTGAGAATATATTTTTAAGAAATGCCCTAAGGAATTTCATACATAACTATTAACTACAAACTAAAATAGGGGGTTTTTATGAAAGTAGCAATATTTTTTGGATCTAAATCTGATACTGAAATAATGAGAGGGGCAGCTAAGTGTTTAAAGGAATTTGGAGTTGAATATAAAGCATTTATATTATCGGCTCATAGGGTTCCAGAAAAATTAGAAGAGGTTTTAAAAGAAATTGAAATACAGGGATGTAAGGTTATAATAGCAGGAGCTGGGCTTGCAGCACACTTGCCAGGTGTAATAGCTTCTAAAACAATAATACCTGTGATAGGAGTTCCTTGTAAGGGAGCTATTGAAGGGTTAGATGCATTATTTTCAATTGTACAAATGCCAAAGACAATTCCAGTTGCAACAGTTGGTATAAATAATTCTTATAATGCAGGAATGTTAGCTGTTCAAATGTTATCAATTGGAGATGAAAGTTTAAAAGATAAATTAATTAAATATAGAAAAGAAATGAAGAGAAAATTTATAGATGAAAATGGTGAAGGAGTAGATTTGTAATGGGTAAATTAGAAAAATTGTATGAAGGTAAAGCAAAAAAAATATATGCTACAGAAAATCAAGAAGAAGTAATAATTTATTATAAGGATGATGCTACAGCATTTAATGGAGAAAAGAAGGAACAAATTGAAAATAAGGGTATTTTAAACAATGCAATAACTTCAATGATATATGGAATGTTAAATAAAGAAGGTATTCCAACTCATTTTATTGAAAAATTAAATGATAGAGAGCAATTATGTAAAAAGATTGAAATGATACCATTAGAAGTTATAGTTAGAAATGTTGCAGCTGGCTCAATGGCAAAAAGATTAGGGTTAGAAGAAGGCAGTGAATTAAAAGTAACTGTATTTGAATTATCATATAAAAATGATGCATTAGGAGATCCATTAATAAATGATTATCATGCAGTTGCTATAGGTATAACAACTTTTGAGGAATTAGCAAAAATTTATTCTTTAACATCAAAAATTAATGAATTTTTAAAGGAAATGTTTTTAAAATCTAATATAAAATTAATAGATTTTAAATTAGAATTTGGAAGATGTAATGGAGAAATTGTATTAGCAGATGAAATTTCACCAGATACATGTAGATTATGGGATGCAACAACTGGAGAAAAGTTAGGTAAAGATAGATTTAGAAGAAATCTTGGAAATGTTAAAGAAGCATATGTTGAAATATTAAAAAGAATAAGTTAGGCAAGGGAAGCAAATGGCAAGTTCAAGTGATAAGTGACAAGTGGCAAATTACAAGTTAGGGATGAAATTCCTTAGGGAATTTCTTAGATTATATTTTTCCAAAATTCAGCTTAAGCTGAATTTTTACCTAAACTTGAAACTTATGACTTGTCACTTGAAACTAGTTAAAAGTGATTAATCGGGGGGATTAAAGGTATGAATCCAAAGTTAGATAATATAACAATTGATCTAAGTAATGATAAATTTAAAGAAGAATGTGGAGTCTTTGGGATTTATTCTAATAAGTCATTAGATTTAGCTTCGGTAATATATTATGGATTATATGCACTTCAACATAGAGGTCAAGAAAGTGCTGGTATAGCAGTTGCTAATGGAGAAGATATAAATATTAAAAAAGGTATGGGGCTTATAACAGAAGCTTTTTCTCAAGAAGATATAAATAGTTTAAAGGGTTTTGCTGGAATTGGACATGTTAGGTATTCAACAAGTGGTGATACTAGAATAGAAAATGCACAACCATTATTAAGTCAAACAAAGTTAGGGCCAATAGCTATGGCACACAATGGAACTTTAGTTAATGCAGATGTTATTAAAGAGTTATTAGAAGATGGAGGGCATATATTTCATACATCAATTGACTCAGAAGTAATTGCTAATTTAATTGCAAGAGGTGCTAAAAAAGGTGTTGAAAGAGCGGTATTAGATGCCATTCAAGCTGTTAGAGGTTCATTTGCAATGGTTATATTAACTAAAGATAAGCTTATTGGTGTAAGAGATCCTCATGGAATAAGACCTCTTTGTTTAGGTAAAATTGAAGAAGGTTATATATTAGCATCTGAAAGTTGTGCTTTGGATGCTATAGGTGCTGAATTAATTAGGGATGTTGAGCCAGGTGAAATAGTTGTAATTGATGAATGTGGAATAAATTCATATAGATATTCTGAAAATACACAATGTCAAACTTGTGCATTTGAGTACATTTACTTTGCAAGACCAGATTCTATTATAGATGGATTAGATGTTCATGAATCAAGAGTTAGAGCAGGAGAACAATTATATAGAGAAAATCCAATTGAAGCAGATATAGTTATTGCAGTTCCAGATTCAGGAACGCCAGCAGCTATAGGATATGCTAAAGCTTCAGGAATCCCTTATGATACTGGATTTGTAAAGAATAGGTATGTAGGAAGAACTTTCATAACTCCTTCTCAGGAAGTTAGAGAAAGAGCTGTAGCTGTTAAATTAAATCCTTTAAAAGTAAATATTAAAGATAAGAAAGTTGTGCTTATAGATGATTCAATAGTAAGAGGGACAACATCAAAACATTTAGTTGAATCTTTAAGAAGAGCAGGAGCAAAGGAAGTTCACTTTTTAGTTGCATCACCAGTAGTTCAATATCCATGTTATTTTGGAATTGATACTCCTTATAGAAAAGAACTTATAGGTGCTAATCATTCATTAGAAGAAATAAGAGAAATAATTGGTTGTGATTCTTTAGGATATTTAAGTATGGAAGGTATGTATAAGTGCTTTAATACAAATCAAGGGTATTGTGTAGGATGCTTTAATGGAATATATCCTGTTGCAACACCAATAGAAGGTGAAAGGTAGGGAATTTAAATGATAACTTATAAAGATTCTGGAGTTAATATAGAAGAGGGATATAAATCAGTAAAGCTAATAAAAGAATATGCACAAAAAACAATTAGTAAATATGTTTTAAATGGTCTTGGAAGTTTTGCTGGAATGGTTGAATTACCAAAGGGATATAAAAATCCAGTTTTAGTTTCAGGTACAGATGGTGTAGGAACTAAGCTTGAATTAGCATTTAAAAGTAATAAGTACGATACAGTTGGAATTGATTGTGTAGCTATGTGTGTAAATGATATTTTGTGTCATGGAGCAAAGCCATTATTTTTCTTGGATTATATAGCTTGTGGAAAACTAGAAGCAGAAGTAGCAGCAGAATTAGTTAAGGGTATTTCACATGGATGTATTATGTCAGATTGTGCTTTAGTTGGTGGAGAAACTGCTGAAATGCCAGGTTTTTATAAAGAAGGAGAATATGATATTGCAGGGTTTGCAGTAGGTATTGTTGATAAAGATAAAATAATAAATGGAAAAAATATAAAGCCAGGAGACAAGTTAATTGGTATTGCTTCTTCAGGAATACATTCAAATGGATTTTCTTTAGTTAGAAAGTTATATACAAATTTAAATGAAGAATTTAATGGAAAAGAGATTTGGAAAACATTAATTACTCCAACAAAGATATATGTTAAGCCAATATTAAGATTAATTGAAAAGTATGATATTAAAGGTATGTCTCATATAACAGGTGGAGGATTTATTGAAAATATTCCAAGAATGTTTAATGGTTTAAAATTAACAGCAGAAATAAAGAAAGATAGTTATCCATTACCAGCAATATTTGAAGATATGATAGAAAAAGGGGTAAATAGAAATCATATGTATAACACATTTAATATGGGAATTGGATTTGTATTATGTGTTGATGAAAAAGATGTGGATGCTGTTATAAAAGAGCTTTATGAATTAGGGGAGAAGGCTTATGAAATTGGGGTTGTAACAGCTGGAGGTGAAGGAGTTTGCTTAAAGTAGCAGTACTTGTATCTGGTAGCGGGTCAAACTTGCAATCAATTTTAGATTATGGACAAGCTTCCTTTAAAGTGGAAATGGTTATTGGAAGTAAAGAAGGAATATATGCACTAGAAAGAGCTAAAAACAAGAACATTCCAACATATGTTGTTTCTAAAGAGGAATATGGCAGTGAAATTTCAAATAAGATATTAGAATTAACCAAGAATAGAGTTGATTTAATAGTTTTAGCAGGATATCTTTCCATATTAGATGGTGATATATTAAAAGAATTTAAAGATAAAATAATAAACATTCATCCTTCACTTATACCAAGTTTTTAAAATGTATGGAATACATATTCATAATGCAGTAAAAGCTTGTGGGGTTAGATTTACTGGATGTACAGTTCATTTTGTTAATGAAAAAGTAGATGGTGGGGCAATAATTCTTCAAGAAGTAGTTCCAGTATATTTTGATGATACTGCAGAAGATATACAAAAGAGGGTATTAGTAGAAGAGCATAAATTATTACCTAAAGCTATTGATTTAATAAGTAAAGATAAAATTGAGATTATAGACGGCAGAGTAAATATTTTAAAGTAGGGGGATTTTTACATGATTAAAAGAGCATTAATTAGTGTATTTGATAAAAATGGAATTTTAGATTTTTCAAAATTTTTAATAGAAAATGGAGTTGAGATTATTTCAACTGGAGGCACGTATAAACACTTAAGGGAAAATGGTGTTACTGTAACAGAAATTAATGAAGTTACAAATTTCCCAGAAATGCTAGATGGAAGAGTTAAAACTCTTCATCCAATTATTCATGCAGGAATACTTGCTATAAGAAATAATGAAGAACATATAAAAACTATAAAAGAAAAAAATATTGAAACTATAGATATGGTTATAGTTAATTTATATCCATTCTTTAAAAAGGTAAGAGAGGATTTAAATTTTGAAGAAAAGGTTGAATTTATAGATATTGGTGGGCCAACAATGCTTAGAGCAGCAGCTAAGAATTTTCAAGATGTTGTAGTTGTTTCAGATGTCTCTGATTATGAAGTTGTAATGAATGAAATTAAGCAAACTGGAGAAGTGAGTTATAAGTTAAGAAAGAAGCTTGCTGGAAAGGTATTTAATTTAATGAGTGCTTATGATGCAGCAATATCTAATTTTATGTTAAGTGATGAAGAAGAATATCCAGAATATCTTTCAATTTCATATAAGAAGAAGCAAGGTTTAAGATATGGTGAAAACCCACATCAAAGTGCTGCATATTATGTTTCAAATGAATTTGATGGTGGTATGAATGATTTTGATATATTAAATGGTAAAGAACTTTCTTACAATAACATTAAGGATTTAGATATTGCATGGAAGGTTGTTAATGAATTTCAAGAAACAGCTTGCTGCGCATTAAAGCATAATACTCCATGTGGTGTTGCAGTAGGTAAGACTACTATAGAAGCTTATACTAAAGCACATGATGTGGATCCAACTTCAATATTTGGTGGAATAGTTGCTATTAATAAGAAAATTGATAAAGTTACAGCAGAAGAACTGGTGAAAATATTCTTAGAGGTAGTTGCAGCTCCAGATTTTGATGAAGATGCTTTAGAAATTTTAAAAGCTAAGAAAAATTTAAGAGTTATTAAATGTAATGTTAAACCATGTGATAAGAAGTTTATGGTAAGTGTTGATGGTGGAATATTAGTTCAAGAAGAAGATATTAAACTTTTAGATGAATTAAAAGTTGTTACAGAAAAAGTACCAACTGAAGCTGAAATTAGAGATTTAGTATTTGGAATGAAGGTAGTTAAGTATGTTAAATCAAATGCTATAGTTACAGTTAAAGATGGTGTTGCTGTAGGAATTGGTGGAGGACAAGTTAATAGAATTTGGCCAACAATTGAGGCTCTAAAAAGGGGTAAGGGAGCTACTATATTAGCTTCAGATGCATTTTTCCCATTTAGAGATATAGTTGATGAATGCTCTAAGTATGGAATTAAAGCAATAATTCAACCAGGTGGTTCAATAAGAGATCAAGAATCAATTGATGCTTGTAATGAACATGGAATTGCTATGGTGTTTACTGGGATTCGTCACTTTAAACACTAGAACTAAGAACTAGTTAAGAGTGATAAGTGGAAGGAAGTTAGGAGTTAGTAGTTAAGGATGAAACTCCTAGTGGAGTTTTTAAAAATAAAAATTTAAGAAATTCAACAAGGAATTTCAACATCAACTACTAACTACAAACTATAAAAGTGGTTTCTGAAAATATATTTTAAAATTCAGCTTAAGTTGAATTTTTACCTAAACTGATCACTTGCCACTTGAAACTCTCTAGGGAGTTCCCATATTAACTACAAACTAAAAACTAAACACTAAATTGGGGGTATTATAATGAAAATATTATTAGTTGGTTCTGGTGGAAGGGAGCATGCTATTGCTTGGAAATTAGCTCAGAATAAAAATGTAAGTAAAATATTTGTAGCACCTGGTAATGGTGGAACTGCACTTGAAAATAAATGTGAAAATATTAATATAACTGATTTAAATGAATTAGTTGAATTTGCAAAAGAAAATAATATTGATTTTACTTTTGTAGGACCAGAAGAGCCATTAACTAATGGCATAACTGATAAGTTTAAGAAGGTAGGTCTTAAGTGTTTTGGGCCAGATGCAAGAGCGGCTCAATTAGAGGGAAGTAAAACATTTGCTAAAGAGTTCATGAAGAAATATGGAGTTAAAACAGCTCAATATGAAATATTTACTGATTACAATTTAGCTAAAGAATATTTACAAAAATGTGACTATCCAATAGTTATTAAAGCAGATGGATTAGCATCAGGAAAAGGTGTTGTAATTGCAAGAACTAGAGAACAGGCTATGAATACAATTGATGACTTCATGATTTTAGATATTTTTAAAGGTGCAGGTAAAAGTATTGTTATTGAAGAGTTCTTAGAAGGGATAGAAGCTTCAATTCTTTCAATTACTGATGGTAAAACCTTAATACCATTTATTTCAGGAAAAGATCATAAGCAAATTTTTGATGGGGATAAGGGACCAAACACTGGGGGTATGGGAGTTATAGCACCAAATCCATTTGTTACTGAAGATGTGATGAAGGATTTTGAAGAAAATATAGTTGCTAATACTTTAAGGGGAATTGAAGAAGAAGAATTTGATTTTAAAGGAATTATTTTCTTTGGTTTAATGATAACTAAAAAAGGAACCTATTTATTAGAATATAATGTGAGAATGGGCGATCCTGAAACTCAATCTATTTTAGTTTTAATGGAAAGTGATTTAGTTGATTTAGTACAAGCGGCTTTAGATAGTAAATTAGATGAAGTTGAAGTTAAATGGTATGAAGGAAGTTGTGTTAATATAGTTTTAGCTTCTAAGGGATATCCAGAAAAGTTTGAAAAGGGATTTAAAATTACTATTGAGGAAGGTATTAATAATAAGGTATTTTTAGCTGGTGCCCAATTAGTAAATGGAGAATTAATAACTAGTGGGGGAAGAGTTTTATCGCTTGTTGGTAAGGGAAAAACTATAGAAGAAGCTAGAAAAGAAGCATATAAATTAACAAATATGGTTGATTTTAAAG
>OBVY01001714.1_pt1 | contig 11520 bp, 13 predicted proteins | sample 1538051 | NCBI WGS metagenome assembly OBVY01 (sample SAMEA2580017, study PRJEB22360) | human gut metagenome | biome: human gut; feature: human-associated habitat; material: faeces | place: Denmark | collected 2008/2010 | reverse complement strand
CCGACGCCCCGCATGGCGGCACACGCTTTCCGGGGATTGTAGGGCGGCCTGCCCACAGGCCGCCGCGGAGGTTTTCGTCGGCGGAAAGCTGCCGGGTCGTCGAGGACGCCGCCCCCTACAGAATAAACCATGTAAGAGGCTGCACCGGCAGGTGCACGGGAGGGACGAATCCCTCCCCTACAAATTGAAGATTAAAGCGATACAGCGGCGAAGTTGCGGGCCGGGCATGCCCGGCCCCTACAGCTCTACAAAAAAAGTGCCCCACGCATTTTGGCGGGTGCTCATAAGAAAGTAATTCCAGAAATTTTGATTATGGCATCTGTCAGACGGGGTTGGCAAACGAGATAACGGGTATTCGGTGAAAAGCCGAGTACCCGTTATTTTTTTGCCTGTGCGTGGAAGCAATAGATTTATTCGCAGGTTTCAAGTATAATGAAGCTATAATCATCCTATCCCATCCATTCTGGGATTTTTTCAAAAAATTTGGAAACATTGGAACAATTCAGCCTTTCTCATGCCATATACAGTAGAGGGCTATTTCAAAACGATTGGAGGTGACGCTTATGGAGAAGCGGAAAAGCCCGAATGGTTTCATTGTAGTGCTGCCCGGTGAGATTATCGAAATACCGCAGGACAGCGACAAATCATGGCTGACCTTGTTTTACAGCTTACCGAGAGAGCTTGCAGAAAAGTGGAAGTCTGCCTATGATCTGCCCCGCTGCCCCTATGAAGTTTTACGGACGGACAAGTATGACCACATCGTATGTGACGATATGTTCAAGCTGCTTGTGTGGGACTGCTACGCATGGAGTGCATGGCAGTTCTTCCAAGTGAAAGACCGCAAGGGAAATTATCGTGACATTCCCGGTGCATGGACGCAGTACGCAGGATATTTTCCTTTATGGCGTTTGTCGTACAGCATTATCCCTTATATCCGAATGAAGTTTGAGCAGAACGGGCTTGATTTCCAAAACCTTTACAACATCCCGCAAGGCGTGGAAGTGCCGTGGTTGACCTATCAGCAGTTCAGCAATCTGATTGGCAATGTCACCGACATGGTAGTTGAGGAACAGGAATGGCAGCCTGTGATTGATGCGATATGGGAAAACCGCACCGTAGAGGACTACGAAGCCACAAGCAGCACCGTCAAGACTGACTTCATGCGGAAGTGGCATCACAACCGTTCCGGCAAGCCAATCTCTCTGGATGAAATGATGGAGAGTGAGGACGGGGACATTTTCGATGTGGCAGACCCCCGTAGCGATTTTGAAAATTCCGTTATTTCTGAAATGCAGATCGCTACCTTTGCGGAAAGCACTATCACAGAGAAAGATCGGGAGATATTGAAGCTGCGTATGGAGGGCTACACCGAGCAGGAGATCGCAGACAAGGTTGGCTACAAGACCGCAAGCGCAGTCCATAAGCGGATCGCCAAGATCGCAGACACTTATGAGGATTTCGTGACAGCGGAATATCAGAAGTATTTGAACAAGTAAACAGATGCAGAAACGGCAGCAGTTACCGAAAAGGTGACTGCTGCTTTTTCATGCAGGAAAGGAGATTTTTATGAGTAGAGAACCGTTTGAAACCATGCCCGATGTGATGAATGCACAGCAGCTTGCACAGGCGTTGCAAATTTCCAAAGCGGGGGCATACAACCTTTTGAGTAGCCCGGATTTTCCAACTTTGCGAATCGGCGGACGCAAATTGGTGATGAAAAGTGAACTTATGGAATGGCTGAAAAGCCGCACAAACCGAAAAGCATGAAAACATGGTCAAGAACCGGAAAAGTGGCAAATCAGCCGATAGCATGAGCCGGAATATACTCTGCATCATTTTGGGTATTTCTATCGGAAAATCGCACCGCTTTTTCAATTCAAGAGCCGAGAAAAATTTGCGAAAAACAGGAGGTTTTATGAGAACAGGCCTTAGTAAGAGAGAAAAGACAACTGCTATCTATTTTGACGAGTATGGCAGCATGATCGAGGTGCAAACTCACAACACCGATTTGAAAAAGCGTTTGACAGCATTTGCGAAAAAATATCCACAATGCTGCTGTCAGATTGACGATGACGAACAAGGCGGGCTGACCTTTGAGATTGAAAAAGGCAGACTGAGTTTTCGGCTGACTGCGCCGTACAGTGAAGAGCGGAAACAGGTGGCAAGTGAATGGGCAAAGAAGAACAGTTGTATCTGCAAAAAATTGGAATAAAGTTATCATGTAAATCGCTTATATTGCAAAGCAAGTCAGCAAACCAAGCAAAAAAGCACTATAAACAATCAAAATAACAAGTAAGCGGTTTACTTTGCGTAGGATTTTTGATATAATAAAATAAATTTGCAAGTAGGAGGGAAAGCCATGTCGGTGCATTGCAATCTATCAACGCTTATGGGCAAGAATCGTTTTTCAATCCAAGATGTGCATAAGCAGACCGGATTGTCACGAAATACTATTTCCAACTTATATAACGATAAAGCTACGCGCATTGATTATGATACAGTTGAGAAACTATGCCAGCTATTCAAGTGTTCGCTCGATGAGTTGTTTGAGATATGTATTACAGCGGACAAAAATAACGCTGATTGACCGAGCATAGGAGAAACTGTTATGAAAATTATTTCGCTATTTAGTGGGGCTGGCGGATTGGACTTGGGTTTGATTCAAGCTGGCAACACTGTTATCTGGGCTAATGATATTGATAAGGATGCTGTAGCAACCTACAAAGAAAATATCGGAGACCATATTGTTTGTGACGATATTAAGAACATTGATATTTCCACATTGCCTGATGCTGATGTTGTTGTAGGCGGTTTTCCTTGTCAGGGATTCTCACAGGCTAATAGGTTGAGAACTCTTGAGGATGATAGAAATCAGCTTTACCGTTTTTTCTACAACACAATTAAAATCAAGCAGCCTAAATATTTTATTGCAGAAAATGTAAAAGGGATTCTTAGTCTTGGCAAAGGTGAAGCAATCAAGCAAATCGTGGCCGACTTTGAAGCCGCTGGTTATATCACATCTGTTAATCTTGTAAATATGGCAAACTATGGTGTGCCACAGACAAGGCAACGAGTCATTATCATTGGACAGAGAGTAGACTTGGGCAAGGAATTGCGTTTTATATTCCCGCAGCCCACTCATTCTAAAACCGGTGAATTGCCCAAATGGGTGTCGATCAAAGAAGCAATCGACCACTTCCCTGACCCCGACAAAGAAAACAATGTTCTAAATCATATCTACTCAGCTTACAAAGTGGAGTATCGTAATTTCACAGGACATAGAAAAACTGATCCCGATAAGCCGTCTCCCACTATTCTTGCACGAGGGAATGGAAAAGGCGGCGTTTGCGCTATCCCGCATTACAACGGAAAGCGTAGATTAACAATCCGTGAGAGCGCAAGTATTCAGACTTTCCCGGAAAATTTTCATTTTGTAGGAACAATGAACTCTTGTTATCGCCAGATTGGAAATGCTGTTCCAGTTATGTTTGCCCGAAAACTTGGAGCAGAATTGATGAGACTTGAAAAGGAAGAAATTGTATGCGAGTAGTATCACTTTTTAGTGGAGCCGGAGGGCTTGATTTGGGTTTCAAAATGGCTGGTCATGAAATTATTTGGGCAAATGATTTGTATGAGGATGCTGTCGAAACCTACAAGCACAATTTAGGTGATCACATCGTCTGCGAGGATATATCAAAAATTGATGCAGAAGAAATTCCTGAATGTGACATTATCATTGGTGGATTTCCTTGCCAAGGCTTTTCTGTTGCCAACATGAAGCGGCATGAAGCAGATGAGCGCAACGCTTTGTATAAACAACTAATCCGAGTAATTGATGCGAAAAAGCCAAAATTCTTTTTAGCCGAAAATGTTAAAGGGCTTACAAATTTAGCCAAAGGTAAAGTATTTCAAATGATTTTGAGCGATTTTTCATCTCTTGGATATAAGGTAAGCTATCGGGTACTTAATGCTGCTGATTATGGTGTGCCACAGACACGGCAAAGAGTGATTATTATCGGTGTCCGTAATGATATAGACTTTGAATATATTTTTCCCAATCCAACCAACAGTAAAGACGGGGAGGGTGGTTTGCCGAAATGGATAAGTGTCGGCGAAGCAATGGCAGATATTCCCAATCCCGATCTTCCAAATAATTTACCAAATCATGATTATTCAAAATATAAATTGCAATTTAACGGTTATCTTGGGCATAGAGTATTAGATCCCGAAAAACCTGCTCCAACAGTTACCGCCCGTGGCGATAATAAAGGCGGTGTTGTTGTTTTACCTCATCCGAATGCCCAGAGAAGAATGTCTTGCCGTGAATTGGCAGCAGTGCAAAGTTTTCCGTTAGATTATGAGTTTTTCGGCAACCGTTCTTCAGTGTATCGTCAGATCGGTAACGCCGTACCACCATTGCTGGGTTATGCTGTTGCAAATGTCTTTAATCAATATGAAGGGAGTGACAAGTAGATGTTCTCAAAAGATTTTGTCCCGGCAAAGCCCTTCCCTGACTTCAAGTGGAAATGGGCTTGCTTACAATGCACCGAAGGTATCAACGATCCCGTTATTTTGTTGGGTGTTCTTTTTCGCATGAAAAAACTGGAAGGTCGTGGATTGAAATATAGTTCACAGGAATTTGCAGACGAACTCATAGAGTTGTCGAACGATATAAGTGACTCCATTGGTGTTGATCTGGCACGGCGAACAGGTGAACGAAACATTATTCGTAACTCTGGTCAATATTGGAAAGCTGTCGGACTAATCCCTGATGACAGTCGAGGGCTAATTCGCCTTACTGACTTTGGACGCCGAGTTGCTGAGCATGATATTTCTCAGACAGAATTTTCTGCGATAACCATTCAGACATTCAAGTTGCCGAACAGTCATATCCAGACTCCCGCTGAGTGCTTAAATTGGGAAAGCCACAGCCTTATCATTTATCCTCTCAGAATAATTTTGTCGGTAATAATGGAACTCAAAAAGAGAGGACAAGGCTACTTAACCACCACGGAACTGACCAAAATCATTATACCGCTTTCCGGCTGTCATGCACAAATCGATGACTATGTGAATTTTGTCCTTTGGTATCGCGCCGGTGAGATCACCATTGCTGACTGGCCGAATTGCTGTGAAGGCGCTAATGATTTTCGCATTGCCCGAGAATATCTGTTGTTTCTCGAAAACTATGGCTACTTAGAAAAGGCAGCTGGAGTAACAAGGGATGCTGAGCAGTATCACCTTAATGTGCTTATCGAATCTGAGATTGCTGAAATTCTTGCAACTCCGATTACCGATGCTTCTCTGCAAATGATCTTGGATCAGATTCGTACAAGCGAAGTTGCATCCGAAGTGGAGCGCAAACGAGTTCAGAACTCCAGGATCAGTCGCCCCAACCAAGCAAAATTCCGTCACGATGTTCTTGCTGCTTGCCAGCGTTGCATTATTACGAATGTTACCATGCCCGAAGTGCTTGAAGCTGCACACATCAAGCCGTTCAAATATAATGGCGAAGATACCATTGCAAATGGATTTGCAATGAGAACAGATATTCATACTCTGTTTGATGCTGGGCATCTCCGCATTTCTGAAACAGGTGTGATTGAACTGTCTACAAGAGCACGGATGGATTATGGTGCTACTATTCCGCCTAAAATTGTACTTCCTGACTTTACTAACCGAGACTTTATCAGATGGCGCTGGGAGAACTACAACGGTATGTAATAACTCACATGCCTACATGATGGAGGGAATACTGTGCCACAAGAAAAATCAAAATTTGAACTGCTCCGCGAAAAAAGTATCTTGTCTATTTTGGACGGCGATGTAGATTTCGGTATGCTCGAGATTAACGGCACAGATAGCGGCATTAAGATTTCAATGCCCTATTTGAGCGGGCCGACACTTTGTGAAATTTCAAATAAATTCGGATTACCTGTCACATATGGATGGAATGGTGGCGCTCAAAGTAGATGGGCATATCTTGATGATCTGTTGGCACATTGCATTCAGAACAAACGGGAATCGGACTTGCTTGCGTTTCTTTTTTCAAAAGGGCAGTTTGTAGACAAACTGAGAGGGCAGACACCGGAAGTTATAGAATACGCCTATGCTCAGATCGTAAATGCAGTAATTGATCAGATCAACGGTGCTTTGTATTTTGGTGGGAATGAACTTGTACAGCTTGGAAAAGAGTTTGTTATTCGCAAACTCGGATCAACCATTAGCGTAGCAGCTCCTTCCGTCAAAACGATAGATAGAAGTTACATTACTGATCTGTCTGATCGAGCCCTGAAGGATGTCATAGACGGGAACTATGATAGCGCAGTCACCAAAGCACGCACATTGCTTGAAGAAGTGTTTTGTTATGTCATCGAAAAGAAAGGCGAAGCGCCGTCTGAAAGTGGTGACATCGGGAAACTCTATAACCAAGTTAAGCAGTTATACAATATGCACCAAAGCAAAGACATGGATAAGCGTATCAACGGATTACTTTCTGGACTGGAAAAGATTCTTTCTGCAATAGCTGAAATGCGAAACAAAGGAAGCGATTCTCATGGTGTTGGTGCAAAAAGAATTAACATCGCGGATCATCACGCCCGCCTATTTGTAAATTCTGCAATGACAATGGCAGATTTTGTGTTGGCTGTTAGCGAGAAGGCATCTCGATAGTCGAAAAATCCCTTGGTAACAAGGGCGCACTTCTATACAGGGTAAACCCTGTATGCGTGCGCTCTGCGAGGCAGACAGCCCGGACGATGGAAGTCCGGGCTGTTTTGCGTCACTGCGTTCCGTACAAGGGACTGCACCCCTTGCGCCGCTTATGCGGCTATCCCTGCCTGCTTCGGATGGGAAACAATCTGTTTGCACAAACAGTTTCCCATCCAAAGCCTAAAACTCAACACGCAAATTTTACCGCTTGTCCGAAAGACAGGCGGTATTTTTATCTGCAAGTAAAGGAGGAATCTACGATGCCAACAACCGAAAAACTGAAACAGGAGATCGCAGACGCAGAAAAGAAGCTGGCGCAGGAGCGCAGCAGGCTCCAGCGGCTGGAAAACCGGAAATCCTATTATGAGGAGGGAGACCGGCAGAAACGGACGCACCGCCTCATTACCAGAGGGGCCGCCGTGGAGAGCATCGCACCGCTGGCAAAGGCTTTGAGCGAAACGGAGTTCTATGCTTTTACGGAAAAGATTTTTGCTTTGCCGGAAGTCAGGGCTTTGTTGATGGAAGCGGTCAATGCACACAATGAGGCAAGCCAGAAAGGAAAGGGATAAGTATCGCACTATTTCACTTCCATGTTACCCAGATCAAACGCAGCGCAGGGCAATCCGCTGTTGCGTCCGCCGCTTACCGATCCGGCGAAAAGCTGCACAGCGAGTATTACGGAGAGGACAGCGACTACACCCGGAAAGGCGGTGTCCTCTGTTCTGAAATCCTGCTGCCGCCCCACGCTCCGCCTTCCTTCGCAGACCGGCAAACCTTGTGGAACGAAGTGGAAACGGCAGAACGGGGCAAGAAAGCCCAGCTTGCATACAGTTTTGACATTGCCTTGCAGAACGAGTTTTCCATGCAGGAGAACATCGACCTTGCAAGGCAATTTTTATTGGAGCAGTTTGTGAGCCGGGGTATGGTGGTGGATTTCTCTGTTCACGCCCCCGACAAGGGGGACGGCGGCATTGCAAACCCGCATTTTCATGTTATGTGTCCCATCCGCCCCCTGCTGCCAGATGGGACATGGGGCAACAAGCAGCGGCGGGAATATCTCTTGGATGAAAACGGGGAGCGCATCCGGGATGAAGCAGGAAACTATGTGTTCAACGCTGTCCCCACCACGGACTGGGGCAAACCGGAAACGCTGGAACATTGGCGGGAACAGTGGGCGGCAATGTGCAATACTCAATTTTCAGAAAAAGGGCTGGAATGTCGCATCGACCACCGCAGCTATGAGCGTCAGGGCGTGGAGCAGCTGCCTACTGTCCATGAGGGGCCGGCGATCCGCCAGATGGAGGCCAGAGGTATCCGTACTGATAAGGGCGATTTCAACCGCTGGGTCAAGGCGACCAATGCGCTGATCGGCAAGCTGAAAAAGAGAATTACGGCGCTGCTTGACTGGCTGAAAGAAGCGCATGAGGAATTGAGCAAACCGCAAGCACCCAATCTGGCGCAGCTGCTCAGCGAGTATTACACCAGCCGCAGCGCAGGAGCATGGAGTCGGAAAGCGAAAATCGGCAATCTCAAAGAGTTCAATGAGATTTGCAATTATCTCATGCAGAACGATTTGACAACGCCGGAACAGTTGCAGGAGCGTGTATCTGCGCTGAGCGACCGCATTGACATTTTGAAAAGCACCCTGCGTGGCAAATCTGACCGCACGAAGGAGCTGGACGAGCTTCTCCGCATGGTGCAGTTTTACGCCGATGGAAAGCCTGTTGCTGACAAGCTGGCAGCCATCAAGTGGAAAGGCAGGCGTGAGCAATTCATGTCTGAAAATGAAAATGCACTCCGCCTGTATCACATGGCAGAGCGCAAATTAAAGCCGTATTTTAAGGGCGGAAAATTGCCGGTCACAGCATGGCGCAGGGAGCATGACCGTCTGGAACAGGAATACAAGGCGGGGCAAGCGGAACTTTCACCTATCTATGCGGAGGTGAAAAAACTCTGGCAGATCAAATACAAGGTAGAACAGGTTGTTCGTGCTCAGGAAAATCCTGAACAGAACCGCAGGAAACAGCACCAGATCGACCATTAAGGAGGACTTCAAAAATGGAACTCAACTGGAAAGAGGACAATAACCTCGTAAGGAAACTTGCCAAAATACTTCTCGGGGATACGCTGCCCAATGGCGAGCCTGTAAGTTCATTCCTATTGCTTGACGATACTTCACGGGCCGAATTGCAGCGGTGGGCAAATATGAGTGATGCAGAATTTGCAGCCGCACAACTCAGCGGTGATTCCATCCACATTGATGTGGATGATGTCATCAGACAACTGGAAGAAAAATATGCCCTTGCCCCACAGTTACTCGATGATTTGCTTTCGGTTTTTGATGCAGACGATTTGGATTTTTGGGAAGAAATCAGTCAATGGGAAGATTCTGACCATGAGGAGCCAACGGAATATTTTTTCTCCAATCCTGACCCCTATTTCAAGCCCGACCCGCTGCCGCCTGACCGCCCCAGACACAATTTCTGGTTTGACGAAACTGGACATATCCGTGTGAAAAATCCATCTGCGTTCTGGCTGCCGGAGTTCACTTTACAGCGTGAGATCGGCGGCACCATTTACACCATCACGGGCAGCTATGACGGGACAGAAACGCTGGATAGAAAGATGGAGCGTATTCTGGCTGAAAAGTTTACAGAAAAGACGGAGATGATGAATGACAAATCCCGGGAATCTTGGTACAATAGAAGCAACCAATCCTGTACTGACAGTTGCCTCTTTGAAGGAGGATACAGAAATGTTACGGGCAACTGATAAAATCACCGCACTCTATTGCCGCCTCTCCCAAGAGGATGCTAACGAGGGCGACAGTAATTCCATCACCAATCAAAAGGACATCCTGCTTCGATACGCAAAAGAGCACCGTTTCCCAAATCCAACATTTTTTGTGGATGACGGATACAGCGGAACGAACTATGACCGCCCCGGATTTCAGCAGATGCTGTCAGAAATCGAGGCCGGAAAAGTGGCCGTGGTGCTGTCGAAAGACCTGTCCCGGCTGGGGCGAAATTCTTCCCTGACGGGATTGTATATCAACTTCACTTTTCCGAAATATGGTGTGCGCTATATCGCCATCAACGACCACTTTGACACCATTGACCCCAACAGCACCGACAACGATGTTGCGGGAATCAAAAACTGGTTCAATGAGTTTTTTGCCAAGGACACCAGCCGCAAAATCCGTGCGGTGCAGAAGGCCAAGGGCGAGCAGGGCATCCCGCTGACAACCAATGTCCCCTTTGGCTACCGCAAAGACCCGGAGGATCGGACAAAGTGGGTCGTGGACGAGGCAGCCGCTCCTGTGGTCAAGCGTATCTTCAAGCTGTGTATGGAAGGCCGGGGGCCGATGCAGATCGCCAAACTCCTGTAGGCGGAACAGGTGCTCAACCCTACCGCCTATAAGAGGAGAGAGGGCATTAACACCCCAAGCCCTGAAACCGCTGACCCGTATCACTGGAACCCCAATACCGTTGTTCATATTCTGGAACGGCGGGAATACACGGGCTGTACGGTTAATTTCAAGACCTACACCAACTCCATCTGGGACAAGAAGCAGCGGGAAACGCCCATTGAGAAGCAGACGGTATTCTACAACACCCATCCGGCTATCATTGAGCAGGAAGTCTTTGACAAGGTGCAGGAAATCCGCAAGCAGCGCCACCGAAGGACAAAAACCGGAAAGAGCAGCCTGTTCTCCGGCATGGTTTACTGTGCTGACTGCGGGGCAAAAATGCGCTACTGCACCACCAACTACTTTGAGAAACGGCAAGACCATTTTGTATGCGCCAGCTACCGCAGCAACACGGGAACCTGTTCCGCTCACTTCATCCGGGCGGTTGTGCTGGAAGAACTGGTCTGGATGCACATGAAAACGGTGATTTCCTATGTAACCCGGCATGAAGCTCATTTCCGGGCAGTGATGGAGCATAGACTCCGGCTGTCCAGCGAAGAAGCTGTCCGGGGACACAAGAAGCGTCTGGCACAGGCAGAACGCCGTCTTGGGGAACTTGACCGGCTGTTCATCCGTATCTATGAGGATAATGTGGCCGGGAAACTCTCTGATGAACGGTTTGCACTGATGAGCAAGACCTATGAGGACGAGCAGGAGCAGCTTAAAGCGGAAATCCAGACCTTGCAGCAGGAAATCAAAGTACAGGAACGACAGATTGAAAATTTGGAGCAGTTCATCCAGCGGGTACACAAATACGAGGATTTGCAGGAAATGACCCCCTACGCCCTGCGGGAACTTGTCAAGGGCATCTACATCGAAGCGCCTGACAAGAGCAGCGGGAAGCGCAGACAGGGTATCCGCATCTCCTATGACCTTGTGGGCTTTATCCCCGTGGACGAACTGATGAAACAGGAAACGGCATGACCGAAGCCATGCCGTTCCTGCAAAAAGCAATATTACTTTCTTATGCCCCCCGACCATTCTGCGTGGGGCACTTTCTATTTAGCGTTAGCCGTTAAACAGCCCTTGCACAAATTACTTGTACAGGTCGACCAGCTTGGTCAGGTGCTCGTAACGGGCATCGGCGGCAGCCTGGTTCTTCTCGAACAGAGCCTTGGCGCGATCCGGGAAGGCGCGAGCCAGACGGCTGTAACGAGTCTCGTTGGCCAGGAAGTCCTGATACTTGCTCATATCGCCGGCCTTGGAGGTCAGGGTGAACGGGTTCTTGCCCTCGGCCTTGGCAGCGGGGTTGAAGCTGAACAGGTTCCAGTAACCGGCAGCAACAGCCTTCTTCATCTCGTTCTGGCAGTTGGTCATGCCGCCCTTAACACCGTGCAGCT
>OBVY01001710.1_pt1 | contig 11552 bp, 10 predicted proteins | sample 1538051 | NCBI WGS metagenome assembly OBVY01 (sample SAMEA2580017, study PRJEB22360) | human gut metagenome | biome: human gut; feature: human-associated habitat; material: faeces | place: Denmark | collected 2008/2010 | reverse complement strand
CGCTTATGTACCGCTACGCTCTGCGACAGAGCGCGAGCGTGCCGCGTTTCTTATACCTTGCCAAGGGCTACGGGGATTTGATAGCATTTCTTAACTAACTTTCTAGTTATTTCCGGCCCGAGCGCAGATTTTCCAGCACTTCATCCGGCACATACAGCTTGCCCCAGCCGGTGCCGAGGTCGATCTTGGGCTTATTGGCACCGTGGAAGTCGGAGCCGCCGCTGATCTTCAGGTCGTATTTGGAGGCAAGCCCCCGGATCTGGCGTTCTTCAGCAGTGTTGTAGGTGCTGTAGATGGCTTCGATACCTACGAGGCCGATGCTCTTTAATTCTGCCACGAGCTTATCCAATCGCTCGTCGCTCATATGGTAGAGGATCGGGTGCGCCAGCACGGGAACGCCGCCGGCACCGAGGATCAGCTCCACCGCCTGAGCGGGGGTCACCTTTTCTCTCGGAACGAAACAGGGACAGTGGTCGCCCACATAGCGGTCAAATGCTTCCTTCATGCTCTGGATATAGCCGTGGGAGAGCAGATACCTTGCAAAATGCGCCCTGGTGATAACTGCACCGGGGAATTCTGCCAGAAGCGCTTCATAGGTGATATCAATGTCATGTTCTCGAAGGAGTGCGCACATTTTCTCGTTGCGGTTCTCCCGGGAATGGATGAAATCCTCCAGGTAATGAGCAAAATCCGGCTGGTGGTAATCAATGAAAAGTCCCACCATGTGGATATCTTTTCCCTGGTATTCTGTGGAAAGCTCTATACCGGGGATGACTTCCGGCACCTGAGTCGCGGGAGCGTCAGCCGGGGATCCTTCCGCATACCGGATCGCCCGGTCCAATCCGTTTACGGTATCATGATCTGTGAGGGCGAAGGCACGCAGTCCCTTTTCCATCGCGTAATCGACTAATTCCTCCGGTGTGAAAGTGCCATCGGAGCAGGTGGAGTGTACGTGTAAATCTACCATAATAGTAAAGCTCCTTTCAAAAAATGGATGTCGGCATTACCGGCATCCATTTTATTTGTCTTAGTTCTCGTCGTCCTCGGTCTGTGCAGTGAATACGGTACGCTTTCTTGCCATTTCATCGCTTGCCAGATACTCATCGTAGGTAGTGATCTTGTCTACCAGGCTGCCGTTTGGCAGGATCTCGATGATACGGTTGGCGGTGGTCTGTACGAACTGGTGGTCATGGCAGGAGAACAGTGCCACACCGGGGAACTTGATCAGACCGTTGTTCAGCGCGGTGATGGACTCCATGTCCAGATGGTTCGTGGGCTCATCCAGGATCAGGCAGTTGGCACCGCTGATCATCATCTTGGACAGCAGGCAGCGCACCTTCTCACCACCGGAGAGAATACGAACCTTCTTCACACCGTCTTCACCGGCGAACAGCATACGTCCCAGGAAACCACGTACATAAGTGGCATCCTTCACGGGAGAGTAACCGGTCAGCCAGTCGGCGATGGTCATATCGTTGTCGAACTCTGCGGTATTGTCCTTCGGAAAGTAGGACTGGGAAGTGGTAACACCCCACTTGTAGGTCCCCTCGTCCGGCTCGATCTCTCCGGCAAGGATCTGGAACAGAGTGGTCTTCGCCAGCTCACAGCTTCCTACGAAAGCCACCTTGTCTTCACGACCCAGAGTAAAGGAGATGTCATCTAACACCTTTTCTCCGTTGATGGTCTTGGACAGATGCTCCACAGCCAGTACTTCGTTACCGATCTCACGCTCGGGGCGGAAGTCGATATAGGGATATTTTCTGCTGGAAGGCTTAATATCATCCAACTCAATTTTTTCCAGTGCACGTTTTCTGGAAGTAGCCTGCTTGGACTTGGAAGCATTTGCGGAGAAACGGGAGATAAACTCCTGCAGTTCCTTGATCTTTTCTTCCTTTTTCTTGTTGGCTTCCTTCATCTGCTTGATCAGCAGTTGGCTGGACTCGTACCAGAAGTCGTAGTTACCGGCATACAGCTGGATCTTGCCGTAGTCGATGTCAGCGATCTGGGTACATACCTTGTTCAGGAAGTAACGGTCATGGGATACTACGATAACGGTATTCTCGAAATCAATCAGGAAATCTTCCAACCATGCGATCGCATCCAGATCCAGATGGTTGGTCGGCTCATCCAGCAGCAGAATGTCGGGGTTACCGAACAGTGCCTTGGCCAACAGGACCTTCACCTTCAGGCTGCCGTCCAGATCCTTCATGAGAGAGTAGTGGAACTCGGTGCCGATGCCAAGACCGTTTAACAGCATGGCAGCATTGGACTCTGCTTCCCAACCGTCCATCTCGGCGAATTCCGCTTCCAGTTCGCTGGCACGGATACCGTCCTCGTCACTGAAATCTTCCTTGGCATAGATGGCATCCTTTTCCTTCATGATCTGGAAGAGACGTTCGTTACCCATGATAACGGTATCCATAACCACGTTGTCATCGTATTTGAAATGATCCTGTTCCAACACGGAGAGACGCTGACCGGGGGTGATGACGATATCACCTTTGGTAGTGTCCAGCTGACCGGACAGAATCTTTAAAAAGGTGGATTTACCGGCACCGTTGGCTCCGATGAGTCCGTAGCAGTTGCCCTCGGTAAACTTGATGTTGACATCTTCGAATAATGCTTTCTTACCCACACGGTAAGTTACGTTGTTTGCACTGATCATTCTAAAAACCTCTTCTTATTTATATGCGTTACAAAGTCACTTCTTCCATTATACATAAAAGCCCACATATTTCAAGGAGAAAGTGTGATATTTCAGCGTTTTCTCAGACGGTGGACCAGCCAGTGTGCCACGCTGGAACGACTTTTGTCACTTCATGGTGGTTGATGCTTTGAAACAGGAGCTCAATGCAAAAGCAGTTTCGAAAAGAAAATTTACATCGATTTTACTCCCGAAGATTGCGTATGGCATCCCCCTCTGATAAAATAAAACTATCAACTTGGGAGGTTTTCTTATGGAGACAAAATTAAATTACAAAAGAACGTTTCTGATCGGACTGGCTTTTCTTAGCATCTGTTCCTTCTGGCAGATGTATGACAACATCATCCCCCTGATCCTGCAGAATACCTATCATCTGGGCGAGACCATGACGGGAGCGGTCATGGCATTGGACAATGTGCTGGCGATCTTTCTGCTGCCGGTGTTTGGTGCGCTGTCTGATAAGGTACATACGAAGCTTGGCAGAAGAATGCCCTTTATCGTGGCAGGTACGATCCTGGCAGTGATCTTCATGATGTTACTGCCGATGATCGACAATGCGGAAAAAGCAAGATGGAACACAGGAGAGTCCTTCAGTAACCAGGTGATCTTCCTGGCGGTGCTGTTTTTCACCCTGGTGTCCATGGGACTGTATCGTTCCCCGGCGGTGGCATTGATGCCGGATGTGACACCGAACCATCTGCGCAGCCGTGCCAATGCGGTGATCAACCTCATGGGAGCTGTGGGCGGCGTCTATGCTCTGATCATGATCAAAGTTCTGGTGGGCAAAGGTGAAACACCGGATTATCTGCCTTTATTTGCAAGTATTGCAGCAGTCATGGCGATTGCTGTGGGAATTCTTGTGATCACCATCCGGGAAAATAAGCTGCGGGAAGAAGTCGAGAAGGCAGAGGCGGCAAATGCAGGAACAATAGAAGAAAAAGCAATGGCCGAGGGAGTGGAAGCTGCTGGTGAGATCGAGGCAGTGGGAGATACCGGAGAGGTAAAATCTTTCGACGGGAAAAAACAGACAGGAAAGACGGAAGGCACCAAGGGTATGCCCAAGGAAGTGAAGCGCAGTATGTACTTCATGCTTGCATCTATCTTCTTATGGTTCACCGCGTATAATGCCGTGACCACAGCTTTTTCCCGCTATACGAAGGTAGTATGGAAGATGGAGGGCGGAAGCTTCGCCAACTGTCTGATGGTAGCGACGGTAGCTGCTATTCTGAGCTATATTCCCATTGGAAACATCTCTGCGAAGATCGGTCGTAAGAAGACTATCATGGGCGGTGTTCTGCTGATGGCAGCCTGCTATGGTGGCGCAATTTTTGCCAGAGAATATCACCCCATCGTCAATGTGGCATTTGCCCTGATCGGTGTGGCATGGGCAGCCATCAATGTGAATTCCTATCCGATGATCGTGGCCATGAGCAGTGGCAGCGATGTGGGGAAATTCACCGGAACCTATTATACGTTCTCCATGGCAGCGCAGATCCTGACTCCGGTACTATCTGGATTCCTATTGGAAAATGTGTCCTATAACACCCTGTTTCCCTATGCCCTTTTCTTCTCCCTGATGGCATTCCTTACTATGACCCAGGTACGTCACGGCGATGTGAAGCCCCAGAAAAAAGAGAGTATTCTGGAAAACTTTGACGTAGATGACTGATGCGGATAACTTCGGTATATACTTGGCAGGACGATACAATTTGACAAATGTGTTGTAAGCTCTTTGGAGAATCTTAAGAAATACCTACTTGAAAATAAAAGAGTAGTGGATTAAAGTAAAAGGCAGCGAATCTATACTGTGATAGAAACGGTATGGATTCGCTGTAAAAAGTTACAGGAAGATAGAAGGTTATAGGAATGAAAGTATTAGGAATCTTATTGATTGTTTTGGTAGTTCTCGCAGTTCTGTATTTTCTCATGATCATGCCGAGGATGCTGCACAAACCGGACACAGCCCCTTTTAAAGAATGGCTTTATGCCCATAGAGGTCTGCATGACAATGCCACAGAGGCTCCGGAGAACTCCATGGCAGCATTCCGCAAGGCTGCGGATGCGGGCTTCGGTATTGAACTGGACATTCAGCTGACGAAGGACAAGATCCCCGTGGTGTTCCATGATTTTACATTAAAAAGAGTCTGCGGCGGCGAAGGCAAGATCAGTGATTATACCTACGAGGAATTGCAGCAGTTTCACCTGTGCGATTCTGTGGAGAAGATTCCGAAGTTTGAGGATGTATTGAAGATGGTAGATGGAAAAGTGCCTTTGATCGTGGAGTTCAAGATTGAGCGCACCGACCTGTCTTTGTGTCCCCTTGCAGATAAAATGCTGCGGGCCTACAAGGGAATGTACTGCATGGAGTCCTTCAACCCTCTGGGTGTGTGGTGGTATCGGAAGAAACATCCGGATCTGGTGCGAGGCCAGTTGTCCGATGCTTTTCTGAAAGAAGGAGAGTATGTCGGGATATTATATTTTGTATTGCAGAATCTGCTGCTGAACTTCGTGACCAAGCCGGATTTTGTGGCATACAATCATCATTATCCTGAAATCCTGTCCCGGAAGCTTTGCAGAGGTTTGTACCATAATACTGCAGCCGCATGGACCATCAAGAGCCAGAAGGAACTGGACGAAGCGAGAAAACATTTCGATATTTTCATCTTCGACAGTTTTGTACCGGAAGCGGGAAAGTAGAGAAAACAGCATAAAAAGGTCGGTTCCATGCTCCCCAGGAAACCGGCCTTTTACTATATGCGATATGCGAGGAAAAAATATGTATACCAAAGAAGAATTGAAACAGCAGTTACGGAATGTGGGACTTACGGGAAAAGAGACGATCCTGATCCATTCTTCCATGAAGGCCATCGGAGAAGTGGAGGGCGGTGCGGATATCGTGCTGGATGCCTGGATGGAATATTTTGCGGAAGGCCTTCTGCTATTGCCGACCCATACCTGGGCCAATGTGAATGCACAGCACCCGGTGTATGACTATCGTAATACCCCATCCTGCGTGGGACTGCTGACCAATCTGTTCCGGCAGAGAGAGGGTGTGGTGCGCTCCCTGCATCCCACCCATTCTTTAGCGGGGTACGGAAAAAATGCTGCCGAATATCTGGCAGGAGAGGAAGAACGTAACACTCCATGTACCCCGGGAGGAGCCTACGACCGGCTGAAAGACTGCGGTGGTAAGATTCTGTTGGTTGGCGTTGGACATGAACGCAATACTTACATCCACAGTGTGGAAGAGGTGCTGAATGTTCCGAATCGTCTGGCGGCGGAGCCCATGTTATTGACAACGATCTTGCCGGACGGAAGAGAAAAGGAAGTATATATGAGAAAACACTATAATCCCGACCAGCCCCATATCTCGGAAGATTTTGTGAAATTGAACCAGGCGTTTCTGGATTGTGGAGCAGTGGAAGTGGTGACGTTCGGAGATGCGAAGTGTCTGCTATGTGATGCGCAGAAAGTGTTCCGGGTGGTACGGCATGTGCTGGCACCGGATCCGGAATGTCTTGTGACGAAACCGGAGATTTCTGCAGAGCGGTGGATGAATTTTGAATAGCTAATCGAGTAGGCTGGCTCCTACTCGATTTGTATACTTTGTACACCATCTCGCTTAAAAGCTCGATGATGTACATTCGCCAAATACAGATTCTTGTGCAAGCACAAATCTGTACTTGGCTCATCGTATACACAAAAAAGGATCAGTCCCGTGGGACTGATCCTTTTGGTCTGTCTTGCTATTAAGCTACAACAGTAACGTTGGTAGCACGGATCTTGCTGCTGTTCTGAGGATCGCACTCGGTATCGAAAGTTACCTTCTGGCCCTCTTCCAGAGACTTGAAACCATCAGCATTGATTGCGGAAAAGTGTACGAATACTTCCTCGCCGTTAGCATCGTTGGTGATGAAACCATAACCCTTCTGAGCATTGAACCACTTAACTGTACCGTTATTCATTATTGGTACCTCCTTTAATAATTCAGGCTTTGCCTGATCCTTTTGATGATTCTAAAACGTAGGACAAAAAAATCACATATTTTTGTAAAGCATCCGTGAAAAAGTAGCAATGTCTTACAAAAATATGTGAGATCAATGACTTTCATTTAGAATACGGTTAGAGTATACCATTGCCCTGATCGAAATGTCAATAATTATCTTTGATTTTTAGACCTATTTTCCTAAGGAAAAAGCATATGATTTTAAGAGTGACAGGATGCGGAGAATGACGATGGATCTTAGATTTTTGGGAAAAGTATTACAGGGGGCACTGATCGGTCTGGGAGCGGTGCTGCCGGGGATCTCCGGCGGGGTATTGAGCGTGGTGTTCGGCGTCTACCGGCCCATTATGGAGCTGCTGTCGGATCCTCTGCGTAAGTGGCAGACGCATCTGCCGCGATTGCTCCCGTATATGATCGGTTCTGCGGCGGGATTTTTAGGTGTGGCGAATCTGCTTTCTTATGTGTTGGAGACCTATCCGGAGCAATCGGTCTGTGTATTTGTGGGGCTGATCGGCGGAATGCTGCCGTCCCTGTGGCGGGAAGCGGGAGAGCAGGGCAGGACCGGAGGAAACAGGATCGTCTCCGGAGTGACGTTTGCGGCAATGATTTTTTTGCTGTTTTCGTTGCAGACTTCCAAGACTGCAGTGGAGCCGGGACTCGGAGCGTATCTGTTCTGTGGATTTGCCCTTGCTCTGTCGGTGATCGCTCCGGGGATGAGTTTTTCTACACTACTGATGCCCTTAGGGCTGTATACACCGTTCGTAGAGGGGATCGCTCATCTTCGACCGGAGGTGTTGATTCCCGGAATGACCGGCTGCGTGGTGACTTTTGTGTGTCTGGCCAGGCTGGTAAACCGCCTGCTTGAAAAACAGTATGCGGGGATGTTCCACGGGATCTTCGGGATCATCAGTGCAGCTACAGTGATGACGGTTCCATGGAACAGTTTTGCCACATCTCCGGAGACCGCATCCCGGAATCTGTTCTGCATGGCGGCAGGAATCGCGGCGGCACTTCTTTTGGAAGTTATGAATGAAAAAATGGCATGTTTTCCCGAAAATGAGACAGAATAAGGAGCGGGAACCTTATCATGGAAAAAGGAAGGTAGAAACATGCAGATGTATGACATCGTGGCAACGGGAGTGCTGGGACTGTTGGTCGGCTTCTGGTCTGGCAGGAGTATCCGGTGGAAAATGGAAGAAACAGAAGAGACAGGGGAAGACAGGGAAGAGAGAAAAAATACAGCAGCCAGGCAACTGGTGAGGGAAGGTGTCACTATAGGCAGCCCGGTGAACGGAGAGATCCGTAAGCGCATGGAAGAGACCGCTGAAGAGACCGCTGATGCCGGAACTGGCTGTATCAGCATCGTGCCAGAGGATGGAAAGGTCTATGCGCCCACGGCAGGAAAGGTATTGAAACTCTATCCCATGGGAAACCGGATCCGATTCCGCACGGACAGCGGACTGGAACTGCTGTTGAATATCTGCAGAGACAGGGAAGAACTGCACAGCGCCTATTATCATTGCAATGTCCTGCAAAACGAGATCGTGCGCAAAGGAAAACTGCTGATGGAATTTGATCAGGAGGGCCTGGCAAGGGAAGGCGTGGATACGGCGGTGACGGTGGAAATGTGCCAGATCCCGGAGCGGGGACAGATCGTCGGTACCTGGAAAGATTATATCCGGGCGGGAGAGGAACTTCTGTGGATACAGCGTAAGGGAAGGGATCAGAAAGATTCTTGCTGCCTGCGGTAAGCTCCGGGAGTGGTGTGATAAGCGGAATGAAAGGCCCGGAAAAAGGTGCGGGAGCTTCCGAATCCCACATCCAGCGCAATCTGCGTCACGGAGAGCTCCGTGGACAATAGAAGATCTCTGGCATAGTCCAGCCTTCGGGAGTTCACGTAATCAGGAAAAGTGGTGTGGAGTTTCTCAGTGAAGATCCGGGACAGGACAAAGCGGCTGACACCGAATTCTTTCGAGAGACTTTCCAGGGACAATTCTTCGGTATAGTGGGCATCCAGATAGAGAAGCAGTCTTTGCTCCAATTCCAGGTCATCTGTGTTTTTACGCACTTGCAGAGGCAACGATGGCAGCAGGTCTGCCAGCAGGAGTGTGAGATACCCTTCCGCATAGACTTGTACATCGGAAGGTGTGGGACGATCCTTTTCCATGGCAGCGGCCAGTGTTTTAAGTCCCTGCAGGGCAATACGGCTGTGCTCTGACAGGGAGGAGACGGTAAAGTCATTGCGGGCAGGCTTTTTGTTCTGGAAAAAATGGCGGAAAGAGTGGCAGAAATCCGGCTCGAAGATACAGAGCAGATTCTGACCGGGTTCCACATGCTTCAGGCCATGCATCTGGTTCGGAAAAACCAGAACACCCTGACCGGGGGTAAGTAAAAAATCTTGCTGTTCCACGGTGACGGTGGTGGAACCGCTCAATACATAGATCAACTCCAACTGTCTGTGAAGATGGACGGCATAGGGGTTGTTTTTGGATAAATATAAATAAAGCTGTTCCTGACGGTTCTGGTAAAAGAAACTCAATGGGATTCCCTCCTGCAACTTTTGTCACTATTATGACATTTATAGTCGCTAAATGCAAGATTTGACACAAACTAATGGGAAAATGGCACGCGATACAAGGGAACATCTGTTATACTGAAATTGTTCAGAAACAGGTAACTATTATCAAATGAGTGTTGAACACCTGTATTCGTAAATAAAAGGCGGCAAAGGCTGCGGAATGGAGAAATTATGGACAAGACCAAGATACATAAAATGTGGATCGCTGATCAGGGCGACGGCACCTATACCAACCCGATCCTGTATACCGATTATTCGGACCCGGATGCCATTCGTGTGGGAGAGGATTATTTTATGATCGCTTCCAGCTTCTGTAACACCCCTGCAGTGCCTCTGCTGCATTCGAAGGATCTGGTGAACTGGAAGGTCATCAATTACATCATTGACAAGCTTCCCTTTGACTATTATGACAAGCCGGTACACGGCTGTGGTACCTGGGCACCGGCCATCCGTTATCATGAGGGAACTTATTACGTATTTATCCCCATGCCGGACGAGGGCATCATGATGTGCAAGACCACGGATCCTTTCGGCAAGTGGAGCGAGCCGGCTTATGTGCGTAAGGTAGTGGGATGGATCGATCCTTGTCCTTTCTGGGATGAGGACGGCAAAGCATACATGGTGACAGCTTTCGCCAGAAGCCGTATCGGTTTCAAGAGCATGCTGTATATGTCTCCCATCGAACCGGACTGCTCCGGAGTGCTGGATGACGGTCAGTTCATCTATGATGGCCATGCGACCCAGCCCACCATCGAGGGACCGAAGCTGTACAAGAGAAACGGCTATTACTATATCTTCGCTCCGGCAGGGGGCGTGAAGCCCGGCTGGCAGACCGTACTGCGGTCGAAAAATATTTACGGTCCCTGGGAAGAGAAAATCGTCCTGCATCAGGGAAATTCTCCTGTCAACGGACCTCACCAGGGTGCCTGGGTGGATACCCCGGACGGACAGGACTGGTTCCTGCATTTCCAGGATGTGGGCAATGCAGGACGTATCGTTCATTTGCAGCCTATGCACTGGGAGAATGACTGGCCGGTGATCGGTGTGAATGAGGTGGACGGCTGCGGCGAACCGGTACTGCGCTATAAAAAGCCGGAAGTAGGAGCGACGTACCCAATCGATGCACCGGAGGACAGTGATTTCTTCGAAGGGGAAAATTTGGGATTACAGTGGCAGTGGAATGCCAATTATAAAAAGGAATGGTATGATCTGGAAAACGGCCAGCTCATTCTTCATGCCCAGGCCGCAGACCCGAAGACGCAGCTGTGCGATATCAGCAACCTGTTATTGCAGAAATGGCCGGCACCGGAATTCTCCATTACCACCTGTCTGCATCTGGAAGAGATGAAAGACGGGGATGTGGCAGGCCTGGTATCTCTGGGTGGTTGCTATACAGCACTTGCGGTGCAGAAAATAAACGGAAAGATGAGCTTACAGCAGCGCACCGGCAACTGGACGAAGGACGATGAAGTACGCACCGGTCTTGGGAATTGGAACAGTGATGTCATTTATATCCAGATGAAGGTGGAGAAGGAGATTTACCGTACATTTTATGTAGGAACCGCAGAAGAAAATTTACAGCCTGTGGGACAGATGGTGGAAGCAACTCCGGGTCGCTGGGTCGGTGTCAAGGACGGACTGTTTGCCATCAATGAGCAGGGTATGGAAGGCGGCCTGGTCGCTGCGGACTATTTCGTATATCAGGAGCTGTAACTATTCAGAGCCATGTAAATAGTATTGAATGCGCGTCGAATGCTTGCATTCGTAAGAGCATTTGATACTATTTATAGGGCGAAGTAACCACAATGAGCAGAGAACAGGCCGGCCTGTTCTCCAAGAAAGCCTCGTAGAGGCGGTTTTGCGAATGGGGTGCTGAATAGTTACTGAATCATAAAATTACATTTTTATTTACAATGCAATGACAATGTGATATTTTGGCAGTTGTTAATGTGATGATAAAGGAACGATGTAAGGTATGACGGAAGAGAAAAAAATGTTATTTTCACAGGATGCACTGAAAAAATTATTGTGGCCGCTGATCATAGAGCAGTTTTTGGCAATCGCAATGGGAATGGCGGACACGGTGATGGCGGCCAGTTGTGGAGAAGCTGTGGTATCCGGAATCTCTCTGGTGGATAGTATCTGCGTATTGCTGATCGGTCTGTTCACGGCCATGGCCAGCGGCGGTGCCGTAGTGGCGGCGCAATATATGGGACACGGAGATAAGGAAATGGTAGGCCGGGCCTCCAATCAGCTGTTTATAG
>OBVY01001709.1_pt1 | contig 11553 bp, 8 predicted proteins | sample 1538051 | NCBI WGS metagenome assembly OBVY01 (sample SAMEA2580017, study PRJEB22360) | human gut metagenome | biome: human gut; feature: human-associated habitat; material: faeces | place: Denmark | collected 2008/2010 | reverse complement strand
GTCGGTCAGATTCTGGCGTACGGGGCTGTTCGACGTCGGGGAGTGGCAGGCACGCTGGATCGAGCCGGCCGTGAGCGACGACCTCGCCGCGATGTTCCGCCGCACGTTCCGTGTGACGAAACCCGTGGCCGAGGCGACCGTCTATGTGACCGCCCACGGCATTTACGAGGCGAGCGTCAACGGGCACCGTGTGAGCGACGACCTTCTGACGCCGGGCTGGACGGCTTACAAGAAGCGGCTGCAATATCAGGCTTACGACATCACGCCGCTGGTGGTCAGGGGCGACAATGCCATCGGCGTTACCGTGGCCAAGGGGTGGTGGTTGTCGAAACTGCCGTGGAGCCGCGAGTTCAACTACGGCGACAAGTACGGCCTGCTGGCGCAGATCGTTCTCCGCTACAAGGACGGTACGAAGGAGGTGATCGCTACCGACGACACGTGGCGCGCCTCGACGGGTGAAGTGAGCTACGGCAACCTCTACGACGGCGAGACGATCGATCTGAACCGTCGCCAGAAGGGGTGGGACACCCCGTCGTTCGACGATGCGTCGTGGGCGTCGGTGCAGGTGGCCGACACCTCGCTCGACAACCTGACGGCCAGCGTCAGCCCGGCCGTGCGGGTAATCGAAACCTTTAAACCCGTCAAGATCTTCACGACCCCGTCGGGAGCCCGCGTGATCGACTTCGGCCAGAACATATCGGGGCGCGAGCGCGTGCGTCTGCGCGGCCAGCGCGGCGACACGGTGCGCATTTACCACTCCGAGATTCTTGAAAAGGGCGAATTCTTCACCCGCAACCTGCGTAAGGCCAAAGCGTTGAGTACCTATATCCTTTCGGGGGAGGGCGAGGAGTGGCTCGCGCCCCGGTTCGCCTTCTACGGCTTCCGCTACATCAAGGTCGAGGGAATCGACGGCGAGCTGAACCCCGAGGATTTCGTCGCCGAGGCGATCAGTTCGGCGACGCCCGAGAACGGTACGTTCGTTTCGTCCGACTCGCTCATCAACCGGTTGCAGTCGAATATCAAGTGGGGGATGCTCGACAACTTCGTCGATATTCCGACCGACTGCCCGCAGCGCGACGAGCGTCTGGGCTGGACGGGCGACGCGCAGGTCTTCTTCCGCACGGCGACGTTCAACCGCGACGTGCAGACCTTCTTCAACAAGTGGATGGCCGACGTGGCCGCTGAGCAGTATGCCGACGGCGCGGTCAACGGCGTCTACCCCGTGACGCACCGCAGCCGTATTTCGGCCGGTTGGGGCGACGTGGCCACGATCATTCCGTGGCAGCACTACATGGCCTACGGCGACCTGCGGATGCTCGAACGCCAGTACCCCAGCATGAAGAAATGGGTGGACTACATCACCTCGCAGACCGAGAACGACTTGTGGAGCAAGGGGAACAGCTACGGCGACTGGGTATTTTTCAGTTATGCCGATGACAAGGACGGCCGGTCGGCGGTGACGATCCGACCCTTCATCCAGCAGTGCTTCTACGCCCATTCGCTCGATCTGGTGGTGCGCACGGCACGCCTGCTGGGCCGAACGGAGGATGCGGCGAAATACGAAGCGTTGCACAAGCGTGCGGTCGATGCCTTCCGCAACGAATACGTGACGCCCAACGGAATGCTCGTGTCGGATACGCAGACGGCCTACACGCTGGCGCTGATGTTCGACCTGCTGCCCGAGGCGCAGCGCGCCGGTGCGGCCAGACGTCTGGTCGATAACGTGAATCGTTACGGGCATATCACTACCGGCTTCCTCGGTACGCCCTATATCTGCGAAGTGTTGACCCGCTTCGGTTACGAGGACGTCGCCTACGAGCTGCTGCTCAACAAGAAGATCCCTTCGTGGCTCTATCCCATTTCGATGGGTGCGACCACCATCTGGGAGCGTTGGAACAGTATGCTTCCCAACGGTATGGTCAACTCGAACAGCATGGTGTCGTTCAACCACTATGCCTACGGTGCGATCGGCGACTGGCTCTATCGTTGGGCCGCCGGTTTGCAGGAGGCTGCTCCGGGCTTCCGTGAAATCCGGATCAAACCCTACCTGAACGATCACTTCACTTCGATGAAGGCCGAGCAGCGGACGCCCTACGGCCTGGCGTCGAGCGGTTGGACGAAGGAGGGCGACGCGCTGACGCTGACGGTCGAGATTCCGGCCAACACCACTGCCGAGGTCTATGTCCCGTCGGCTGCTGCCGACAAGGTGACCGAGTCGGGCCGCGCACTCGACGGCCGCAGCGATCTGAAAGTTGCGGGCTGGGACGACGGCTATACGCTCGTGCGCCTCGGTTCGGGCCGTTACGAGTTCCGGTCGACGCTGAAATAAGGGATTCCCGACGATACGATGAGGGGTGGGGTACGATTGTGCTCCACCCCGTTCGTTTTGCAGTGCGATCGGGCAGGCCTCCGGCCTGCTAAATTGAGTATAGAGGAATTAATCGGAATAAATCATCGTTGCGTGCAGCGCACAACAGACTCCGCATTGCGAAAAATCGGGAAGAAGAACGGGCGGAGGCTACGCCGTCGAAAACGCGAGCGCGAGCTTGTCCGCGTAGCGTTTTAGGCGCAAGCCGTCGGCCGGTCCCCGAGTTTTTCGCCCTGCGGACACTTTTGGCGCCACCTTTTGGTGACAAAAGGTGGTAAATCCGCTCCTCGCAGGAAACACCCAATCAGAGGTACGGAACTTTCCCAAAGAAAGAGAGAATCGATTTCACTTTTTTCTGTGCTTTTGGCTTGATCCAAAAGCACCAAAAGATCAAGCACGGCGAAAAGTAGCGGGTGCCGCCACCTGCGCTCGCTGAGCGGGCACAAAAGACTGCGCTGTTTTGCACGCCCGCTCCGGGCGCTCGCGCCGCTGCCGTCACTGCTTCCGCTATTTTCGCAGTGCGATCCCGCAGGCCGGAGGCCTGCCATGTGCGGACGCAAACAAATAATCATCGTTGCGTGCAGCGCGCCGCAGCCTCCGCCTTGCGAAAAGTGCAGAGAGCTGCATCGTCCCGATAATCTGGCTCCTCGTGCAATGCTCTGAACGCGACAGCGCCGCCGGAACTATTCCGGCGGCGCTGCTCTGTCGTTTCTGCGGATCGGCTTACATCATGCCGCCCATGCCCCCTGCGGGCATCGCAGGCATGGCGGGCTGCTCCGACTTCTTCTCCGCGAGTACGCACTCGGTGGTGAGGAACATCGACGCGATCGACGCTGCATTTTCCAGTGCTACGCGCGACACCTTCGTCGGGTCGATGATACCGGCCTCGAACATGTCGACGTATTTGTCGTCGCGGGCGTTGTAACCGAAGGCTCCCTTGCCCTCCTTGACCTTGTTCACGACGACCGAACCCTCGCCGCCGGCGTTCTCGACGATCTGGCGCAGCGGTTCCTCGATCGCGCGTTTCACGATCTGGATACCGGTGGTCTCGTCCTCGTTGGCGCCCTTCATGTTGGCGAGCACCTCCGTGGCACGCAGGTAGGCCACGCCGCCGCCCGGGACGATGCCCTCTTCGACGGCTGCACGTGTTGCGGCCAGCGCATCCTCCACGCGGTCCTTCTTCTCCTTCATCTCGACTTCGGTCGCGGCGCCGACATAGAGCACAGCCACGCCGCCGGCCAGTTTGGCCAGACGCTCCTGCAACTTCTCCTTGTCGTAGTCCGACGTCGCGGCGTCGATGCCGGCGCGGATCTGCGCTACGCGGGCTACAATGGCATCCTTGGCACCTGCGCCGTCGACGATCGTCGTGTTCTCCTTGTTGAGCGTCACCTTCTCGGCCGTACCCAGCATCGAGAGGTCGGCGTCCTCGATCTTCATGCCCTTGTCGGTCGAGATCACCGTCGCGCCGGTCAGTACGGCGATGTCTTCGAGCATCTCCTTGCGACGGTCGCCGAAGCCCGGGGCCTTGCAGGCGGCGATCTTCAACGTGCCGCGCAGCTTATTGACCACGAGTGCCGACAGCGCCTCGCCGTCGACATCCTCGGCGACGATCAGCAGCGAGCGGCCGCTCTGGGCTACCGGTTCCAAGACGCCCATGAGCTCCTTCATCGTCGAGATCTTCTTGTCGGTAATCAGGATATAGGGCTTGTCCAGCTGGGCCTCCATCTTTTCGGGGTCGGTGATGAAATAGGCCGAAATATAGCCGCGGTCGAACTGCATACCCTCGACCACGTCCACATGGGTGTCGGTGCCTTTGGCCTCCTCGACCGTGATGACGCCCTCCTTGTTGACCTTCGACATCGCTTCGGCGATCAGTTTGCCGATGTTGGGGTCATTGTTGGCTGAAATGGACGCCACCTGCTCGATCTTGGCGATGTCGCTTCCTACCACCTGGCTCTGCTCGCGCAGCGATTCGACCACCTTGGCCACCGCCTTGTCGATACCGCGTTTGAGGTCCATCGGATTGGCGCCGGCCGTCACGTTTTTCAGTCCCACGCCGATGAGCGCCTGTGCCAGAACGGTCGCGGTGGTCGTGCCGTCACCGGCGTTGTCGTTGGTCTTCGACGCCACCTCGCGCACCATCTGCGCACCCATGTTGGCGATCGCATCCTCCAACTCGACCTCCTTGGCGACGGTCACGCCGTCCTTGGTGATCTGCGGAGCGCCGAACTTCTTGTCGATGATGACGTTGCGACCTTTGGGGCCGAGCGTGACCTTCACGGCGTTCGACAGCGCGTCGACACCCTCTTTGAGCATCTCGCGTGCCTCTACGTTATATTTGATCTCTTTTGCCATAGCTTTTACGGAATTTGATGTGTTTTACGAATCGGTGAAATTACAACGTTGCCAGAATATCCGACTGTTTCATGATGAGGTAGTCCGTGCCGTCGACATTGATCTCCGTCCCGGCATACTTGCCGTAGAGTACCTCGTCGCCGACCTTGACCTCCATCTTGACCTCCGACGTACCGGGGCCTACGGCCACGACTTTGCCTGCCAGCGGTTTTTCTTTCGCGGTGTCGGGAATGATAAGTCCGCCCGCGGTCTTCTCCTCGGCGGGATTCGGGAGAATGAGCACTCTGTCCGATAAAGGTTTTACGTTCATAGTTCAACTATTTTTGGTTTGACATTCGTTGAAAAATTCTCTCTGTTGCGGTTCGGAGCGGCAGCCGCACGGCTGCATCGCCGCACCGATCCGTTTTTCTGTTTTCGGTGGGGGATTCCAACAATTGATATGCCAAACGGATTTTGGCAGACGCGGTGCCCTTTTTGGCAGATCGGGGCTGTCATTTTGACACGCTTCCGGACGCGGCCGGTACGGGACGCGACATTTGGGAACCGAGGTCGGCGGCCGGCGTTTTCCCGTACGATGCGGCGCTGCGGGCCGCCTTGCGCAGACGTCGGGTTTCGCTTCGCTGCCTGTGCAGCTCGGGATCGTAGATGCGGATGCCGATCGAGATGCCGATCTTGTTGGGATACCACTCCGACGAACCGTTGAAGGGATCGGGGTGCAGCGGTTGTACGGGGCGGTGCGGCTCCATCTGCGTGCGGCCGTCGAGGTCGTAGCCGTTGTAGAAGCTCGTCATCCACGACCAGCCGAAAAATACGTCGAAGACCCACCGCTCGCGGAAAATCCGTTCGTAGCCCGCACAAGCGCCGAACATGAATCCGTAGCCTTTGCTGTAACGGTTTTCGAGGTGGATGCCCCAGTTTTCGATGTAGGGTTTCGACATGCGGAAAGCCATCATGCCCGCATTGCCGCCCACGTACCAGCCTCGGGCATAACCGCGGAAGTAGTAGCGGTATTCGTTCAGGAAGATGCCGAAGTGCATCGGTTTGCTCTGCCCGTCGACGTTGATCGATTTCCACGGCGAATAGACGAACTCCGTCTGGAAGGCGGAGTGGTCGGTCAACCGGAACTCCACGGCAGGGTTGACGACTCCTACGAGTGCGTAGAGGCCGTTGAGTTTCGCGTAGATCTGTGCGTCGGTCGCTGCGGGACGGAGCAGCGAGGCGAGCAGGAGCAGCGACGAGATACCGAAACGTTTCATCTTCGATGAGGTGTGTGTTGCGTGCAAAGATACGAATAAGTGAGGGCAGAAGCAAGCGCCGGCTTGATTATGCCGAACGGGAGTATCTTCGGCGTCAGCCAAAGATACGAATAAGCGGGTGCAGAAGCAAACGTTAGTTTGATTATGCCGAGACGAAGTATCTGAGACGAAGTCAAAGATACGAATAAGCGGGGGCAATGTCGAATTTATTCGAACATTGCCGAGCGGCGGGCTTCGGCGCAGCCGAAGTCGGAAAAGCAGGGCACAGAAACAAACGACCGGTTCGGTTCTGCCGGAGCACGACGTCCGGGGTGCAGTCGTAGAGGCGGAAAACGAGGAGCGAAGGGAAACTCGCTTGCTTCGTTTTGCGAGATGCGTCTCCGCGAAAGTTCCCCTGATCCATTCGATAGATGCGCCGAACGTGGGTGTGCTGTCCGCCGAACGGCCGAGCTACCGGCGAATGCCGGCGAGCGGCCGTCCGCCCCCCGGGGGGGGGGGAAGCCGGAACGACCGTCCGCCGCATGGGGCGGGGTTTTCCTGCTGGCAGCGTTCGGCGACGCCGGACGGTCGACACGGAACATCGTCGGGATGTTTTGGCGAAAGAAGCCTGCTTCGCGAATCGTTCCGTCGGAAATCGATTCCGTCGGCTCCGCGGGTTCCTGTACACGCCGGAACCCGACGCTCTTTTCCCGAAACGCCCGTCGCCGGTTCGAATAATTTTCGGGCGAAATCCTTGCACAGACCAAAAAAACGTATTACATTTGCACACCGATTCGTGAAGTTCCGGCTTTGCGGTCGAAACGGTGGATGTAGCTCAGTCGGTTAGAGTGACGGATTGTGGTTCCGAAGGTCGTGGGTTCGAGTCCCATCTTCCACCCTCGAAGTTCTTGAAATAAAGAGCAATGCGAAGCAAAAAACCTTATGTATCAACGATATGTAAGGTTTTTTGTTTTTGGGGCAATGTATTCGAGCGCATAAAAAGCAGGTTGCCCGGACCGAAATCGTGACCTGTCCAATCACAGCGCGCTCGTCTCCGGACTGGGGGTATGCTGGATCCCGTTTAGAGTGGCATGCCGGCCGCAGCTTCCCGGCTGCCGTGTCGTTCGGCAATCCTGCGTCTTAGTTCGGGTATCATCCAGACGGGGCCGTTTCGACGGCTTTTTTCGGCTCCTGCGACTGCTTTTGCAGGGCGGATTCGCTGCTATCGGGCCGAAAGAGGTATCGGACGATACTTTTTCTTCGCGAAAAATCGTTATCTTTCGAGGTATGTTTTCCAGGTGTTGCATAGGGTTGCTGTTGTTGTCGCTGCTGCCGGCGTTCGTTCCGGCGCGGGAGACGGCGCCGTGTATCGACCTCCGCCACGGAGTGCGTCCCGATACGATCCGCCTGAAAGCGGAGGACCTGAAATTGGGCTTGCCCTGCGACAGCGTCTATCTCAAACGCAGGGATTCGTTGCGGCGCAACGACAGCCTGCGCCGTCAGGCCGAACAGCGCAACCAGCGTCTCTACGACAGTATCCGTTCGAAGACGACGCGCCGTGCCGTACCGCGTTTGCTCTACCGGATGCTCTTCGTCAACCCCGTACTCGATACGACGGCCAACGGACGGGTGCTGGACGAGAGCCGGCAGTTCGAACGTTACTCCGGCCGGAGGATCGGCGAGGTGGTCATTGCGCAGGATCCGGTGTTCACCCCCGACGGCAACTGGCTCGAACGCACGGGCAACAAACTGCACGTGATGACGCGCGAGCGGGTGCTGCGGCGCGACCTGCTCTTCGAACCCGGGGATACGATCGCTCCGGAGCTGCTGGTGCGCAACCTCCAGCTGCTCCGTTCGCGCGCCTATATCTCGGATGCGACGATGGAGCTGACACCGGATTCGCTCGACTCGACGCGCGTGGTGGTCACGCTGCGTTCGCGCGACAGCTGGACGATCAGCGCCGATGCGGCGCTGCACGGCGAGGGCCGGACGATGATCGGTCTCTCCGACGCCAACATCTTCGGCTCGGGCAACCGCCTGAGCGTTGCGACCAATTTCAGCCGCAACGATTTCGGCTACGGAGGCAACGTCGTCTCGTACGACATCCCCAACTTCCTGGGGTCGTTCTACAAGGCCAACTTTTCGGCGGGCCGCGATTTCTACAACAGCGAGCTGCGCATCGGCGTAGGCAAGGAGTTCATCCTGCCGACCGACTACGAACTGGGCATCGCCTACAACAACGTCAAGGCGAAGTATTATCTGGTCGACCGCGACACCTCCGACCTGGCCAAGTCGAAGCGCTTCGACGTCTGGGCTGGGCGTTCGCGCTACATTCGTTCGATCCGTTCGAGCGTCTTCCTCACGGCGCGTTACGGTTTCGCGCGCTACTCGCTCCGTCCCGACGTGACGAAGACTTACAACCCGGCTTTTCACGATACCGACGACGTGCTGGTCGGGCTGGGGCTTTACCGCGAGAAGTTCTACACCACCAATATGATCTACGGCTTCGGCACGAGGGAGTATCTGGCCACCGGCTACAAGGCCGAGCTGGTCGGGGGGTATTCGTGGCGGGAGTTCGGCGAGGACATGTATATGGGTCTGAGCTACAAGGCCGGCGGATTCACCCGCGCGGGTTATCTCATGGGCGGCTTTTCGCTGGGCAGCTTCATCGATCTGGCGACGGGTCAGTGGACGCAGAGTGCCGTGGACGTCAACCTGCGCTGGTTCTCGCCGCTGTTCGTGTGGAAACGCAGCCACATCCGCCAGTTCCTTTCGCTGAATTATACGCAGGGGTGGAACCGGCTCGAAGGATCGGACGAGGTGCTGCGGTTCACCGCACAGGACGGCCTGTCGCTGCTCAAAGAGGATCTGGTGGGGACCAACCGGATGGTGCTCAATACCGAAACGGTCTTTTTCACGCCCTACCAGCCGCTCGGTTTCCGTATCGCGCTGTTCGGCTTCGCCGATTTCGGTCTGCTGGGACGCGACGCCAATATTTTCAAGAATAATTTTTACACGACCTTCGGACTGGGCGTCCGCCTGCGTAACGAACGACTGGTGTTCAGCACGATTCAGCTGAGGCTGGGCGTTGCGCTCGGCAAGGGCGGCTGGGCCGACTGCCGCTATTTCCAGGCTTCTAACGGGACGCGCATGGAGCAGTACCGTTATCTGCCGAGCCGCCCCGAAATCGTCCGGTTCCGGTGATCCCGCCCGCTTCTGCGGAAACACGCATTCGGTATGCGGTGGAACCTGTCCGAAGAGTGACAGTCGTTCGATGGCCTTCTGATATGTTTTCAGTACATCGATACGGATATGTCCATACCGGACGAGATTCCGGCCGTTTTTCGCCGTTCTTTCTTCCGATCATGCGGGCGACGGAAGTCCCCTTTATCACCCGCGACAACAGGCGAGTGCAGACAGGGATGGCTGTCTGCCGAGCCGCCCGAGCGGACGTGCCGCCGCAGGGGGCACAAAGGGGATTCAGGGGATTGTCGGTCGTGCGCTGCGGCGCATATCGCCCGCGGTAAAACAGTTCGGCCCCGAAGGTTTTCGGGGCCGAACTTGTCGTACAGCAAAATCCTTAGTCCTCGAACTTCGCCGACAGGAACTCGCGGTTCAGGCGGGCGATATGCGCGATGGAGATCGCCTTGGGGCATTCGGCCTGGCAGGCACCCGTATTGGTGCAGTTGCCGAAGCCCAGCTCGTCCATCTTGGCGACCATTGCTTTCGCGCGGCGTGCGCCTTCGACGCGGCCCTGCGGCAGTTTGGCCAGCGACGACACGCGGGCTGCGACGAACAACATCGCCGATCCGTTCTTGCAGGTGGCGGCGCAGGCTCCGCAACCCACGCAGGCGGCGGCGTCCATCGACTCGTCGGCGTCGGCCTTCGGAATCGGAATGGCGTTGCCGTCGGGCACTGAGTTGGTGCGTACCGAGATGAAGCCTCCCGCTTGCAGAATCTGGTCGTAGGCCGAGCGGTTCACCACCAGGTCTTTGATGACGGGGAATGCTGCCGAACGCCACGGTTCGATGGTGATCGTGCTTCCGTCCTTGAACTTGCGCATGTAGAGCTGGCAGGTCGTCACGGCCTGCTCCGGCCCGTGTGCGTGGCCGTTGATGTGGAGCGAGCACATGCCGCAGATACCTTCGCGGCAGTCGTGGTCGAATGCCACCGGCTCCTCGCCCGCATGGACGAGGTTGTTGTTCAGGATATCCAGCATTTCGAGGAACGAGGTGTCGGGCGAGATGTTCTCGACACGGTAGGTTTTGAAAGCGCCCTTCGATTTAGCGTCCTTTTGACGCCATATCTTTAATGAAAAATTCATAATGCAATCTTGATCTTAAAGTTTAACGTCAAATGGATTTAGTCCTTGTAGTTGCGCTTTGCGAGGTGTACGAACTCGAAATTGAGCGGCTCCTTCGTCAGTTCGGGAACCTCGTTCTCGCCTTTGTACTCCCATACGGCGGCGTATACGAAGTGTTCGTCGTCACGGTCGGCCTCGCCTTCGGGCGTCTGGTGCTCGACGCGGAAGTGACCGCCGCACGACTCCTCGCGGTTCAGCGCGTCGCGCGCCATCAGTTCGCCCAGTTCGAGGAAATCGGCCAGACGCAGTGCCTTTTCCAATTCGACGTTGAAGTCGTCGGCCCTGCCCACGACCTTCACGTCCTTCCAGAACTCCTTGCGCAACGCCTGAATCTCGACGATCGCCTTTTCGAGCGACTCCTTGGTGCGGGCCATACCGACGTTCTCCCACATGATGTGGCCCAGCTTCTTGTGGATATCGTCCACCGACTGCTTGCCGTTGATCGACAACAGCTTCTCGATTTTGGCGCGCACGCCCTTCTCGGCCTCGTCGAAGGCGGGCGTGTCGGTCTTCACCTTCGGGGCCTGGATCTTGTGCGACAGGTAGTCGCCGATGGTGTAGGGCAGCACGAAGTAACCGTCGGCAAGACCCTGCATCAGCGCCGAAGCACCCAGACGGTTGGCTCCGTGATCCGAGAAGTTGGCCTCGCCGATGGCGTAGAGGCCGGGAATGGTGGTCATCAGGTTGTAGTCGACCCAGATGCCGCCCATGGTGTAGTGTACGGCGGGGAAGATCTGCATCGGCTGCTCGTAGGGGCTCACGTCGGTGATCTCCTTGTACATGTCGAAGAGGTTGCCGTAACGCTGCTTGATGATCTCCTTGCCCAGACGCTCGATGGCGGTCTTGAAGTCGAGGAAGACGGCCAGACCGGTCTCGTTCACGCCGAAGCCTGCGTCGCAGCGCTCCTTGGCGGCACGCGACGCCACGTCGCGCGGCACGAGGTTTCCGAAGGCCGGATAGCGGCGCTCCAGATAGTAGTCGCGATCCTCCTCGGCGATGTCCGACGGCTGCTTGGCGCCGCTGCGGATCGCCTTCACGTCCTCGATCTTCTTCGGTACCCAGATGCGGCCGTCGTTACGCAGCGATTCGGACATCAGCGTCAGTTTCGACTGTTGCGTGCCGTGTACGGGGATGCAGGTGGGGTGGATCTGCGTGAAGCAGGGGTTGGCGAAGCCGGCGCCCTTACGGTAGCACTGGAAGGCGGCCGAGCCGTTCCACCCCCGTACCTTCTA
>OBVY01001706.1_pt1 | contig 11590 bp, 9 predicted proteins | sample 1538051 | NCBI WGS metagenome assembly OBVY01 (sample SAMEA2580017, study PRJEB22360) | human gut metagenome | biome: human gut; feature: human-associated habitat; material: faeces | place: Denmark | collected 2008/2010 | reverse complement strand
AGTGCGATTTTGTCATTACGAGCGGTGGCGCCTCGGCAGGCGACTACGACTACGTGACGGCGCTGGTCCAGCGCGAGGGCGAGGTGCTGTTTGACCGCATCTCGATGCGTCCGGGCAAGGCCATCACGTTTGGGCTGCTCGGCGGCAAGCCGTATCTGGGGCTTTCGGGCAATCCCGCGGCGGCGTATGTGGGCTTTGAGATGCTCGCCCGCCCGGCGATCCGCAAGATGCGCGGTTTTGCCGAGGGGGCGCGTCCCGTGCAGCAGGCGATGCTCACGCACGGCGTGAAAAAGCGACAGCATCGCCGCTTCTTCGATCGCGCCACGGTTTTGCGCGACCCCGAGACCGGTGAGCTGTTGGTGACCGAGGCCAAGACGCAGAATTCGGCGTTGCTCGGCACGATGCAGCGGGCCAACTGCCTGCTGCGTATTGACGAAGGTCCGTGCGAGCTCAAGGCGGGCGACGTCGTGGATGTTGTGCGTGCCGACCTGCCTGAGGACGCCGTGTTGTAGGAGGAATGCTATGGAGCTGAAGATATCGATCGTGACGTGTTCGGATACGCGGGACCTTGCCCAGGACGAGGCTGGAGCCGCACTCGAGGAACTTATCGAGGCGCAGGGCTGGACGGTCGTCTCACATGTGGTCGTGCGCGACGACGTCAGCGAGATCGGTGATGCTATTGTGGAAGCCGCCGATGAGTGCCACGCCAATGTCGTGCTCACCTGCGGCGGCACGGGGCTTTCGATGCGCGATGTGACGCCCGAGGCGACGCGTGCCGTCTGCGATCGCGAGGTGCCGGGTATTGCCGAGGCGATCCGTGCGTACTCGATGACCAAGACGCGCCGCGCCATGCTCTCGCGCGCTATTTGTATGCAACGAGGTCATACACTTGTCGTAAACTTTCCCGGTTCTACGAAGGCCGCTCGCGAAAGCTGGGAGGCCATAGCGGACCAGCTGGAGCATGCGGCTCAGATGACAGCGGGCGGCGGACATACCAACTAAGCGATTTACCTGCGGCGGAGCGACCTGAACGGCTGCTCCGCTTTTTATTTGCGCCCAAGGGGACGGCATTCTTTAGGCATGCCTGAAACTATATTCTCAGAAGAGAATAATTTCTCATAATCATTATTCGCACCGAAGTATAATCTAATTACAGAATAAAGCCCGCGGTCGGGTACCCGGGCACAAGGTCCGAAAGGGTTGAACATGTTCGATATGGTTTCTCGCCGCGGATTCGTCTCGCTCTCTGCTGTCGCCGCTGCCGGCCTTGGCCTTGCCGGCTGCTCTGGCAACAAGACGTCTGAGCCGACTGGCTCCGATGCCGGTTCTGCTAAGGCATCTTCCAAGAAGGAAACCGTCGAGCTGCAGGTCTTTGCCGCCAACTCGCTCGAGAAGGCTTTGCCCGAGGTTCAGAAGCTCTACACCGAGCAGACCGGTACCACCTTTGCCGACACGCAGTTTAAGGCGTCCGGCGACCTCGTTGAGCAGATGCGTGCCGGTGCCACGGTCGACGTGCTCATCACCGCTTCCAAGGGCACCATGGACGACGCCGAGGCCGTCGAGCTCGTCGATGCCGACACCCGTGAGGATATGTTCGTCAACGACCTCGTGATCATTCGTGCCGAGGGCTCCGACACCAAGGTCGAGGCCATCGCCGACGTCGCGAATCTTGACGGCAAGATCGCCATTGGCGACGCCAAGACCGTTCCCGCCGGCAAGTACGCCAACCAGGCGCTGACTTCTGTGGGCCTCTATACCGGCACCGAGGGCGACGACGGCGAGTATGCGCCCGAGATCGCCGACAAGGTCGCACTGGCAGACAAAGTTGGTACCGCCGCCGCCTATGTGTCCACAGGCGACTGCGTTGCCGGTTTTGTCTACAGCTCTGACATCTACCGCTACAACGGCATCGAGGAGGCCTTCGTGTGCCCCGAGGATTCGCACAAGCCCATCGTGTATCCGGGCGCCGTTGCCGAGAGCTCCGAGCATGCCGACGAGGCTAAGGCGTTCATCGACTTTTGCCTGTCCAACAAGAAGGCTCAGAAGATTTGGGCTAAGTACGGCTTTGAGCTTTCCGCGTAGTGCGGCTTGGCGCGATAATTCCATCGTTTTGTGTTTCACTCCGTCCTTGTATTCGCTTGGAGCTTTTCGTGCTTAATAGATTCCGCATGCTTGTCGCCTGTGCTTTGACCTTCGCGCTTTGCTGGGTGCCGGGATTTGCGTTTGCTGGGGACGCTGAGGACGGGGCCCAGGTTGCTGCGACCGCTCATGGGCTTTCCTATGGGATCGAGGGTTTTGAGCGGTTGGCCAAGGGAACCGCTCGTGCCATGGAGGGCCAGCCTGAGGGCTACCGGTTTCCCGTTGACGAGGACGTGGACCTTGTAGTGGTGCCTGCTGCCGATCGCGTTGTGGTGTGGATATCGCCCAAGGCGGTCGAGAAGTTTGGATTGGATCCGCAGGACAACGAGTGCGTATCGGGTCTCAAGGCCCTCGTCTGCGAGCTCGACAGCGCAAACTCCATGGGAGGTGCGCAGTTAGGGGACGTTGATCTTCCTTGGTATGTCACGGCGGAAACAACGTTTGATGCCGGCGGTTATACCTATGGCTTTGACGAGCGCGGTGCGGATGGGGACCGCTATGTGGTGATTGCATCGGCCTCGGGTGATGCCAAGGGCGGCGCGCGTTGGCTTGATAGCGCTCAAATGGTAGAGGCATCGTCTGTCGTGTTGCGGGATGAGCAGGGGCCCTTGACCTCTCTGGCCTCCTTTTTAGGCGGCATCGACTATCGCCCGTTTTGGGTGTCTATCAAAACGAGCGGCCTTGCCCTGGTGATTGCCTTTGCACTGGGCCTGTTCGCCGCGTGGAAGACTATGGGTACCTCGAGTCGCATCAAGGGCCTGCTCGATTCGGTCTTTACGATCCCTATGGTGCTGCCGCCCACGGTCTGCGGCTTTCTGCTCCTCATGCTGTTTGGCCGCTCGACCGGGCTGGGCCAATGGCTCATCGCGCACGGCATCTCGATCGTCTTTACCTGGCCCGCGGCGGTCATTTCGGCTGTCGTTGTGTCGTTTCCGCTGGTCTACCGCACGGCGCTCGGAGCCTTCGAGAGCCTCGACACGCAGATGCTCGACGCCGCGCGAACCTTGGGGTGGTCCGAACGTCGCATCTTTGCCAAGCTCATGATGCCGCTCGGCTGGCCCTCAATCGCGGCGGGCACGGTGCTCGCCTTCGCTCGCGCGATGGGCGAGTTTGGCTGCACCCTGTTCTTTGCGGGCAACTACGCCGGTATTACGCAGACCATTCCCATAGCCATCTACTTTGAGTGGATGGGCGGCAACACGTCGGTAGCCCTCTTTTGGGTCATCGTCGTAATCGTGTTCAGTTTCCTGGTCATTCTGTTCATCAATATGTACACCGCTCATTCGCAAAAGTATCGCGAGCGGGGCCTTTCCCGTGCGGAGCGCAAGCAGGCCAAAGATCTCGCCGGACAGGGCGATTCGCTCGACCCGGTGGGCGGTGATGCCTTGCGTATCGATCGCGAGGCGCTGGCCGAGCTTATGCGCGATGGCGCGGTCGCAAAGGGAGGTCGATAAGCCATGTCGCTCGTTCTGGATATCAAAAAGCGCTATCCGGGCTTTACCCTCGACATTCAGCTCGATGCCGGCGAGGAGCGTGTGGCGCTGCTGGGCGCCTCGGGTTGCGGCAAGAGCTGTACGTTGCGCTGCATTGCCGGCGTGGAGACACCCGACGAGGGCAAGATCGTCGTCAACGGCGTGACCTTTTTTGACTCGGCGGCGGGTATCAACCTGTCGCCCCAGGAGCGAAAATGCGCCCTGCTGTTCCAAAACTATCAGCTGTTTCCCAACATGACGGTGGCCGATAACGTATGCGCCGGTGTTAAGGATGCGGGTGACGCCGCCGCGCGCAAAAAGCTCGCCGAGCGTTATCTGGGCATTTTCGGTCTGGCCGATTTTGTCGACCGCTACCCCGTGCGCCTCTCGGGCGGTCAGCAGCAACGCGTGGCGCTTGCGCGCATGGTGGCGGCGCATCCGGGCATCTTTATGTTCGATGAGCCCATGAGCGCGCTCGACGCGTATCTCAAGAGCGCGCTTGAGCAAAACATGCTCGATCTGTTCGATGTATGCAACCGAACCGTGCTCTACGTGAGCCACGACATCGACGAAGCGTGCCGTCTGTGCGAGCGCATCTGCGTGATGCACAACGGGCATGTTGAGGAGATCGGCTCCGTCGAGGACGTGGTCCGTCATCCGCAGACGTTGGCCGCGCTGCGCTTGACGGGCTGCAAGAATACGAGCCGCGCGCGCAAGATCGGCGACGAAGAAGTTGAGGCCCTCGACTGGGGCATGACCTTCAACGTGGGCCGTGAGGTTCCCGATAACGTGGCGTACCTGGGTATTCGTGCGAGCTACTTCCATGTGGACAACCGTGCTGAGCGGGGTCGCAACAGCTACGACCTGCATGTGGCCCGCGTGAGCGATTCACGTTTTGAGCGCCTGGTGCTGCTGGACGTGCCGCGCGCCGACGCGCCGACGCGCCTGCAGTGGAAGGTCAACAAAGTGCGCATGCCTGTCGACGAGCTGCCGCAAGCAGGCGAGACGCTGCGCATGCATTTTGATGCCAGCAGGATCCATTTGGTTTGTCGATAGCGCCGGGTAATGCCGTCGGGGAATATAAGCCTCGGCGGCTTTGTTTTTGCCGTTCGCCGAATGAGGAATGACAAACTCTTATCAATCAAGATAATTATTTATTAAACGACGGCACACGACGCTGTCGTACGAATGTCAACGGTGTTCGCATGGTCGATGACCGTTGATATAGTTGACTTCAACTTGTTAAGGAGGGTGCGCACATGCCGCAGACGACATACATTCGCCGCGTTGCCGCGCGTGCCCTATATATCGCTCGGAGCCGCATATGAGCAGGTATGTTCACGGCTCCGGGAGAGACGACGCACAACTAAATAGTCAACCGCAAAGCAGGTTCCCCAAAATTCCGGGTTTGAGCACGGCAGGGCAATCGCCGCCCGTCGTGCATCGATACCGCTGTTATCCGTTTTTGGTTCGAGAGGGGAACCGTCATGGCTGAAGAATTCGATTTCCATCCGATGTGGGAGAGCCTCGGCATGAATCTTGCCGACCACGACATGCTGCTGGGCGCCGTGGGCCAGATGTACGGCGATATGTTCTTGACGCAGAACAATCGCCCCAAGTCCACGTCCTACCTGGACTTTGTGGCCACCAACATCCACAGCGGCCGCATTAAGGAGATGCTCGACAAGAAGGAGGCCGGCGAGGCCACCAAGATCGTCGGTTCGTTCTGCGTGTACGTGCCCGAGGAGATTGTGCTCGCCTGCGACGGTATTCCCGTGGGCCTGTGCTCGGGTGCCGATTGGGCAACGGACAAGGTCGAGGAGCACTTGCCGCGCAACACCTGTCCGCTTATCAAGAGCTTTGCCGGCTTTAAGCTGGGCGAGGTCTGCCCTTACATTGAGTCGAGTGACTTGGTGGTAGGCGAGAACACTTGCGATGGCAAGAAGAAGGCCTACGAGTTTTTTGCCACGCAAAAGAACATGTACGTCATGGATATTCCCAATGTACACGACGAGTCGACGCTCGTGACCTGGAAGGCCGAGGTCAAGAAGCTCGCCGCCAAGATCGAGGAAGAGTGCGGCGTCACGATTACGCCTGAGCGTCTGAAGGCCGCCATCCACGCCGTCAATGAGAAGCGTCGCGCCCTGCAGCGCCTCGCTGCCACGCGCGCTGCCGACCCTGCGCCCATCAGCGGTCTTGACAGCCTGCTGACCGTTCAGGCCGCCTTTATGGACGACACGCCACGTCTGACCGGAGCCATTAACGATATGGCGGCTGAGTGCGAGCAGCGTGTCGAGGCTGGCGAGGGCGTGGCGCCCAAGGGGACCAAGCGCATTCTGTACACTGGCACGCCCATGGCCGTGCCCAACTGGAAGCTGTTCAACCTCATCGAGAAAGCCGGTGGCGTTGTGGTAGGCGAGGAGTCCTGCACGGGCTCGCGCTACTACAAGGACCTGGTCGACGAGTCCGGTGAGACGGTGGACGAGATGCTCGATGCCATCGCCGAGCGCTACTTTAAGATCAACTGCGCCGTCTTTACGCCCAACGACCAGCGTATGAAGGACATTGTCCAGATGGCCAAGGACCTGCATGCCGACGGCATCGTCGACGTGGCCCTGCAGTTCTGCACGCTCTATGAGATGGAGTCGTTTGCCGTGGAGAAGGCCGCCGAGGAAGCCGGCATTCCGTTTATGCACATCACGACCGACTACGCCGGTGAGGATGCAGGCCAGCTCCAGACCCGTATTGAGGCGTTCCTGGAAACCATTTAGGGCTATCCGTCCCGGCGGCTTTCCCAGGCACCCGATCTTGCCGTTCAAACCGTCGCTTGCGTACCAAAGTACGCTGCGCTCCTCTTTCACGGCAACCTCGGGCACCTGGGAAAGCCTTTTCCTTGGTCGGTTAAAAGGTTTGTTAAGGAGTTATATGTCGGAAAATATTGAACAGCCGTTGCCGTCCACGTTTGAGGAGTTCAACGAGCAGCGCAAGGCGGCGTTTATTCGCGTCAAGGATTACAAGCAGGCCGGTAATCGCCTGATCGGTTTTCTGTGCAGCTACACGCCGCTCGAGATTATCGATGCCGCGGGCGCCTCGAGCGTGGCCCTGTGCGGTACGTCCGATGAGGTGATTCCCGAGGCCGAGAAGGTGCTGCCGGCAAACCTCTGCCCGCTCATCAAATCGACGTACGGCTTTGCCTACTCGCAAAAGTGCCCGTTTACGTACTTTAGCGACATGATCATCGGTGAGACCACCTGCGACGGCAAGAAGAAGATGTACGAGCTGCTCAACGAGCTCAAGCGCACGCACATTCTGCATCTTCCGCAGGGTCGCGACCGCGCTTACGAGCGCGAGGGCTGGTACGAGGAGTGCCGTCTGCTCAAGGAGGAGCTCGAGAACTTCTACGGCATTACGATTACCGACGATGACCTGCGCGCCGCTGTCCGTCGTCGTAACCGCTTGCGTGCGGCCCAGCTCGAGATGTTTGCGCTGCAGGCTAACCAGCCGGCGGCTATGAGCGGCGTCGACCTGATGAGCACCATGTTTGCCGGTACGTTCAGCTTTGATATCGGGGCTTATACGCAGCAGCTGGAGCAAAAGGTTGCCAAGCTGCGCGAGGCCTACGACGCGGGCGAGCGCCCGGTTGCAGCGGATGCCAAGCGCATTCTGATCACCGGCTGCCCGGTGGGCGGCGTGATTAACAAGATCGGTCGCACCATCGAGTCCAACGGCGGCGTTGTCGTGTGCATGGACGACTGCTCGGGCGAGCGCACGGCGGCCATGATGATTGACCCGGAGGCTCCCGATATCCTGCGCGCCATCGCCGACCGCTACCTGGATATCAACTGCTCGGTCATGACGCCCAACGACGGTCGCATGGAAAACACGCTGGCCATGTGCGAGAAGTATCATGTCGATGGCGTGGTAGAGAGCGTGCTACAGGCGTGCCACACCTTTAACGTGGAGAGCGCGCGCATGCAGGAGGCTGTCGAGGATGCGGGTATTCCGTATATGAAGATCGAGACCGACTACAGCAACGGTGACATGGGTCAGATCGAGACGCGCATCGCCGCCTTCATCGAAACCCTGTAGGACAAATGCGGCAAAGGGATAGCTGCATTGCCGCATAGAAGGAGGATGCCGTGGTTGGCATTGGTATCGACATAGGCTCGACGGCCGCGAAGGCTGCGGTGTTGGAGACGGACAGCGCCATTGCGTGGACCTGCGTCATGCCGACGGGGTATTCGTCGGTCGATGCGGCCGAGCGCCTACGCGGTGAGCTCGCCGTAGCCGGCTATGACGTGACGGGCGACGATGTTCGCGTGGTCGCGACTGGCTACGGCCGTGTCGCCGTGCCCTATGCGCACAAGGTCGTGACCGAGATCCCCTGCCACGGCACCGGTGCCGTGCGCCTGTTTGGCGATCACGGCACGGTGATTGACGTGGGCGGCCAGGATACCAAGGTCATCCAACTCAAGGGCGGCCGCGTGGCCAAGTTTGCCATGAACGACAAGTGCGCCGCCGGCACGGGGCGCTTTTTGGAGATCATGGCCGACCGCCTGGGCATTACCCAGCAGCAGATGGCAGACCTCGCCCGCACCGGCGAGCCTACCAAGATTTCCAGCATGTGCACGGTGTTTGCCGAAAGCGAGGTTATCAGCCTGATCGGTCGCGGTGAGCCGCGCGAGAACATTGCGCGTGGCGTGATCGACAGCGTGGTCTCGCGCGTGGCGACCATGGCCGGGCAGGCCGCGGGCGCCCCGTACTACCTGACCGGTGGCCTGTGCGAGAACGCCTTCGTGGTGGAGCGGTTGGGCGAGCTACTGGGGTCGCCGGTGACCACCTCGCCCCAGGCTCGCTTTGCCGGAGCGATCGGCGCGGCTGTCCGCGCCGCCGCCTTGGCCTAGGGGTGTACCGCGACATGCGCATCCTCAATATCTCGGCACAAAAACCAGATAGCACTGGCAGCGGCACCTACCTTGCCGCGCTCGTACGCGAGCAGATCGAGACGGGGCATCGCGCCGCCGTGCTTTGCGGCGCGGCACCGGGTGATACCCAAGGCGAGCTGGACCGGCGTGCTGCCGTGTTTGCCGTACCGTTCGAGTCGCCCGAGCTGCCGTTTCCCATCTGTGGCATGTCCGATGTCATGCCCTATCCCTCCACACGCTATCGTGATCTGACGCCTTCGATGCTCAAGGCATTTGAGCGGGCATTTGCTGCTGCAATCGATCGAGCGGTGACTGAGTTTCGGCCCGATCTGGTGCTCTGCCATCACCTGTATCTGGTGACCGCATTGGCGCGCGAGTGCGTCCGAGGCGTGCCGGTTGTTGCCGTGTGTCATTCGACCGACCTGCGCCAGCTGCGTTCGCATACGCTCGAACGCGATCGCATCGTAAGTGCGGTTCGTCGGCTCGATGCCGTCTTTGCGCTCCATGCTGAGCAGGCTGAGCAGATTGACCTGGTGTGCGGCGTCGATGCCGATCGCATCCACGTGATTGGGACGGGCTACGACCATCGCGTCTTCTGCCGCGATGCAAGCGTGGCGAGGCAGCCGGGATCGCTTGTGTACGTGGGCAAGATTTGCTTTAAAAAGGGCGTCGAGTCGCTGGTTCGAGCTGTGTCATTGCCGATTGACGATGGCGTCCGCCCATCTGGCTTGGTACTTGTGGGCGGCCGCGGGGACGATGCCGAGTACGCGCGTATCGAGCGCTTGACCGCGGCCTCGGATGTGCCGGTGACGCTGGCGGGGCGCCTGGATAGCGATGGGCTCGTGCGTGCCTACCGCAGTTCCGACGTCTTTGTGCTGCCTTCGTTTTACGAGGGTCTGCCGCTCGTGACGATCGAGGCCCTCGCGTGCGGCTGCAAAGTTGTGGCGACCGATTTGCCCGGCGTTCGTCCCTGGATGGAGGCGATGCTTCCCGGTGCTCCCGTGACGTGGGTGGCGTCGCCGCGTATGACGGATGTCGACACGCCCGTGGCGGCCGACCTTCCGTTGTTTGAGCGCGCACTGGCAGATGCTATCGCGCAGGCGCTTGCGGCGCCGCTTTCGACGTTCGAGCCGTCGGCGGTCTCTTGGGAAGCGTGCCTGGCGCGTATACTTAAAGTCGTTGATTTGTTGGAAGGGGGTTCGTATGGCTAAGGACACCATGAGGCTCACGTCCATGACGGCCGCGAGCGGTTGAGCCGCTAAGTTGGCTCCCGGAGCCCTCGCCCAGGTCCTGGGCGACTTACCCAATGTGCATAACGACAACTTGCTCGTGGGGTTCGATACCTCCGACGATGCGAGCGTCTTCCGCGTAGGGGAGAACCTGGGGCTCGTGCAGTCCATCGACTTCTTCCCCCCGATGGTCGATGACCCGTTCCTGTTTGGCCAGATCGCTGCGGCCAACTCGCTGTCGGACATCTACGCCATGGGCGGGCGGCCGAGCCATGCCATGAACCTGCTATGCATACCCAGTTGCCTGGGCGTTGAGGTTGCCGGTCAGATTCTGGCGGGCGGCGCCGATAAGTGCGTCGAGGCGGGTTGCTCCATCGCGGGCGGCCACACCATCAACGACGACGAGCCCAAGTACGGTCTGTCCGTGAGCGGTTTTGTGCCACTCGACCATATGCTCGCCAACAGCGGCGCACGCGTGGGCGATGTTCTGCTGCTGACCAAGGCGATCGGCTCGGGCATCATCACCACGGCCATTAAGGGCGAGCTCATCGAGCAGGACGAGGCCGCAGCCATGTTTGACTCGATGCGTACCCTCAACGAGGCCCCGATTCGCCTGGCCGAGGGACTCGAGCTTCACGGCTGCACCGACATCACGGGCTTTGGCCTGATCGGGCATGCGTGCGAGATGGCCGAGGGCTCGGGCGTGCAGATTGAACTTACGTCGGGGGCGGTGCCGCTCTTTGACCAGGTGCTCGATATGGCGCGTCTGGGCATTATTCCTGCCGGTGCCTACCGCAACCAGGACTTCTTTGGCCCGCGCGTGGCTGCCGACGAGGACCTGGAGCCGGGCATGTTGGATGCGCTGTACGATCCGCAGACCTCGGGCGGTTTGCTCATCGCGGCGCCTGCTGCCGATGTGGATGGGCTTGCGCGTCGCCTGCATGCCGAGGGGCGCATCGCGGCCGTTGTCGGGCGCGTGTGTGAGGCGGAGCCGGGCGGTCCTGCCGTCCGCGTTGTTCGCTAGCCCGCACGTTTATGTAACTGTTTGCCGTTCTCTAGAACGGCTCTTTCGAAAGGAATTTGCTATGTCTACCAAGATTGAAGTCAATGCCATGGGCGATGCCTGCCCGCTGCCCGTCGTCAAGACGCTCAAAGCTCTGAAGCAGCTCGATGGCGAGGGCGCCGTCGTGACCTCGGTCGACAACGAGACCGCCGTCAAGAACATCTCCAAGATGGCGCAGGAGAAAGGCTGCACGGCCTCGGTCGAGAAGGTTTCTGACGCCGAGTGGCACGTGACCGTGGCGACCTCTGGCGCCGTTGCCATGGCCGATCCCGAGCAGGATGGCGCTGCCTTCTGTGATGCCAGCGCCGGCAAGGGCAGGCTCGTCATTTCCGTCTACACCGACTGCATGGGCCGTGGCGACGACGAGCTGGGCCACAAGCTCATGAAGGCGTTTATCTTTGCCGTGACGCAGCAGGAGGAGCTGCCCGCGACCATGCTGTTCTACAACGGCGGCGCCAAGCTCACCGTTGAGGGCTCGCCGGTGCTCGACGACCTGAAGGGCCTGGCCGAGCAGGGCGTCGAGATTCTCACCTGTGGTACCTGCCTCGACCACTATGGCATTAAAGACCAGCTTGCGGTGGGCGAGGTCACCAACATGTACGTGATCGTGGAGAAGATGGAGCAGGCCGTGCGCGTCGTGCGCCCGTAGCGTATTGGTTGGAGTTGCCATGAGGGAGAAGCGCCCGGCGCTTGTCATCACGTTTCCCACCACGGCGGCCGCCATGGGCTGCGAGTCCCTGTGCATCGAGCGCGGCCTTCCCG
>OBVY01001705.1_pt1 | contig 11592 bp, 7 predicted proteins | sample 1538051 | NCBI WGS metagenome assembly OBVY01 (sample SAMEA2580017, study PRJEB22360) | human gut metagenome | biome: human gut; feature: human-associated habitat; material: faeces | place: Denmark | collected 2008/2010 | reverse complement strand
GAACGGTAGGTCGGGGCGCAGCGCGCCTTCCCCAGCGAGCCGGAAACCGCCGAAGCGCTGTCCGACATGGTCGATCGCATCGAAATCGTCTCCGCCGAACGTGTGCGCGACGAACTGGTCAAGCTGCTGCTGTCCGATCGCCCGCGCGCCGGCATCGAAGCGTTGGTCGATTCCGGTCTTGCCGACATCGTGCTGCCGGAAATTCCCGCGCTGCAGCTGGAAATCGACGAGCACCATCGCCATAAGGACGTGTTCGAACACACCATGATCGTCATCGAACGCGCCGTCGCCCTCGAAACCGGTCCCGACGGTCCGGTGCCGGCCCCGGACCTGACGCTGCGTCTGGCGGCTCTGCTGCACGACATCGGCAAGCCGAAGACCCGTCGTTTCGAAGCGGGCGGCAAGGTGAGCTTCCACCGTCATGACGCCGTCGGCGCGAAGATGACACGCAAGCGTTTGAAGGCACTGCATTTCGACCACCACATGGTCGAGGACGTCAGCGAGCTGGTCAACCTGCATCTGCGCTTCCACGGCTACGTGGAGGAGCCGTGGACGGATTCCGCGGTCCGCCGCTACGTCAAGGACGCTGGCCCGCTGTACGAGCGTCTGAACCGCCTTACGCGCGCCGACACGACCACACAGAACAAGCGCAAGGCCATGATGTTCTCGGCGGCCATGGACGAGATGGAACAGCGTGTGCGCGACCTGAAAGAAAAGGAAGACTTCGACGCGATCCGTCCTGACCTCAACGGCGACGAGATCATGCAGCTGCTAAGCATCGAACCAGGCCCGATGGTCGGCAAGGCGTACAAGCACATGCTGGAATACCGCCTCGATAACGGTCCGGTGGAGCGTGACGTGGCCGTTGCCGAGCTGGAACGCTGGTACAAGGAGCAGGGCGAATAGCGATTGACATGCGGTGGTTTCGCCGCATGCATGGAACAGTGTGCTTGGAACAGCTCGAATACGAAAACCCGCGTTCCCGATTGGGGGAGCGCGGGTTTTTCATATTGCCTATATCGATTTCGATTGGCGGTCAGCTTTGCGGATTCACCGCATCATGCTCGGGCGCCTTGGGCAGGTCGGTCATCTTGTCCACCGCGACGCAGCCCTGGATGCCGGTGATCGCCTTGCCTGCGGCGGGAACCTTCTTCGTATCCTGCAGATTGTCGAATGTGGCGCCCACGATGACGTCGATCAGCTGGTCCTGACGGTCGTCCATAACCAGCATGGCGTCGGTGAAATTGCTTGCCACGGTGTACGCCTGATTCACGCCGTTCTTGCCGAAGACGATCATCGTGCGATCCACCTTCTTGGTGTAGTTGTCCGGCGTCTGGGGGTTGAACTCGCGGTTCTGCAACGCGTCGCTCACCGCCTTGGCGAAGCCGGAGAACTTCGTGCCGTTGAGCACACGCAGCGTGATGTTGCGATTCTCCACATACTTGGCCTTGTTGCCGTCGGCTTCCTTGATGGGGCACGGTGCCTGCTGGCCGTAGTTCGGCTGTACGGCGGCCGACTTGACGTTGCCCAGGCCTCCGACATGGAAAAAGAACAGCAGGGACACCACCATGGCGACCACCATGACGGCTCCGACGATGCTGAACACCGTCTTCTGACGGCGGCGAATGTACTCTTTGCGCGCGGCGCGCTCGTCGTTAGCCTGGGTCATTTACGAATTCCTTTTGAACAAACCAATTGCCATCAACTTTACTGTCATGCGGTGATATGTGTCATGCGGTGATATGCACAATCGGTCGGGCTGGGGCGTTCGTGGCGATGATGCGATCGACGCAACGGCTGTCCTGCCATGCCCGCTGCACGGCGTCCGCCGCATCCTCCGTCGGCACGAACGCGATGACGGACGGGCCGGAACCGGAGACGAACGCCTGGCTGGCTCCCGCACGCAAGGCTTCCTCGATCGCCTGTCCGCTACGCGGATGCAGGGAGACCGCCGCCTTCTGCAGGTGGTTCTCATCGCCATCGCCGGCACCGATCTGATCGAATGTGGCATACACTTCCGGCGTGCGCAGTTCCGCACGGTACGCGCCGACCAGCAGATGGCCGGTAAACCCACGTTCCGTAAGATCGCGTACGATATCGCCATCGTCATCAAGCTGTTCGATGCGTTCGCCGAAACCGGTGCCGCGCGCGTAACCGCCGGTCAGACAGAACGGCATGTCCGCGCCCAGCGTGGCCGCGACTTCCTGCAGGCGTTCGATCGGCCAATCGAGATCCCACAACGTGTTCAATGCCAGAATCGTCGCCGCCGCATCGGCGGAACCGCCGGCCATGCCCGCACCGACGGGGATGCGCTTGTCGATGTTCAACGCCACGTCCGGCTCATGGCCGCTCGCTTCGGCCATGGCGAACAATGCCAGCACGGCGTGGTTGCGGCGCATATCGCTGCCGGAAGAGGCCAGGTCGCCCAGATACGCGCCCTCGAGATTCAGCGAGAAGCCGCTTCCCGGCGCTTTGCGCGTGGCGGTGACGGTGTCGTATACGCCGACCGCGCAATAGATGGTGTCGAGTTCATGACGGCCGCCCCATTCGGCATGCGACGGGCCCACATGCAGGGTCAGATTCGTTTTCGCCGGGCAGTCCACGCTCACGGCGTTGATGGTGGCCATTCCGATGGCGGGCGAATCAATGGTGCTCATGACGCGAACACCTCATCCAACGCGCGTGCCAACGCCACGAATTCGTCGATGGTGAGCGTCTCGCCACGACGGGTCGGGTCGATGCCGGCCTTCTCGAACGCTTCGGACGGCACGATTTTCTTCAATGCGGCGTGCAGGGTCTTGCGGCGCTGCCCGAAAGCCGCGTCGATTAAACGGAACACGGTTTCGCGATCCACCACGGAACCGTCCGCATTGTCCGCGGCGGGGGTGTGACCGCCCGGGTAGCGCTTGAACAGCACCAGCGCGGAATCGACGTTCGGGGCCGGCCAGAACACGTTGCGGCCGATGACGCCCACGCGTTCCGCGGTGCCGTACCATGCGAGCTTCACGCTCGGCGTGCCGTAGATCTTCGAACCGGGCTTCTCGCTCAAACGGTCCGCCACTTCCTTCTGCACCATCACCAGGAAGGTGCCCAGATTGTCGAAACGTTCCAACAGGGTGAGCAGAATCGGCGTGGCCACGTTGTACGGCAGATTGGCCACCAGCGTGAAGGAATCGTCATCCTTGAAATCGGGCAGATTCTCCGGATTGACGGTAAGTGCGTCGCGGTTGACCACACGGAAGCGGTCCACGGCGTCCGGCATGAATTCGGCGATGGTTTTCGGCAGGCGTTCGGCGACCGGCGGGTCGATTTCCACAGCCGTCATCGTGGCGCCGGTTTCCAGAATCGCCAGCGTCAGCGAACCCAGTCCGGGACCGACTTCCAGCACATGGTCGTCGGCGGTCACGCCGGCCTCGCGCACGATGCGACGCACGGTTCCCGGATCAATCACGAAATTCTGCCCGAATTTCTTCGTCGGGCTGATACCCGCGTCGGCGGCGATGCGTCGGATGTCGGCCGCCCCCAGCAAATGGCCCTGCGTATGCTCGTTCACGTTTTCCGTCATTCCCTCTTCTGTCATTCCCTCATTATCCGTTCATGCCGGTACGAAAATCGTTGGCGATTAGCCGGATCAGTACCGTCCGGTCTGTTCGGAGTGCTGCCACGCCGCGGACGGGCTGCCGTACCGCTGTGCGATGTAGCTCAGACCCCAGTCGATCTGCACGGCGGCATCGTCCTTCCAATTCGCGCCGAACGTGGCCATTTTGCTGCCCGGCAACGCTTGTGGAATACCGTATGCGCCCGAATACACGTTTTCCGCGCTCCAGCTCCATCCGGATTCGCGATTCCAGAGTTTGACCAGATCCGTCCAGTTCTGGCCGGTCCAGCCGCGCTGCGCCGCCGCGCCGGAAGCGTAGGCCTGTGCCTGTGCCGCGGAAGGATGGTACAAGCGGCAGCCTGCGGAAGGATTGCTCGGCTGCGGCGTGGGCTGCGGTTTGGGCTGGGGTGCGGGAGTCGGCTGCGGTGCAGGGGTTGGTGTGGGGGTCGGTGCCGGATCGTCCTTCTCGGTGTTGTTGGAATTGTTATTCGAGTTGTTGTTCGAATTGTTCTTATCCGAGGAATCCGACTTGTTCGAATCGGTTTTGTCGGAATCGGACTTGTTCGAATCGGACTTATTGTCGTTTTTATTCGAGTCGTTCTTACCCGAATCGTTCTTGCCGTCGTCCGTCTTGCCGGAATCGCCGTTATCGCCGTTGCTGTTGCCGCTGCCGCTGTTGTCGGATTTGTCGGAATTGTCGGTATCGTCCGTAGTTTTTTCCGGTCCGACCGCAATGACTTTGTCGATGGCGATTTTCGTGGTCTTCTCTCCGGTCAGCGTCTCGCTTTCCTTCACGCCATCCACGTAGGTGACGGCGTACGTCTGCTGGATTTCGCCGTTTTCGCCTTCCTGCCGTATCGTGACTTCGCCCGGCTGCAGGTTCGGGTCGATGATGGTCTGCGTGCCGAACGGCACTTCCTTCGTACGTGTTTCCTCGCCGTGGGTCACGCGGCGGACGCGCAGAATGGTCTTTTTGCCGTCCTTTTCGACACTGACGCGATCCTCCTTGCCCAACGTGATGCCTTTGGCGTCAAGAATGGAGGCGGCGGGCAGCTTGCCGTTCGGCGCCACCGAGCTTTTCCCGTCCGCGATGACGGTGACGGGCCCCTTCTGGTTGATGATGAGACCGCCGGTGAGCTTGTTGTAGACGTTGCTGATATTGACGGTGATTTTCGCCGCTTCGGTTTCGTTTTGGTTGAAGAAGTCCAGCAACTGCTCGGCGCTGGACGCGACCGTCCAGAACGGCACTTCCTGGCCGTCGATGGTGATGGTGGTCTGGTATGCGCTCTGCACGTTCACCACATCATGGTTCTTCAGCATGCTGGTCGGGCTGGTCGATTCCACCAGGTCGTGCGTTTTGACTTTCACGCCCTGCTCCTGCAGCAGACGGTCCACGCTCATCGCATATGTGGTCACCGTGGTGGTCTCCCCATTGACGGTCAATGCCACGGATTTGCGCGCGCCCACACCAAACGCCAACGCCGAAGTCAAAGTCAATGAGGCCACGCATGCCATGACGCGGACACGACGAAGCGTCACGAATCTCCGAGGGGTCCACCTTCTCGTCATTTATCCTCTTTTCAGCGCTGCCTACAACGCCGTTATTGTAACGGCTCAGCTGGAACGGTCGCCGTGCTTTCCGATGGTTTTATCCATACCGCCACATTTTTGAAAGCAGGTGCGAAAAGCGAAAAATAAAAAGGGGGCAGGAGAGAAGGGGATGTCCTGCCCCCGGTCGGACGAGACAGGTTGGGGGACGTCTCGTCCGCTTTGCCAGAAGTCTCAAGTTGGGGGAAGACTTCTGGAGCACTTACCCATGGTAAGAGGTCCAAGCCCGTCATACGGGTTCGAGCCTCCTGTCGGGATCGAACCGACGACCTGCCGCTTACAAGGCGGCCGCTCTGGCCATCTGAGCTAAGGAGGCATGTCCTCTTTTGCTATGAAAACAACAGAGGAACGATGAATAGCATAACCAGCGCTTCCACCGCAGTCAACTTAGTATTGCGGGTTGAGACGCGCCGGCTGCCCGTAAGGGGTTATTCGCCCGTGGTGACGGAAATCGGCCCCTTCTTGTCTCCGATGGACGGCATCTTGCCGGCAACGCCGACTTCGCTGTCCTTCAGGCCGATCGATTCCAACAGACCGTCCTTAACCGTCGTCTGGGCGGTGGTCAGCTGGTCCATATCCCAATACTTGCCGTTGATGATCACGGTCGGCGTGGTCATGCTGCCCTTGTAGCTGCCGGACTGATGCCACAGTTCGGAACGCTTCGGCGTGTAAGTGTCGATCGCATCAAGCCATTCCTGATAATCGCGGCCAAACGCCTTGTCCGCAACATCCTTGGAAACACCCGCGGCGATCATCTGCTCCTTGATCCTGGCGTCGCTCACCGACTTGTATGCGGAGCCTTCCTCCGGCTGGAAATCCTCGGCGTAGACCTTCTCCAGGAAGGAGATCAGATGGTTCGGGTCGCTGTCATGCTCGGCCAGGTAGATGGCCGCGTTCGCCGCGCGACTGGAATACTCGTCGGTGGACCAACGGTCCATGAACGCCATGAAATGCAGGTCCAGATTGATCTGGCCGGCATCGACCATCTTCTGCAGGTCGGCGTCCAACTGGCGGTGCAGGTTGCCGCAGCCCGGGCACAGGAAATCCATGTAGAGCTCGACGGTCGGCGCGCCCTCCACAGCCTTGCCGTAGCCGTTCTTGGAAATCAGCAGGCCGCCCTTCTTATCGACGAGCTTCGGAGTGTTCTTCACTTTCTGCAACGCCGTGTACGCTTCCTGCACGGTTTCGGTGGAAGCCTTCGTTTCGGCCTTCTTATGCATGTTGTGGTACACGGTGAACGCGCCGATCGCCACCAGAATCACCAGCACCGCCACCACGATGCCGCCGATGATCGTCTGCTGCTTGCGTTCCTTCTCCATCTGCTCGGCGCGCGCCTTCATCGCTGCGGCCTCAGCGGCCCTACGCTCGGCGCGGCTGGTACGCTTCTGCGCATCCTTGCTGTTCTGGGCCATCGATATTCCTTTCGACTTCACGTTGTTATGCTGGGCACCATACTAGCGATGCCTTGCTATCGATTCGCCGGGAATTCCGTATTGCCTTGCGATTGCGTCGGCAGCTCGCTCAAGTGGCGCAGATACGGCTGTTTACGCAGTGCGCCGCCGCCCAATCGCAGTACGATCGCGCCCCGAGCGTAGGCCCCGGCGGATCCCGCAGAACGCAGCCTGCGCCAGCCCGCTTTCGGAAAACGGACCGCCAAGCAGCGTCGGCATCGGAATCGTCAATCCAAATATCCACGTATCCATCACGGCATACGGAAGCTGCAGCACGACCGTGGTGAGCGACAAACCCAGCGCGGCCACGGCCAACATGATCAGCGTCCGCACGATGGCGACGCCGAAGCCCTTCACGATGTGCCAGGGCAGTCCCGCCAATCGCAGCAGCCAGTCGGAACTTTTCTTCTCGCCGCCACGTTTGCCTTCGCGCTCGAGCTGCGCCTCCGTGTTGAATCCGATGGTGGCCAGCGCACAGGCGAACAGCAACGCGGCTGCCATCGCCGTCCACAGTGAGAACAGTCCGCAGACGGCCACGGGAATCGCCATCAGCGCGCAGGGGAGCATGCCCCGGCCCAACATCGCGCCACGCTTCACATCGGCGGGATTGGGTGCTTCCGCAACGTTCGGCCCATCCATACCGGGTACCGGCGGGAATGACATTGCGGGCGATTGCTGCGCCGCGGCCACCGTGGCCTGCGGTATGACGGACGGTGGCTGCCGCATGGCGATGCGTTGCAACGCGGGTTTGATGGTCGGGTCGACTTGCGTCGGCGCTTCCGCTGGATTCCATGCGTTCTGGGCCGGCAGCATTTGTGTTGACGGCATGGATTGCGGCATTACCTGCGTGCCTGTCGGCATCGCCCGCGTGCTGCCCACGTTGGGAAGTGTGTCGGAAAGCACGCTGGTCTCGGCATCGTCAACAGGTGCGATCACCTGCGTTGCGCTCGCGTCGGATTGGCTGGTCACTTGTTTCCCGATTACTTGAGTTGCGCTCACATCGGGCTGCCCGATCGCCTGCGTTGCTTCGCTGAGCCTTGGCATCGTGCGCGTGCCGATGGCGTTTTCGCCGGTTATGTCGTCCTGCGATTGCCACAACGTGCGCGGATTGTCGGGCGATTCAACAAAAGGGGGCATCGCCTCCGTATCGCCATCCGCTGCGCCACCATTGTCGGCCGCAACCCACGCCTGCGGATTCAACGCATCCACGGCGATCGCCTGCAGCAAATCGTCCGGCGTGCACCGCTTCGTCCGATCCGGATTGAGCGCCGAACGGAACGCGGCCATCGTGCCCGCGGGAAGTCCCGCAAGATTGGCGCTGCCGGCCGCGGCGCGTTCCAACACGGTCATCATCGGCTTCGTGCCGAACACCGGCTCACCCGTAGCGGCGAACGCCAATACGCTCGCCACCGACCACCAATCGGTCATTTCATCCGATTCCGCGCCATCAATGATTTCCGGCGCGATGAACCCCGGCGTGCCCATCACCAGACCGGTACGCGTCACATGGCTTTCGCCTTCGCCCATAGCGATGCCGAAATCCACCAATACCGGGCCGGTGCTCGACACCATCACATTCGTCGGCTTGATATCGCGGTGCACGATGCCGGCCGCATGCACGGCACGCACCGCCTCAATCAGCTTGCGTGCCAGCCGTTCCAAATCGTCGCCCACATATCGGCCATTGACGCGCACATCCTCACGCAGATTCTTGCCTTCGATCAACTCGGTCACAATAAAAGCCAACGCGTCGTCAAGTTCCATATCCACAATGCCGCACACGCCCGGATGCCGCACCTTCTGCAACGCCATCGCCTCCCTGCGCAGGCGCTCGCGTGCGGTCAACTCGTCGCGCTGCTGCGGGGAATCGTCGTCGGAGAGGGAATCGCGCAAAATCTTCATCGCATATTGATGGCCGCCATCGTCCCGCACACGCCATACCGAGCCCATGGCACCCGAACCAAGCCGGGAAATCAACGTGTAGCCGCCAACCAGGCTGCCTGCTTCCAGATTCAATGCGCTTAAGTCGCTCATACTTCCATCGTACTTGGCGTGCAGATTATGCACGCGAATTGACAGGCTGGGGAAAACGCCATGTGCCGCACGTTGAAGTCTGATGAAATCGAATCATCGACATGAAGAAGTGTCTTCACTTGCCGCACGCATCTGCAGCCACTTCACCGAAACCATGAGATGCGGGGCAGTGTTGAATGGTTTCGCGGTTCCGATAAAGGCATCGGAGCCTACGTGTCGTTTGGTTATGAGAATCAAGGAGGAGGCAGACCATGCTGCAAATCAACATGGCTGACGTTATGAACGTCATCGGCTCATTGACGCCGTACCTTATTGCGATTGGCGTGCTGTTCGCGCTCGCGCTGATTATCACTTTTGCCGTCAACAAGAAGACGGTCAAGGACGTGGCGACCCGTAAGATCGTCCATTCCGAATCCTGGCTGGTGGCGCTCGTCGGCATCGTCGTGGCCGTGTCCATGATGCTGACCGGTCCGCTTTCCACGCTGCTCAACAACGCGACCACCACCAAGTACATGCTGTCCGACACCACCGTTTCCAAAGCCAACGAGCTGGCCAAGGAAGTGCAGTCGGAAGCCATCACCATGCTGAAGAACGACGATTCCAACCTGCCGCTGTCCAACAAGAAGGTCAACGTGTTCGGTTGGGGCTCCACCAACCCGGTTTACGGCGGCACCGGCTCCGGCTCCATGTCCGACCAGTACGAGACCGTTTCCATGCTTGACGGCATGAAGCAGGCCGGCATCGAAACCAATTCCGAGCTGACCAAGCTGTACACCGACTACCGCAAGGACCGCCCGATGGTGGCTATGTGGTCGCAGGATTGGACCCTGCCTGAGGTTCCGGCCAAGCAGTATTCCGACAAGCTGATCTCCGACGCCAAGGACTTCTCCGACGAAGCCGTCATCACCATCACCCGCGTCGGCGGCGAAGGCGCTGACCTGCCGACGAACATGAAGGCGAAGGGCATCACCTACAACAACAATTCCAAGGACTACGAAGATTTCAAGGATGGCGAGCACTTCCTGCAGCTGTCCCAGACCGAGCGCGACATGATCGACCTGGTCACCAAGAACTTCAAGAAGGTGACGCTCGTCTACAACGGCGCCAACGCGTTCCAGTTCGACTTCCTGTCCCAGTATCCGCAGATCAAGTCCGTGCTGTGGTGCCCGCCGGCCGGCCAGACCGGCTTCTCCGCACTGGGTGAGGTGCTCGCCGGCGGTGTGAATCCGTCCGGCAAGACCTCCGACACGTTCGTGAAGGACCTGACCAAGACCGCTGTGTTCAACAACACCGATGGCACTGCCGCCGGCAACGCTTCGTCCGTCGGCACGAACGGCAAGTTCACTTACGACAATGCGGATGATCTCGCTGCTTCCTACATGGGCTTTAGTGGCGACAAGGTCACGGTGACCCCGACGTTCGTCAACTACGTCGAAGGCATCTACGTTGGCTACAAGTTCTATGAGACCGCCGCCGACGAAGGTCTGATCAACTACGACGACACCGTCATGTTCCCGTTCGGCTACGGCCTGTCCTACACGACGTTCAAGCAGGAGATGGGCAAGGTCTCCTACAAGAACGGCAAGATCTCGTTCGATGTGACCGTCACCAACACCGGCGATAAGGCCGGCAAGGACGTGGTCGAGGTCTACTACAACCCGCCGTACACCGATGGCGGCATCGAGAAGGCATCCAAGAACCTGGTTGCGTTCGAAAAGACCAAGAAGCTCGAGCCGGGCGCTTCCCAGACCGTGAAGATCGAGTTCGACGATGACGACATGGCCTCCTACGACCAGAAGGACGCTAAGGCGTACGTGCTGGAGCAGGGCGATTACGACATCTCCATCCAGTCCGATTCGCACCACGTGATCGACCATCAGAAGGTCACCGTGAAGGACACCGTCACCTACAATTCCGACTCGAACACCCATAACGGCGATGCCGTGGCCGCCACCAACGAGTTCGATTACGCCGCCGGCGACGTGACGTACCTGTCTCGTGCGGGCCACTTCGCGAACTATGCCAAGGCCACCGCCGCTCCGACCAACTTCTCGATGAGCGACGAAGCCAAGGCCGAATTCACCAACAACAGCAACTACGATCCGAAGAAGTATGACAACGATTCGGACGAGATGCCGACCATCGGTGCCAAGAATGGCCTGAAGCTGTACCAGATGTATGGCAAGGATTATGACGACGCCGATTGGGACAAGCTGCTCGACCAGCTCACCTTCGACGATATGGACAACCTGATCGCCAATGGTGGTTACGGCACTCCGGCTGTGAAGTCCGTCGGCAAGATCCAGCTGACCGACGCCGACGGCCCGGCCTCGCTGAACAACAACTTCACCGGTGTTGGCTCCATCGGCTTCCCGGCCTCCACCGCGTTCGCCTGCACCTGGAACCGTGATCTCGCCAAGCAGTTCGGTGAGATGATCGGCGACATGGCTCACGACATGCACGTGGCTGGTTGGTACGCTCCGGCCATGAACATCCACCGTTCGGCATTCTCCGGTCGTACCTTCGAGTACTTCTCCGAGGACTCCCTGCTCTCCGGTGCGATGGCCTCCAACGAAATCGCCGGCGCCAAGTCCAAGGGCGTGTACTCCTTCATGAAGCACTTCGCACTCAACGACCAGGAGACCAACCGCACCAACATGGTGTGCACGTGGGCCAACGAGCAGTCCATCCGCGAAACCTATCTGAAGCCGTTCGAGATGAGCGTGAAGGAAGGCGGCGCCCAGGCCGTGATGAGCTCCTTCAACTACATCGGCTACACCTACGCCGGCGCTTCCAGCAACCTGCTGCAGACCGTGCTGCGTGACGAGTGGGGCTTCAAGGGCTTCGTCCTGACCGATTACTTCGGCGGCTACGGCTACCAGAACGCCGATCAGGAAGTGC
>OBVY01001699.1_pt1 | contig 11625 bp, 9 predicted proteins | sample 1538051 | NCBI WGS metagenome assembly OBVY01 (sample SAMEA2580017, study PRJEB22360) | human gut metagenome | biome: human gut; feature: human-associated habitat; material: faeces | place: Denmark | collected 2008/2010 | reverse complement strand
TTTATGAAATTCGCAGTGTAGTTTTGTGCAATTTTTCAAATTTGCTCATTTATAGTTATTAAAACAAAAATACGGAAAGAACCCAACATCCGGGGATTCTTTCCGTATTTTTAATGTTCTAATCTTCCTCTTCTGTCTCGACAGTGTAAGTCTGGCGCTTTCTTGCCATCTCATCGCTTTCGAGATATTCGTCATAAGTTGTGATCTTATCGATCAGTTTTCCGCCCGGTACGATCTCCATGATACGATTTGCAGTCGTCTGCACGATCTGGTGGTCACGGGAAGTAAATAAGAGTACTCCCGGGAATTTGATCATACCGTTATTGAGCGCAGTGATGGATTCCATATCCAGATGGTTGGTAGGTTCATCTAATAACAGAACATTTGCGCCGGAAATCATCATCTTGGAGAGCAGGCAGCGTACCTTCTCACCACCGGAGAGGACTTTTAATCTCTTCACACCATCTTCTCCGGAGAAGAGCATTCTTCCGAGGAACCCCCGCACATAGGTGGCATCCTTGTTTTCAGAGTACTGTGTCAGCCATTCTGTGATGGTGTAATCGTTATCGAACTCTCCGCCGAAGTCTTTCGGGAAGTAAGCCTGTGAAGTCGTGATTCCCCATTTGTAAGTACCTTCATCCGGTTCCATCTCACCGATCAGGATTTTGAACAGAACTGTTTTTGCAAGCTCATTTCCGCCTACAAATGCAACCTTGTCATCGTGGTTCAGTGTAAATGTCAGGTTGTCCAGAATCTTGACTCCGTCGATGGTTTTGGAAAGTCCTTCCACGGTCAGCACTTCGTTTCCGATGTCACGGTTTGGACGGAAATCAATGTAAGGGTATTTACGGCTGGATGGTTTGATCTCATCCAGTTCAATTTTTTCCAGGGCACGTTTTCTGGATGTTGCCTGTTTGGATTTGGAAGCATTGGCGCTGAACCGGGAAATAAAGTCCTGCAGCTCTTTGATCTTTTCTTCTTTCTTTTTGTTGGCTTCTTTCATCTGACGGATCAGAAGCTGGCTGGATTCATACCAGAAGTCGTAGTTTCCGGCATAGAGCTGGATCTTTCCATAGTCGATATCCGCGATCTGTGTGCAGACCTTGTTTAAGAAGTAACGGTCATGGGATACCACAATGACTGTGTTCTCAAAGTTGATCAGGAACTCTTCCAGCCATGCGATCGCATCCAGATCCAGGTGGTTGGTCGGCTCGTCAAGAAGCAGGATGTCAGGATTACCGAACAAAGCCTGAGCAAGAAGAACCTTTACCTTTTCTGCACCCTTTAAGTCTTTCATGTATTTGTAGTGGAGGTCTGTCTCAATGCCGAGTCCGTTGAGCAGAGTTGCAGCGTCAGATTCTGCTTCCCAGCCGTTCATGGTTGCGAATTCTGCTTCCAGCTCACTTGCTTTGATTCCGTCCTCATCTGTGAAATCTTCTTTTGCATAGATGACTTCTTTTTCTTTCATGATCTCGTACAGACGTGCATTCCCCATGATGACGGTGTCCAGTACCAGATATTCATCGTATTTGTAGTGATCCTGCTGCAGGAAAGAAAGACGCTCTCCGGGAGTGATGTTTACTTCCCCTTTGGTAGGCTCGATCTGTCCGGACAAAATCTTTAAAAAAGTAGATTTTCCGGCACCGTTGGCTCCGATCATACCATAACAGTTGCCTTCGGTAAATTTAATATTGACATCTTCAAACAGCGCTTTTTTCCCGACGCGCAGAGTGACATTGTTTGCACTAATCATATTTTTTACTCCTTATTTATTATATAAAGTAATAATTCCAACGCTTATCTTAACATGAGAACCCACGACATGGCAAGGTCAGGAGTATGCTTTCTATGAAATAAACAAAGAAATATTGTGTTTTTGCAAAAATTTAACAGGATTAGGAGTTTGCGAAAAAGTGGAAAAAGTATATAATGGAACAAAGAAAGTGAGGGATGGATATGCAAAAAGCAACTTTGGTATTAGAAGGCGGAGCAACAAGAGGCGTATTTACATCGGGAGTACTGGATTATCTGATGGAGCAGGAGTTTTACACTTCTCATGTGATCGGTGTTTCGGCAGGAGCCTGCAATGCGGTGGACTATGTGTCAAGGCAGCCCGGACGGACAAGAGACTGTATGATCCCCACAGATAAGAATCTGTCCTATTATTACGGGGTGCGTAAATTTATAAAAGAAAAAAGTCTGATGAATATGGATATGATTTTTGATATTTATCCAAAACAGATTTATCCCTTTGATTTTGACACCTATTTTCGATCAGAGATGAACTGTGAGCTGGTCACGACAAACTGTGTGACGGGAAAAGCGGAGTACATGGATGAGGCGCAAGATCCCGACAGGCTGATGAAAATCTGCCGGGCATCCTCCAGTATGCCGCTGCTTTGTCCGATTGTAAATATCGATGGGATCCCGTATCTGGATGGAGGACTTGCGGATTCTATTCCGATTCGGAGAGCGATGGATATTGGAAATGAGAAGATCATCGTTGTTCTGACAAGAAATCGGGGATATCGCAAGAAGGCGGTTTCAAAAGCGGTGGAAAAGATGTATCGCAGAGCCTACAGATCTTATCCGAATCTTCTGCGGACTCTTTTGCGGCGTGCACCGTATTACAACCGGACGCTGAATGAGCTGGAGAATCTGGAGAGAGAAGGAAAGATTTTTGTGATCCGGCCGCAGGTAAAGCCGGTGTCCAGACTGGAGAGAAGTCAGGAGCATCTGATGGCATTTTATCATCACGGATATGATCTGATGGAAAGAGAGTATGACCGTCTCATGGAGTATCTCGAAAAATAGGTATATTTTGCATGGAAAACATGATACAATGTGGAGTATTCATGTGAAACCGGCAGAAGGAGAAACATATGAAAAAAGAAATTTTGAATTACACACAGAACAGGGAATTATCGTGGCTGCGCTTTAATCAGAGAGTGCTGGAAGAAGCGCAAGATGAAAGTGTTCCGCTTCTGGAGAGGATGAAATTTGTATCGATCTTCACCAGTAACCTGGATGAGTTTTTTATGATTCGGGTAGGAAGTCTCTACGATATGGCATCTGTGGACAGCAAGACATTAGACAGCAGATCGGGGATGACTCCGAAAGAACAGTTAGATAAGATTTATGAGGCAGTGGCCCCGCTTTATAAAGAGCGGGATAAGACGTATGCGGAGATAAAAAAACAGCTGCATCCATACGGGGTCTGTGGGCTGGATTTCAAAGAGCTGGAGGCACAGGAAAAAAAGTATGTCAAACATTATTTCAAAGAACAGGTGCTTCCACTGCTTTCCCCACAGATCGTAGACGCAAATCATCCGTTTCCACATTTGCTCAATAAAGAACTGTATGTGATCGCAACGCTTCGTTTTGAAGAGAAAAAAATGATGGGGATCGTTCCTGTTCCTCAGTTTATTTCAGATGTGATTTATCTGCCGGGACATGACATTCGTTATATCCGGATGGAAAAAGTGATCATGGAGTATCTGGATCTTGTGTTTGAACAGTATCAGGTATCGGATATCACATACATCCGTGTCACAAGAAATGCGGACATTTCTCCTGACGATGAGAACTATGCGGACAATGAAGACTTTCGCTATATAATGAAGGAGACATTGAATAAGCGCAGAAGAATGGCAGTGGTACGTCTGGAAGTGGCCAATCCGCTGAATAAAGAGACAGAGAAATATCTCTGTGAGAAATTCAAAATTACGCCTGCCTGCATTTTTAGAACGAAAATTCCGATGAAACTGGATTATATCTTTTCAATTATGGATAAAGTACCTGTTTCCATGAAACGATCATTGGTTGATGTACCATTTGCTCCACAGCCTGCCGCACAGGTGGGAGAAGGAAGCGTGATGGCTCAGGTAAAGAAACGGGACATTCTTCTGTCCTATCCATATGAAAGCATGGATCCGTTTTTGAAGCTGATCAAAGAGGCATCCACAGATCCGGATGTGATGACCATTAAGATTACGATCTATCGTCTTGCCAAAAAGACAAGACTGGTAGAATATCTGTGTGCAGCGGCAGAAAATGGAAAAGAAGTGACCGCTCTGATCGAGCTGCGGGCCCGGTTTGATGAGCAGAATAATATTGAATGGTCAGAACGGATGGAAGAGGCCGGCTGCAGGGTACTTTATGGGTTTGACGGATATAAAGTACATTCCAAAATTTGTCTGATTACATACCGCAGTAAAAATGAGATCAAATATATCACACAGATCGGAACCGGAAATTACAATGAGAAGACCGCAAAATTGTACACGGATTATTCGCTGATGACTGCGAATCAGTCGATCGGAGAGGATGCAGCAGTATTTTTTAAGAATATGTCCATTGGGAATCTGGATGGAACCTATAAGAATCTGATCGTATCTCCGACCAGTTTGAAGCAGAAGGTTCTGGCGTTGATGGATGAAGAGATTCAAAGGGGCGAACAGGGACGGATTGTGATGAAGATGAATTCTGTGACGGATATGGATTTTATCCGGAAGGTGGCAGAGGCTTCCAGAGCAGGTGTGAAGGTGGATCTGATCGTGCGTGGAATCTGCTGTATTCTGCCGGGAATTGCACAAGAGACAGAGAATCTGACTGTGACCAGTATTGTAGGCCGCTATCTGGAACACCCGAGAGTGTTTGTGTTCGGCACGGGAGCAGAGCAGAAAGTGTACATCGGTTCTGCGGATATGATGACCAGAAACACGGAGAAACGGGTGGAAGTGGCATGTCCGATTCTCAACGAGGAGATCAAAAAACGGCTGGGGAGAAACCTGCATGTAATGCTTGCAGATAATGTCAAAGCAAGAGCGATGACAAGTGACGGAACCTACCGCAAAAAGAAGGTAGAAGGAAAAGCCATCAATTCACAGGAAATCTTCATGAAAGAAGCACTGATGGCAAAACGAGTGGAGAAGAAACCACAGAAACAGACGTTTCTTCAGAAGATGAGACGGTTGTTTCAGAAAGAATAGAATAAACAGAAAGATGATTGTATAAATAAGAATGGGGAAAGCAGTATATATCGCAGAAAAGCCAAGTGTGGCGCAGGAGTTTGCAAAGGCTTTAAAATTAAATGCAAAGCGAAAGGACGGGTATCTGGAATCAGAAGAAGCCATCGTAACCTGGTGTGTGGGACATTTAGTGACCATGAGTTATCCGGAAGTGTATGATCCGGCACTGAAAAAATGGAGTTTGAACACACTGCCGTTTCTTCCGCAGGAGTTTCAGTATGAAGTGATCCCGGGAGTGGCAAAGCAGTTCCAGATCGTCAGCTCCCTTTTAAACAGACAGGATGTGGACACGATCTACGTGTGTACCGACTCCGGACGGGAAGGAGAGTATATCTACCGGCTGGTGGAGCAGGAAGCACATGTGACAGGAAAACAAAGAAAACGGGTCTGGATCGATTCGCAGACGGAGGAGGAGATTCTTCGCGGGATCCGGCAGGCAAAGGACTTATCAGAGTATGATAATCTGAGCGCTTCGGCCTATCTCCGCGCAAAAGAGGACTATCTGATGGGGATTAATTTTTCCAGACTTCTGACATTAAAATACGGAAACAGTATTTCCGGATATTTGAAGACAAAGTATGCGGTAGTCTCAGTGGGACGGGTGATGACCTGCGTGCTGGGGATGGTAGTGCGAAGAGAGCGGGAAATCCGTGAATTTGTAAAAACACCATTTTATCGTGTGCTTGCGACTCTGGAAGCTGAGGGAAAAACATTTGAGGGAGAATGGAAAGCGGTCAAAGGCTCCCGCTATTTCGAATCGTTTGACCTATACAAAGAGAATGGATTCAAACAAAAAGAAAAGGCGCAGGAGCTGATCGCATATCTGAAGGAGAAAGAGCCTGTCACAGGACAGATAGCGGCGATCGAAAAGAAGAAAGAGAAGAAGAACCCACCGCTTCTTTATAATCTTGCGGAACTGCAGAATGATTGTTCCAAGCGGTTTAAGATCAGTCCGGATGAGACACTGCGGATCGTGCAGGAATTATACGAAAAGAAGCTGGTGACCTATCCGAGAACAGATGCCAGAGTGTTGTCTACTGCTGTTGCAAAGGAAATCAGTAAAAATCTGAACGGGCTGTCAAAATACGGGTCCGTGGCAGTATATTTAAAAGAAATCGCGGATATGGGAACGTATAAGAACCTGGTAAAGACCCGTTATGTCAATGATAAACAGATTACCGATCATTATGCGATCATTCCGACTGGACAGGGACTTTCGGCACTTTCGTCGGTCTCCCAGGCGGCAAGGAATGTGTATGACTGTGTTGTAAAACGGTTTTTGAGTATTTTTTATCCGCCCGCTGTATATCAGAAAGTAGCGGTGACTGTAAAGATACGGGAGGAGAGCTTTTTCTCGAATTTTAAGGTTCTGGCAGAAGAAGGGTATCTGAAAGTAGCGGGAATTCCGCAAAATGCAGGAGAACAGAGTATGGATCCACAATTTTTCCAGGTGGTGCAGAATCTGAAAAAGGGGGCAGTCCTGCCGGTTTGTGCGCTGGATGTGAAGGAAGGAGAGACTTCTCCGCCGAAGCGCTACAATTCCGGATCCATGATCCTTGCAATGGAAAACGCGGGGCAGTTGATTGAGGATGAAGAGCTGCGTGCCCAGATCAAGGGAAGCGGTATCGGAACCAGTGCCACCAGAGCGGAAATTCTGAAAAAGCTGATCCATATCAAATATCTGAGCCTGAATAAGAAGACCCAGATCATCACTCCGACTCTTCAGGGAGAGATGGTGTATGATGTGGTGAACCAGTCCATTCGTTCGCTTTTGAATCCGGAACTGACGGCCAGCTGGGAGAAAGGGCTGACGTATGTGGCAGACGGAGAGATCACTCCGGATGAGTATATGCAGAAGCTGGATCATTTCATTATCAGCAGGACAGAAGGCGTAAAGCGGCTGAACAATCAATATCAGCTGAAAGGATTTTACGATGCGGCTGCAAAATATTATAAAAAACCGGTATCGTCAAACCGGACATCGCGCAAAAAAGAGAATTAAAAAGGAGAGAGTTAATTTATGAAAGAACTGACAGTAAAAGAACTTTATACATTGGATGAGACAATTGCAAAAGATATTTTTGAGGGAGTGACCTATCCGTGGGAAGTGCTTCCGAAAATCTCCCGATTTATTGTGGAACTGGGAAATACACTCAGCGAAGAGGAGTATGAAAAACAGGGAGAGAATATCTGGATCGCCAAAACAGCGAAAGTAGCAAAAAGCGCATCCATTACGGGACCGGCGATCATCGGAAAAGAAGCAGAGGTCAGACATTGCGCGTTTATCCGTGGCAATGCGATCGTGGGAGAAGGGGCAGTAGTCGGAAATTCGACAGAACTGAAGAATGTGATCCTGTTCAATAAAGTGCAGGTTCCGCATTACAATTATGTGGGAGACTCAATTCTCGGATACAAATCGCATATGGGTGCTGCATCTATTACATCCAATGTGAAGTCAGACAAGAAGCTGGTAATTGTAAAAACACCGGAAGGTGAAATCGAGACCGGATTGAAAAAATTCGGAGCTATGCTTGGCGATGAAGTAGAAGTGGGATGCGGAAGTGTCTTAAATCCGGGAACCGTTGTGGGAAGCCATACGAACATTTATCCGCTTTCTTCTGTGAGAGGATTTGTACCGGCGAAAAGCATTTATAAAAAACAGGGTGAAGTTGTAGAAAAACAATAGTGAGGGAAAATAAAATGAAAAAGATCGGGTTTATCGGAGTCGGGATCATGGGAAAATCCATGGTGCGGAATTTGAAAAAGGCAGGTTTTGATCTGCACATTTATGCAAGAACAAAAGCAAAGGTAGAAGATGTGATCGCAGAGGGTGTGACTTTTCATGACAGCATTGCAGACTGCGTGAAAGACTGTGAGGCAGTGATCACCATTGTGGGATTTCCGCAGGACGTGGAAAAAGTGTATTTCGATCAAGGGAATATTCTGGACAGCGCAAAAGAAGGTGCGTATCTGATCGATATGACAACCACCAGTCCGCAGATTGCCCAAAAGATTTATGAAGAGGGGAATAAGCGGGGATTTCATGTTCTGGATGCCCCGGTAACCGGAGGAGATACCGGTGCAAAGGTAGGAACACTTTCTATCCTTGTGGGTGGAGACAAAGAAGATTTTGAAGCATGTATGCCTCTGTTTGAAGCAATGGGAACCAATATTAACTACCAGGGAGCAGCAGGATGCGGACAGCACTGTAAGCTGGCGAATCAGATCATGATCGCAGGCGCGCTCTCCGGAGTATGTGAAGCACTTGCTTATGCACAGGCGAAAGGTTTGGATCTGCAGACAGTGCTTCATTCTGTGTCTACAGGTGCGGCAGGAAGCCGTCAGCTGGATCTGTTCGGACCGAAGATTCTGGAAGGAGATTACCGCCCGGGCTTCTTTATGAAGCATTTTATCAAAGATATGAAACTGGCGCTGATCGAATCCAATATAAGCGGTCTGGATCTCAATGTCTTAAGTCAGGTGCTGGCAGAGTATGAAGAGCTGCAGGCAGAAGGTCTTGGAGACGAGGGAACACAGGCATTGTTCAAATTGTATACACAGGAAAAAGCAGACGAATAAAGAGTTGACAAACAGAAAAGATTTTCGTATTATTGTATCAAATCAACAGTACAATGAACGGGAATCTTTTTTGCGTGATAAGCCGTAATTGGTGTGACCAGTAATGATAGACCCGTCAGACAGCTGCTGTGTCTGCACAGACAGGCTGTGAGCTGTGTAAAACACGATGGAGGAAATGATATGCTGGAAGTTCAGAAATTAAGTAAATCCTATGGAAAGTCTCTGGCGGTGGATGAGGTCAGTTTTTTTGTACCGGATGGTACAGTCGGGATCCTTCTGGGACCAAACGGAGCCGGAAAATCGACGATCATCAAAAGTATCGCAGGTCTGCTTCGGTATCAGGGGCGGATCGGAATTCAGGGACTTCCTGCCAGAAGTGTGGAGGCAAAGAGACAGTTTGCCTATGTTCCGGAGATGCCTGCCATGTTTGATGCACTCAGCGTCAGAGAACACATCGAATACATGAGAAAAGCTTACAACAGCGGGATTACGGATGAAGAGGTGGAAGCGCTGCTTGCCCGGTTTGACCTGGATGACAAGCAGGATAAACTGGGAAATGAGCTGTCCAAAGGAATGATGCAGAAGGTGAGTATCTGCTGTGCGCTTGCCATCAGGCCGAAAGTGCTGCTTCTGGATGAACCGATGGTGGGGCTGGATCCAAAAGCGATCAAAGAGCTTAAGGAGGTCGTGCTGGAACAAAAAGCTCTCGGAGTTACAGTACTGATCAGCACGCATATGCTGGAGATGGTAGAAGAGCTGTGGGATATGATGTTTGTGATGGAGAAGAGTAAGATCATTGGTTCTTACCGGAAGGATGAGGTGGGAGACAAGGATCTGGATGCGCTGTTCTTTGAAATGACAGGTGGTGAGAAATCGTGAGAGCGCTATTGTATCTGACAAAACGAAGTATGATCAACAATTTGAAAAAAGCAGTGAAAAAGCCGCTCACACTTCTGGTTGTGTTAGCCTGTGCGGCATATGCTGTTTTTCTGGCTGTGATGCTGGCAGAATTAGCAGTGCAGATGAAGTTTGACAGTGCAAAAGGAATGGTGATCATTCTGACAGTCTGGTCGTTGTATCTGTTTTTGCTGAATTTTATGTCATATGCATCCAGAAAAGGAATTCTCTTCCGCCCGGCACATGCACATTTTATCTTCAATGCGCCTGTGGATCCAAAGGTCGTGCTAATCCATGGAGCCTGGATGAATTATCTGAGCAGTGTGGTGTTCTTTCTGATATTTATTATCGCAGGAATTACAGTTTTTGATGTCAGTCCGTGGAGAATTCTGCTGTTTGCGGGAATCTGTATCTGTAATCTGGCATTGGAGATCAGCCTGATGGTCTGCCTGTATTCCAGTGAACGGATTTCGGAGAAGGCAAGAGAGTGGATCGGCCGTGGGATCAAGGTGTTTCTGCTTATGGTTACAGGACTGATCGTTCTGTATTTCTGGAAAAAAGGCGTATCTTTTGCAGCAGTTTCTGCATTTTTTGACTGGCCGATCCTGCGGATGATTCCAATTATTGGATGGGAGATTTCTGCATTTCATCTGATTCTTTTAAGTCCGGATCTGCTCAATGCTGCAGGGATGGTTCTGTACCTTCTGACGACGATCCTGCTTGTGATCCTGGCATACCGGATGCCGTGTAATGGAGATTATTATGAGGACGCGGCAAAATTTGCAGATACCTATGCAGAAATGATCAAGCGGAAGAAAAACGGCGAAATGGTCATGGGGCTGGAGGAGAAGAAGAAAAAATTCCGCCATATGACAGTCCGTTATCAGGCAGTCGGAGCAAAGGCAATCTTTTACCGCCAGCTTTTGGAATATCGAAAAGAAAGAACGTTTATTTTCTCGAAAATGACACTTTTGAATCTCGGGATAGGCATCGTTATGGCATTTGCGATGCGAGAGACAGCACAGGAAAGCGGGATTCCTCAGATTTTTCTGCTTGGAATTCTGGCGTATATGACTCTGATCTTCAGCGGATATCTTGGAAAGTGGGAGACTGAGATTAAAACACCCTATCTTTATCTGATTCCGGATAGTCCGGTGAAAAAGCTGTGGTACTCGACACTGATGGAGCATGTGAAAGCATTTGTAGATGGAGTTTTACTCTGTGTGCCCATCGGAATCTTGTGGAAGGTAAATGTGCTGGAAGTAATCCTGGGGATCCTGATCTACACGATACTTCAGGCGAACCGGATGTACAGTAAGGTGCTGGCACAGTGCGTGGTGGGAGATGTGCTTGGACGTACCGGACAGGATGTGGTGAGAGCTTTTTTCCAGATGTTCGTGCTGGGAATCGGGGTGATGGTCGCAGCGTTGGCAGGAATCTTTATAAGTATGGATTTAGTCTTTCCAATCGCTCTGATTTATAGTATGATAGTAACTGTGATAATCGGTCTGATCGCAGCCATCCGTTTTGATTCCATGGAACAGATGGCGTAGACGGATGAAGCTGCACAGTGAAGGTAAAAGACAGGAGGAAAAAAGATGCTGAATGATAATTTTGTGACCATGGAAATCGGCAAGGCAAAGCACATTGCGCTGGTTGCTCATGATGGAAAAAAGAAAGAACTTGTAGACTGGTGTGACAGAAATAAAGAGATTTTGAAAGGACATTTTCTGTGCGGAACAGGAACAACGGCAAAACTGATCTCAGAGCGTACGGGACTTCATGTGAAAGGATACTGCAGCGGTCCTCTCGGAGGAGACCAGCAGATCGGAGCAAAGATCGTGGAAGGACAGATCGATTTTATGATTTTTTTATGGGATCCTCTGGAAGCACAGCCTCACGATCCAGATGTAAAAGCACTGCTTCGAATCGCGGTTGTTTATGATATTCCGATCGCGAACAACCTTTCTACAGCAGATTTTATGCTGCAGTCAAAATATATGAATACGTCTTATGAGCGTAAGATTGAGAATTTCAATAAGACGATCCAGGATCGCGTGAAATCTATGAAAGAGTCAAAATAAATTTCTGAGAATTTAAATGTGAAGATTCTTAAAGG
>OBVY01001697.1_pt1 | contig 11642 bp, 6 predicted proteins | sample 1538051 | NCBI WGS metagenome assembly OBVY01 (sample SAMEA2580017, study PRJEB22360) | human gut metagenome | biome: human gut; feature: human-associated habitat; material: faeces | place: Denmark | collected 2008/2010 | reverse complement strand
TTTAAGAATTCGTAACAGTCAACGATTACCTTGCCCGCCGTGACTCAGAGTGGATGGGCAAGCTTTACAGATACCTCGGTCTTTCGGTTGGTCTTATCTGCCACGATCTCGATAATGAGGGCAGAAAAAAGGCTTATGCCGCAGACATTACATACGGAACAAACAACGAACTCGGTTTTGACTACCTCCGTGACAACATGGTAGTTTACAAGGAAAACAAGGTTCAGCGCCCGCACGCATTTGCAATTGTCGATGAGGTTGACTCAATCCTTATCGATGAGGCGAGAACTCCTCTTATTATTTCGGGTAAGGGCGACAAGTCAACAGACCTTTACGCAAAGGCTGACGCTTTTGCAAAAACTCTTAAAGTTCAGCGTTTTGCAGAACTTGACGCAAAAGAGGATATGGAGGAATATTACAAGGAAAACGACATTGATTATGTTGTTGATGAAAAGCAGAAAACAGCAACCCTCACACAGAGCGGTGTTAAGAAAGCCGAAGAATTTTTCGGTATTGAAAACCTTACCGATCCCGATAACCTTACAATTCAGCACCATGTAAATCAGGCTATCAAGGCCAACGGCGTTATGAAGCTTGATGTTGACTATGTTGTCAAGGACGGCGAAGTTATCATCGTTGACGAATTTACAGGTCGTCTTATGTACGGCCGTCGTTTTAACGAAGGTCTTCACCAGGCTATTGAGGCTAAAGAGGGCGTAAAGGTTCAGAGTGAAAGCAAGACTCTTGCTACAATCACATTCCAGAACTACTTCCGTCTTTACAAAAAGCTTTCGGGTATGACAGGTACTGCTCAGACAGAGTCGGAAGAATTCCAGGAAATCTACAAGCTTGATGTTGTTGAAATTCCTACAAACAAGCCTGTTTTAAGAAAAGACCTCCCCGATTCGGTTTATAAGACAGAAAACGGCAAGTTCTACGCTGTTATTGATGCAATTGTTGAGGCTCACGAAAAGGGACAGCCTGTCCTTGTCGGTACAATTTCAATTGAGAAGTCGGAGCTTCTTTCAAAAATGCTCAAAAAGAGAGGCATCAAGCACAATGTCCTCAATGCAAAACAGCATGAAAAAGAGGCTGAAATTGTTGCTCAGGCAGGTAAACTCGGTGCGGTAACAATCGCAACCAACATGGCAGGTCGTGGTACCGATATCATCCTCGGCGGTAACGCAGAGTATATGGCAAAAGCCGCAATGCGTAAGCAGGGCTTTACAGAGGAGCTTATTGAAGAAGCTACAGGTTATGCGGAAACCGATGATGAAGAAATCATCAATGCAAGAAATACATTCAGAGAACTGAATGACAAGTATAAGGAAGAAATTAAGGGCGAGGCTGAAAAGGTAAGAGAGGCCGGCGGTCTTTACATTATGGGTACGGAAAGACACGAGTCACGCCGTATTGATAACCAGCTCCGTGGCCGTGCAGGCCGTCAGGGCGATCCGGGTGTCAGCCGTTTCTTCCTCTCAACCGAGGATGACCTTATGCGTCTGTTCGGCGGTGACAGAATGAAAATGATGATGGAGCGTATGAATGTTGCCGAAGATATGCCTATTGAGAACAAAATGCTCACAAGTATTATCGAGGGCTCACAGGAAAAGGTTGAGCTTCGTAACTTCGGCATTCGTAAGGATGTCCTCCAGTACGACGATGTTATGAACAAACAGCGTGAAATCATCTACGGTCAGCGTGATCAGGTTCTTAACGGTGAGGATCTCCACGAAACAATCCTCAAAATGGTTGAGGATACAATCGCAACTTCAATCAAGCAGTACCTCCCCGAAGGTCCTGCAGAACATTGGAACTTCCAAAGCCTCAAGGATTATTACGCAGGCTGGCTTATCAGAGATGATTCTAAGTACGATTTCAGTCTTGAGGATCTTGAAGATATGGAACCCGAAGAGATTCAGAAGATGCTCGTTGATGATGCTCTTGAAATCTACAAGGAAAACGAAGAACTTCTTCCCGAGGAAACAATCCGTGAGATGGAGCGTGTTTACCTCCTCAAGAATGTTGATACACATTGGATGGATCACATTGACAATATGGATCAGCTCAAGAGCGGTATCAGACTTCGTTCATACGGTCAGCACGATCCTGTTGTTGAGTACAGAGTTGAAGGCTTCGATATGTTTGATGAGATGATTGAAAGCATTCGTGAAGATACTGTCAAGATGATGCTCATTATGCCAAAGCGTGTTTATGAGATTCAGAAAAGACAGGATGCAATTGCAGCGGCAAAGAGAGCAGCTCAGAGGGCTGCCGCAGCGGCACAGTCTGCATCCGATGATGAAGAAGCTGTTGAACAGTCGGACGCCGTAAAGCAGGCGCTTCACCGTGAGCAGGTTGCTCAGCCTACAGAAACTTCTGCAGACGGTACGGATTCTGTCAACAAGACTATCCGTAAGGGTAAGAAAATCGGCAGAAACGATCCCTGTCCGTGCGGCAGCGGTAAAAAGTACAAGAAGTGCTGCGGCAGAGATCTTTAATATGTTTGCATAAAGCGGTTTGTATAATTGCGATTTAAGTGAATTACATTTTGAAGGGCAGAGAGTAATACTCTGCCCTTTATTTGTGCCGAATTTTCAAGGTATTCGGTGATTAATTTTATCGGATATAGAAACTGATTATAAAAATATATCTGAAAATTTCAGTAAAATGTAGGTTTTGGGGCATTTTAAAAGCAGCAATCGCAAAATAATACATATTTTCGCACGCACAGCATGGAGTAAACCTGCATAAAAATTTTTGATATTTTTGAAAAAGAATTAAAAATCAACAAATTTAGTGCTGAAATTGACTTTTTAACTGCCTGTTAAGGTTGTATAATGGGTATAATTTATCTTAAACACAAAAAATGGCGATAAATAAGTAATAAAATCACATTATGGTCAAAAATATTAAATCGTGCTTGCAGATATGCAAAAGAGCCAAAAATATTACCCAAAGTTTGGCTGTATTGCCTCTACAAATATGCAATAAAATATTATATAATTGTATACAAGTAGAAAAGAAGAACAAATTCAAAAAATTGCGTTTCATAATTAGTTGGCAGATATGTTGGACTGTCCTATGCAGTTCTGTTTAATTGTACTTTGACTGCCAAAACAAAGTAATCGGCAATGAAGGAGAAGAAAAAATTATGAAATTAGGTAAAAAGCTTTGCATAACCGCAAAGAAAAGCTTTTCTCTTGTGCTTGCACTTACCCTCATGCTTTCGATATGTGCCGTGTCGGGTATGTCGCTTAATGTGTTTGCGGCAACATCTTTGGATCAGAAGATTTATATTAACCTGACCAAGAATAAGGAATGGAAAGATTTTTCTTCTGTTACATATCGTTTTGCTAAGGATGACGGCACGGTTCTCAGTACGGGTACTGTAAGCAAAGATCCTTCGTCGGGAGTTTTTGAAGCCACTGCACCATCCGGTGCAACAAGAATTGAGCTTTCTTCCGGGGTTAATTTTACTCTTCCCGAAAAGACTGTTGCAAACGGTTCCCGCCGTATCTATCTTAATAACAGCAATAATACCTATAATGAAGCTTATGCATATTCTTGGGTAAACGATACTGACTTCAACGCAGAGTGGCCGGGTGCTGCAATGACTAAGACATCTTCAGACAGCGGTTACTACTATGTAGATGTTAAGTCATCCCATAAAAATGTAATCTTCAGCAACAAGGGCGAAACACAAACAAGCGACCTCGGTATTAATGACTCATACAGTGCCGATAATGCTCTTTATGATGCTTCAAAAAGTCAGTGGACTAACCCGTTCATCAAGACCATCGACATTTCGGGTGCTACGGGTGACACGGAATTTTATCTTACAACTGACGGCTCGTTCAAAGAAAGTAAATACCTTTCTGTTCAAGCTCCCGACAAACAGTCGAAAGCAGAATATAAAACAGTTTATGTTTCAAACGATGACTGGAAGTCGCTTACAAAGGTTTATGCAACTTTTGACTACAACGATGCCTATGAAGGAACAGTTGAGCTTACAAAAGACACCGAAGACACCAAGGTAAGCGGTTCTGTGGTGTTCAAAGGTAAAATTCCGGCGGGTGCGCTTTTAAGATTCCATCCGAACGAACATAACCTCAACGGTGCATCTTCTGCAACATCATATCCGACAGATTCGGGATATGATGGTTCGGACTACAGCGATAACACGGCTACATATGTTAAGACAGCCAGAGGCGAAGGCTGGACAAAATTCTCGGAAATAGACAATGTAAACTATGGTGCTGTCGTTGAAAATTCATTCAAAGATAATCCTAACATCGTAGGCGTTGACGCAACATACTTTGACTACTGGTCGGATATGGAGCAGGCGAACGGGTATCTTCAGTGTCAGGGTAATGGCAATGGCAATATGTATGACTATTGGTATCAGTTTGATAACTTCAACAACTACATAAGCAAGATTGCTTTACCACATAAATCGGACTGGAAGTATCCTCTCTACTTCGGTAATATGTATAAGGGTGGAGAACACTACGAAACATTTAAGACCCACGCAGGAGGACTTACAAACATCAACGATTATAATGATAACTATTACTATGCAGTAAACAACGCCAACGGTATGGCATGGGGCGACGGTAATTATAACCAGTCCTTACAGGGTCTTATGTACAACAGGCTTGACAGTAAGGGCAATCTTCAGGTTGCAAATGGTGTCAAGGCTCCTTACTTTGATGCTGAGGCACTTTCAACCGCTACATATAATGATAAAAGAGTTGCCAATGTTTATAAGTCATCTTTCCCGTTCCGTGCAACTACTGACGGTGATGGTGTTACTACTTATGAATTCACTTCAAAAAATGCAACCGATAACATCTACTTTACATGGGACGGCCTTACACCTAAAAAAATTAACTACGGTGCGGGCGAAACATATGGTGTACACGATGATTTGGGAAAATTCGGCGGTACAGAAAACGGTTATGGTGTTTTCCCATTCAACAATACTCAGAACACATCAGCGGGCAAGGGTACTAACTGTAACCTTAACTATGGCTTTGGTGTCAGACTTGATATAGACTTCAGAGTTCCGAAAGGCGGTAAACTTGCAGACGGTGCAGACGGCAAAGATGTAACCTTTAACTTCACCGGAGACGATGACCTTTGGGTTTATATCGGTGAAGATTCAACAGGCGCTAACGCAGAGCTTGCTCTCGACCTCGGCGGTGACCATAAAGAGGCAAGCGGTTCAATTAACTTTAATACAATGAAAGCAACAGCTGACGATGTATTTGCCGACTACTCACCTTCATCATCGTCGACAACAGTTACAGTTCCGGAAGGTGAGTTTTGGGTTAAGACAGGTGATTATAATAACTTCTGTTTGAATGTTTGGCAGGATACAAAGGTTGGTGTATATAATGAAGATGGATATTATGTAGATCCTTATGAAATATCAGACGGTTTTTACAAATTCAAAAAGGATCTACTTGGCAGCAATACAGAAGTTAACTTCTGTAAGTGGAAGAATATGGGTACCGGCGGCACGCTTAAAGCAAACCTTAAGCTTTCAGATCTTTACGGTAAAATGTGGAACGGTGACGGCACTCCGTATACCGGAGACGCTTTGTCACATCCGATAATTCGTAAACCCGTTACAAAGACAATCAACAATGGCGTTCAGCTTGATCCTAACAAGACATACCATATGGTAGTATTCTATATGGAGCGTGGTGAGGCTGAGTCTAACTTCAAAGTAAATTTCACAATGACACCTGCCAACAATGACCTCAAGGTTACAAAGGCACTTGATACAGGCGATGTTGTTTCTGAAATTTCAGATGACCTCAAAGCTAATGAAGCTTTTGATTATACAATCAAAGAGAACGATAAAGATACCTCCGGTAAAGGCTACAAGCTTACAAAACCAGACAAAAGCACAAGCAGTGAAACTCTTTTAAACAGCGGTTTCACACTTAAAGATGATTATATGGCTGACTTTGACAACTCATTCAAGACCGACAATAATATGACGGTTGACGAGTCAACAGACAGCAGTAAGCTTAAATACACAACAAACTGGGAGCTCGTTAACAACAGAGTCGGTTCAACAATCAAAAGCGGTTCAACTGCGAACTCGGAATTCAAGCTTGTAGATCCCGAAGATGACAGTGCTTATGCACAGCTCCAGCTCAACTATACCAACAGTATAATGACAGCACCTCTTGAAATTTCAAAGAATGTTGTTAATGAAGACGGTGAAACCGATTACGATACAAATCAGCAGTTTACATTTGCGATTGCTCTCGACTTTGACGGCAGCGATTCAACCTATGACTACAAGACCTATCCTCTTGAGTATCAGCTCAAAGAAAAGGATGCAAGTGGTTATTCAAACACAGTTTATCGCACATCTAAGGACGGTTCGTTCACAATCAAAAAGGGCGAAAGCATTAAGCTTCTCAATATTCCTGTAGGTGCAACCTATAAGATTACAGAGAAAAATGTTATAGGTTATGTTCCTTATAAAGTAGGCAATCAGGACTTCAACGGTACATTTGTCGGTACTCTCGCCGAAGCAGGAAATGCGCTTAAATTTATCAATAAGGTTAATCCTACAAACATTGCCATTTCGGTAAATAAGACTCTTGACGGTCAGGCTTACAGCGGCAGCAAGTTCGTTTATACATTGACAGGTCTTGAATCAATGGATACAACAAAACCTGATGCCGACGGCAAACCTATCAAGACAAACAGCGCAAAAACAATTTCCACGAATTTGGAAACACCTGACAAAAACGGTAAGGTTGAATTCAAAAACCTCAAATTAGTCACTGCGGGTGTTTACAGATTTAAGATTACCGAGGCTCTTGCCGAGGGTGAAAATGCATCCGATTATAAAATGGATACAAACACCTGGCTTGCCGAGATTGAATTGCTTGAAAGCGGTGAAGTAACGGAGGCTAAGTACATTAAGGTTAAGAACTCAGATATTGAAGGCAAAACCGATGCTCAGCTTGCAGAATACTTCAACGATCCTACTTCTGTTAAAGAAAATGAAGCCCTGTTTGCAAATGAAACAACACACGGAAGCGCAACAGTAAACAAGAAGAATCAGACAGGCGGTAATGTAAGTGATACGGAATTTGCGGTGATGAAGGTATCTGATAAGGATATCTTTACTGCAGATGATATCAATACAATCATTAATGATGCCTCAATGAAAACTCATATGGTTTCTAAAAAGACAGACAGCAACGGTCAGGCTGTGTTTGACAATCTGACAATCTTCAAGGACGGTAACGGTGAGTTTACAAAATCAGGCGAAGATGTTGTTTGGAACAGCAGTTCCGATAACTACTTAAAGGGTACTTCAACATATCAGACATACTGTCTGTTTGAGTACAAACCGTCAGAGGGTTACACCCCGAACTACACACTCACCTACTTCACACTTCCTGTTGAGGGTAAGTACGATGTTACATATGATTATGTTGACGGCGCAATTACAATGCCTTCGGCAAGCGGTGAAGGTATGAACGGCTATTTTGTTCTCGGTTTGTCGGTTGCAGGTCTTGCGGTGACAATGTTCACGGGTTATGCAATCTATTACGGAAAAGGTCGTAAAAAACGCAGAGCAAGACGCAGAAAGTAACCCAATATGATTTAACTTGTTAGAACAGGTGATTTTTTAATCATATGTTTCTTTCATAGAAAACCTCTTTGACTGCTACGGACACCGTTGTTAGCCGGTGTCTGCCATGCAGCCACCCCAACCCGTTTAACCATTCGGTTAGAATATAATTACATATATTAAATCAAACACAAAGGAGAAAGAAAAATGAAAACTACAAAGAAAATCTTTGCAGCTGTTCTTGCAGTAATGATGATCGCTCTCATGATCCCATTCTCAGCAAGCGCAGCAGAAACCGATACTTATAACGCATTTATCAAGGGCAAAAACGGCTTTAAAGTAAATGTTTATAAGGTAGCAACAATCAACACAACAACAGGCGAATATACAGAAATCCAGGGTGGCACAGCTGTTGCAACAGCTCTCAAGACTTGGAAAAATGCATCAGGTAACGATTCAAAGGCTCTTCTCGCTGCTTGCGAAAATGCAACATTTACAGATGCAGACAGCAAGGGTGACCACACATTCGCTTCTGACGAAGATGTTTACAACTTCGGTACAGATGAAGCAGGTGTTTACTATGTTAAGGTTACAGGCCAGCCTGCTGAAACAAGCGTAAAGAGCAAGGGCGGCGCTCTCTTTGCTCTTCCTGAGGGCACAAAGAAAACTCAGGGTTCAGCAGAAGCTCCAATCGAACTCAAGATTAACACAGGTGCAGTTAATGTTTCTAAGGAAATCGTTGGTGGCGACATCGATAATAAGCACACAACTGCTTCTGCAGGCGACACAGTAAAATTTAAGCTCACAGCTTCAGTTACAGGTTCTAAAGAAGTTCCGCTTACTGAGTACACAATCCACGATAACCTTTCAGATAGTTTTAGAGATCCAGCTGTAACAGAAGTTATGGTTGGCAACACTAAGCTTCAAGAAGGTACAGATTATACTGTAGATAAAACAAATCTGTCAGATATTCAGATTTCTCTTTCAGAGTCTTATCTTAAAGCTGCTAAGGAAGGCACAAACGACTTCTATGCAAGTTCAGATGTTGTTGTAACACTTACAGCAGTTCTTAAGGACACAGCTGTTTCAGGCTACAATACAACAAACAACAGCAACAGCGACAGCCTTACATACACAAACACATACGGTCAGACTTCAAAGCCGGGCGATGATACAGTATATGTTTACACATTCGACCTTCCTGTATTCAAGTATGATGGCACAACAACTGACAAGACGGGTCTTGGCAATGCAACATTCGTACTCAAGAAAGCAGATGGTACAGAGGTTGCTACTAAAGTAACAAGCGTAGAAGAAGGTAGCAAAGGTAAAGTTACATTTGAAAAGCTTGCTGCAGGTACATACACAGTTCAGGAGACAAAAGCACCATCAGGATACAACCTTAACTCTTCTGAGTACACAGTTGTTATTAGCACAACAGGTGTTATTACAGTTTCAGTTGACGGTAATTCAAGCGAAGTAAATCAGGTAGAAGTTCCTGATTATCCTGTAACAGTTCCTTCAACAGGTGGTATGGGTACAATGATGTTCTATGTTGGCGGTGCAGCACTTATCGCTTGCGCAGGCGTTCTCCTCTTTGTTCTTAAGAGAAAGAAAGCAGCTAAATAATTGATTGAATATCTTTTATCTTAAAATCTGTAATATATGTAATTTTCAGGGGATGCGGCAACGCATCCCCATTCTATTTACACAAGAGCCGTATATGCGGATAATATCTGTCCATACGGCGGCTCGCCGTGTATTGCCCTGCACGGCAAAATGTAGTATAATAACAACGGAACAAAAACACGCAGAAAAGGAAAATTTTATGAAACGAAAGCTGTCAATTTTACTAATAGTTTTAATATTCGTTGCAGGAATCGGCATAATGAGCTATCCGCTTGTCAGTTCCGCAATTAATAACTATGTCAGTAGAAGCAGGGTTAAGGAGTACACCGACAGGGTTGCTCAGATGCCGAGTGAGAAAACTCAAAAAATGTTTGAAGAGGCGACAAAGTACAATAACAGCCTTTCAAATAATATGATAATTACCGACCCGTTCGACGAAAAGGCTTTTCAGAAAATCGGTGCAAATTATGAGAAAACTCTCAATATTGATGATAACGGTCTTATCGGCTATATTGATGTGCCGAAAATCAATGTTTATCTGCCGATTTATCATGGCACAAGCGAAGAGATTCTTTCTAAAGGTGCAGGGCATCTTCAAAACACTTCCCTGCCTGTCGGCGGTGCAAGCACACATTCCGTAATTTCTGCCCATTCGGGTTTTCCGGGAGAAACTTTCTTTGATTATCTCACTGATATGAAAGTAGGCGATGAATTTTATGTTCATATTCTCGACAGAACGCTGAAATATGAGGTTGATCAAATCGAAGTTGTTCTTCCCTCGGAAATCAATTCCTTGCGGATTGTTGACGGCGAAGACCTTGTAACGCTCCTCACCTGTACCCCATACGGCGTTAATACTCACAGACTTCTTGTGCGTGGCAAGCATGTTGCATACGATGATACTAAATATGTTGAAACAGGTGTGTCACTTGCAAAGTTTGACAACGGTTACATATTCTTTCTCGGTTACAAAATCCCTTATGCAGTCGCAATCGGCATAATTGTCGGCTTTGTTGCACTTGTTGTGTTTGTGGTTGTATTTCTGCTCAAGCGTAAAAAGAAGAAGTCAAACGGTGCAAAACGGCTGAGAGATGACTCGGCTGACGAAAATCAGAATGATTCGGGCGGTGATTCCGATGATTAAAAAAATACTTACGGGTGTGGCAATAGCAATGCTCGTTGTCGGAATAGGTCTTGTCGCATTCCCCCCTATATCAAATTTTATCGGAACACAGATTTCAAACGGTGAGGCTGACGGCTTTGACGCCCGTGTTGAAGAAGTTGAGGACGGCTCTTTTGAACAGGCGGTCAAGGACGGCAAGGTTGACGAAGAGGGTTACAAAATTGACAGGGACGGCAAGCGTGCCTCCAAACAGCCCGTTGTTTTCAAGGCTGACCTCGACAGACTTTTCAATGACAGCGTTGCCTACAACAAAAAACTTGAAACGAACCAGTATGAAATGCTCCGCAACGATACCTATTCACAGGCTGCCGTCAATCTTGAGGATTACGGCATAACGGACGGCATTTACGGCTATGTTACCGCCGAAACAATAAATATGCGTCTGCCGATTTACCTCGGTGCGAACAGCTCAAATATGAGCTACGGTGCGGCACATATGAGTGCAACCTCATTGCCGATCGGCGGTAAGAATACAAACGCAGTCCTTGCAGGTCACACGGGGTACATCGGTCGAATATTCTTTGACAACCTCCGCAACCTCAAAATCGGTGACAGGGTTTCAATAACAAATTATTGGGATACACTCAATTACAAGGTCGTTGAAACCAAAGTCAATAAGCCGAGCGAATCAGGCGACTGCTATTTGCAGAAGGACAGAGATTTGCTCACGATGTTTACCTGCATAAGTAACGGCAACGGCGGTTTTGACCGTTACTATGTAATATGTGAGCGTGCGTCATAATTTACAGCAGACTGCATCACGATGCAGTCTGTTTTTTTTGTTTAAAGACCAATTGTTTAAAACAGAAATGACCGAGTATTTTGTCTGTCATTTGTAATAGTTAATATTTGAAAAATACGCATATATTGCCGTAAATGCCGAATTTATTTTAAAATTATTGACATAAGAAAAATAGATTGATAAACTTAGACAAGTATTAACAATTGAGAGGTATAATATGAAGTTGAATCTTCCAAAAAATCAAAAGTATTATTATTGGACTGTTATAGATTTGCTCGCTTCATCCGCAAGCAAGCATTACAAATATGAGTTCAATAATACAAGCGGTGAAGATGCAACTGTTTTGCAGAAATATGTTGTCGGTTTGGACAGATAAACAATAAAAACGGAGGATAAACAATGAAAAATATAATTAAAAAAATAACTGCAATCGCAATGTGCGGTGTGCTTACCGTCGGTTCGGTTCTTATGACAGG
>OBVY01001692.1_pt1 | contig 11678 bp, 9 predicted proteins | sample 1538051 | NCBI WGS metagenome assembly OBVY01 (sample SAMEA2580017, study PRJEB22360) | human gut metagenome | biome: human gut; feature: human-associated habitat; material: faeces | place: Denmark | collected 2008/2010 | reverse complement strand
GAATAATGGTTTCTGCTTGTTCCACTGCCTTAGCCGTTTCCGGATTGGTATCATCTGACAAGAAATACTTTCCGCAGTGTTCACAAGTCCAGTATTCCTTGTTGCCGTTTTCGGAACAGGTTGCAGCTTTCGCTTCCACCTTTGTCAATTTGTGGCTTGCGGGAATCACGGTTTCTGATAATTCCACTGCTTTAGCCGTTTCTGGATTGGTGTCATCTGACAAGAAATATTTTCCGCAGTGTTCACAAGTCCAATATTCCTTGTTTCCATCTTCGGTGCAAGTTGCAGCTTTTGCTTCTGTTTTGTTTAATGTGTGTGATGTATAAGAAACCAAATTCGCTTGGTCGCCGAAATCACTTTTTTTCAAGGAAGATTTACAGCTCAGAGAAATGGTTTGCAAGTTGGTGCAACTATGAAACGCCATAGCTCCAATGCTGGTGACACTATCTGGAATCGTGATACTGGTTAAGCTTCTGCAATTAGAAAACGCATAATTTCCAATGCTGGTGACACTATCTGGAATCGTAATGCTGGTTAAGCTTCTGCAATAAAAAAACGCATAATTTCCAATGCTGGTAACACTGTCTGAAATTGTGATGCTGGTTAAGCTTTTGCAATAAAAAAACGCATAATATCCAATACTGGTAACACTATCTGGAATCGTGATGCTGGTTAAGCTAACGCAATAAGTAAACGCATAATTTCCAATGCTGGTGACACCATCTTCAATTACAACTGTTTTAACATTCGAGTTGTTGTATACAGGGTTTCGATTTTTCTTACTGTCATAATTTTTCATCGCCCCTGTTCCGCTGATGGTCAGCGTGCCGTCGGCGTCCAGTTTCCAGGTCAGGTTGCCTTCATTCCAGTAGGTATAGCCCTTTTTCAAAACTGTATCACAATCTGGACAATAGAGGTCGCCGGAATAGCCTGGTTCTGTTCCATTCGGTTCTACTACACCACGTGTGGTTGCGTTTTTGTGGTTCAGAGCAGGAATCACCGTTTCTGATAATTCTACTGCTGTTGCCGTTGCCGGATTGGCATCATCCGATAAGAAATACTTTCCGCAGTGTTTACAAGTCCAGTATTCCTTGTTGCCGTTTTCAGCACAGGTTACAGCTTTCGCTTCTGTTTTCTTTAATGTGTGTGATGTATAAGAAACCAAATCCGCTTGGCCACCGAAATCACTTTTTTTCAATGTGGATTTGCAGTCAAGAGAGATCGTTTTCAGGCTGGAACAATTGTAAAATGCTTTACTATCCATACTGGTTACACTGCTTGGAATCTTGATGCTGGTCAAGTTGGTGCAATTAGAAAACGCATAATTTCCAATGCTGGTGACACTATCTGGAATCGTAATGCTGGTTAAGCTTCTGCAATAAAAAAACGCATAATTTCCAATGCTGGTAACACTGTCTGAAATTGTGATGCTGGTTAAGCTTTTGCAATAAAAAAACGCATAATATCCAATACTGGTAACACTATCTGGAATCGTGATGCTGGTTAAGCTAACGCAATAAGTAAACGCATAATTTCCAATGCTGGTGACACCATCTTCAATTACAACTGTTTTAACATTCGAGTTCTTGTATGCAGGGCTTGGATTGTCATCACTGTTGTAATTTTTCATCGCCCCTGTACCGCTGATGGTCATTGTGCCGTCGGCGTCCAGTTTCCAGGTCAGGTTGTCTTCTATCCACACCTGCGGTTCAGTCGTCGTTTCTGCACCCGTTTCATCTGCACTTGTTTCATCCGCACTTGCTGAAATTTCCAACCGGATATTCTGCAGGGTGTCGTTCGGGAAATACGTCAGCGTTGCCGCCACCATGACGATTGCCGATGAGAGGGCAGCCAGTCGTTTCCATTGTTTCATGAGAATATACCTCCTTTTATTTCAAATATATCATGCGTTTTTTGCAATTTTATTATAACATATTTGCATAACATTTGTCAAGAAAAAAGGAGATGATTTTTTTATTCTTTAAAAGTTGGAACGAAACGACATAAAATCAATATCTTTTGTCGTTTCGTTCCATGTTTTTACCGGAAAGGTTCATCGTCACCGTACACATTAAGGTCATAGGTGTGAAATAAAATGCAGACGCAGTGCCCCCAGAATGTTGGAAAACAGATTACTTTTAGAAAAGCATCGATTTCGGGGCTGTAATGATTGATTTCCATAATTTCACCATAAAGAACCGCTTTTTCATAAAACCTGAGCCAGTCGGAGTCCATGTTTTCAAACAGGACACTGAATTTTTGACCAATCAACTTTTTCAATGGGAACATTTCCAACTTGGCGAGGGCTTCGTTTCCATAACAGAAAATCCAATCCACGGCACTGATTTCATCATTGAAAATCATTTTGATGTCTGCAAAGGCGAATGGTGCATCTTCATAGCAGCAATAATGCTGGCGATATGCTTCATAAGTCTTGGGCGTATCGTTCGCAGCAAGACGACCAATGATGGCCTGCTGTTTTTGACGAAAAGCGTGGATGATTTCTTTTTTGCGGCGTATCGTGTATTTCAACGCTTCGCCGTTGATGAGATTCACCGTTTCTGTAATGTTTTGAATCGTGATAGCAGACACCAGACACCCTCTGCGAATTTCCAGAAAATCTTCCCCCAGCTGCTCTTTCAATTCTCCACAGGTGATTCTTGTGGTGTATATTTTTCCGCCATACAGGTGTATTTCCGCATCCTGTTTTTGCATGATAACATAAAGAATTCTGCCAACATTCAGTTTCACATGCTGCCATTTGGTCGTAATGTCCAGTGTTCTTGTGGTATATATGTGATTATACATAGTTTGGTTCCTTTCGTGCAAATTGCTTGCCTGTCAAATCACTTTCGTAATTTGTTGCCGGATATTCTTTTTCGTATCTCTATTATATCATTTTTTTGTCATGGATACAAGCTCTAACAAGCTGGAAGACAATCAACCGCTATGCAATGTATCGTTGAATGGGAAAACGGTGATTGAAGCGGTGGTGTGATGGATGATTCTTGCCATGAAAGTCGTGAATGCGTATACCAAAAAACTCATTATTTCGTACCTTTATCATATCCATTACTGATCTTTAGCAATAATATGGCATGGTGAGGATATCCAAATTTATCTATATTATAATCAATTATACTGTAAATTTCTAGTATCCAATTGTATCGAATGATATGCTATTAATATTTATAGTTTAGAAAATGAAAAGGTAAACATAGGAGATACGAATAATAGAAAAAACCGTTTCGTTATCTTACAACGAAACGGTTTTTTCTCTACGATGTAATTATTTCCAAATACCACGACGTTTTCTAATTGTATAATACATATCGTTCTCCATCGCCATGACTTTTTCCATCGGAACGCTTTTAAATACCGGCATTTTCATCTTGTACTTAATCCAGAAGAATGCATAAATTCCCAGCAGCAAGAATGTTCCGCCAGTTACCAGCCAAATCGCATTCCGTTCGGCAGTATCTGTGGAAATATTTAGTATCATATAGACTGTTCCAAGAATACCAATCACCGGAATCGCTGGACCAAACGGCACTTTAAAACTCCGAGGTGCTTTCGGAAACCGCTTTCTCAGAATCAGAACATCCATATGTGCTAAAATATAGGAAATCATCCAGAATACAGAACCAACCAAAATCAAAAACGAAATTGCATCGGATGAGTTATTGCTCAGTGCAGAGAATACGAAAATCATAACGCTGACAAATACCACGCCGACATACGGCACACCACGCCGATTGGTCTTTGCAAAAACCTGCGGCATCATGTTCATCTTTGCCATACCCTGACAAATACTTGCCAGTGCATTAACGGTGGAATTTTGTGTGCTGATTACCGCAAAAGCTGCAACCAATGTCATCCAGATTTTCCCGAATGTGCCGAGCAGGTTCATGCCGTACAGCAAATGCGGTGCTGGAGAATCTGCCAGTTCTGCCCACGGCACATAGTTATGGAAACCAAAGACCAGAATGGACTGTACAATACAAATCAATCCCAAACCAATCATCATGCCCAGCGGAACATTTCGCTTGGCATTCTTGACACTTTTGGAAACCGGAATGACATATTCCGCACCGATAAACAGCCAGAATGCAACCGCTGTCATGGAAACAATGCTCTTGAAATCCGTTGCCATGGTATACGGCTGGTCAATCTTTTTCCCAAATCCGATACCGATTGCTCCGATAATACCCATGAGCAGCATCGAGCCAACCAGCAAAAATGCAACAACATCCTGCAACTTCGCAAAAATATCAACCCCGAATAAGTTTGCAATCATCAGAAGGGTGGTAACAATCAGCACATATCCCAAACTCGGAATATGCAGGAATGAAAACGTATCTGACATTGCATACGAAAAGATAGAGGCTTCTACACCGCAGGATAACACATTACATAGAATGTATCCGCCAACCATTGAGATAATCGTTGGAAACGGTCCCATACAGGCGAGTGTATACTGTGCCAGTCCACCCGTTGTATTCGGCATCAACGCATTCAATTCCGAAAGGGAAGCGACCGTTGTCATATTCAATATGCAAGCAATTACCATTGCAAAAATGAAAGTTACCCCAATTGTTCCGGCTCCCTGTCCCAGAGAAACCAGACAACTGGTTGCAATAATCAATCCGACTGAAATGGAAACAACGCTTCCAAGCCCTAACTTTTTCTCTTGTTCTGCAGCCATCTGAGATCAACCGCCTTTCTTTTAGAGTGCGTCTTCTCCTTCGTCGCCTGTCCGGACACGAATGACGTTGGTAATATCATAAACAAAGATTTTACCATCTCCAATATGACCCGTATACAATTCCTGCTTAATCAATTCTACGATTTCCTTGACCTTTTCGGTCTTTACAACAATGCTGATCTGCTGCTTCGGCAACAGTTCCATTTCATAGTTTTCATCGACCTCATATTCCTTTGTACCCTTTTCCACGCCGCAGCCCAGCACTTGTACAACGGTCATACCCCGAACGCCTGCCCGGCTCAAAACAGACTTCAGTCCGGTTAATTTTGACATCCCTGTGATAATTTCAATTTTGGATAATTTCATAACAAATTCCTCTCTTTCCAATCATTCTTCTGGATGCAAGCGGAATTTTCGGTATTGTTCTGGTGTTCTGCCTGCAAACCGCTTAAAATCTTTCATCATATGCGACTGGTCATAATAGCCGCTTTCAAAACAAAGGGCATCCATTTTTTGGCTTTGCCATTCCTGCTGTTCCATCAGATACAGCATATTCTGAAACCGGATAAACCGTTCAAACAACTTCGGGGAAATTCCGTGAATCTGCTCAAAAACTCGCCGCAGATAACATGCAGAATAGCCCGTTTCTTCCGCCAGATTCTGAATCCCAATCGTTCCCTTTGTTTCATAAATCCGCCGCCGAACATAGCGTTCCAAGTTGTGCCGGGTATCAGTCGATTCCGGAAATTGCTGCAAATAGGTCTGTAAAAACAGCTGCGAACGAGCTTGCAAACTGTCTGCCGTTGCGATTTTCTCTGCAAGTCCCTCTCCATAAACAGAGGGCTGCAATTCCAAATCCGCATTGACCACATCTTGTATACACAAATCTTTCGGCAATAAGCTTTTTCCCGGCTGAAACCGTACACCAAAATACGTTCGCCCCGGGTCGAAACACCATTGTTTCATCTGCAAGACTGTTCCGCCGATAAACAGCCGAACATCTTGTTTGCTCATGCCAAAGACCAAATCAACGCTGCCATCGGGTACGGCTGGGAATTGGCTCTGTCCGTTTGCAGGAATCGTAAATTCATAACATTCTGCAATTCCCGTTCCAACCTGCGGAATTCTCTGACAATGTTGTGCCTCTAATGTCAGATAAGGCTGCAACAAAATCAAGCCTTGCTGCTGTGCCATGACCATGCATTCCTTTCCCAAAGAATGCCGCAAATCGAAACAGAATCCTGAGGTTATGCCATTTCCGGCTGATCCCAAAGCGGCAACTTCACGCCGATGCCTTTTGCAAGGGCATTCCGGTAAACCGTTCCGCCCCATGCAATATCTTCTACTGGCATACCGCCAACGGAATAGACAATGATTTCATCATCATTTTCTCTTCCAGCGTGCTTTCCCTGAATCACATCGGTAATATCAATGATGTCGCTGGCTTGAATCAGCCCATCATGTACCAAATCAGTGAACTTTGTACCGACGATTTGTACTTGCGGATAAGTCGGATAAGGGTATTCTTCTTCCCATGCTTCATAGAGCTTTGCATTATCGACCACCAGCTTGCACTTCTTTGCCAAGAATTCATCATCAAATCTGGCAGCAGACGGCATGCTGATCAAAGCACCTTTTTTGACCCATTCGCCGTTGATATACGGGAATGAAGCAACATCATCCCGTACAACTGTAGTCATACTGATAACATCGCTGCCCCGTACTGCCTCTTCCAAGGTGTCACATACGGTAATGTTCTTGATCTGCGGACATTCTTTTTTTGTAAATTCAATAAAGGAATCGATGGATTTCTGTCCCCTGCCCTTAATCTTCAGGGTGTCCAGATTCGGACAAACGCTGACGAAAGCTGCCAGAGAAGTCTTTCCCATAACACCAGGGCCAACAATGGCAACTGTTTTTGCATCCTTCCGTGCCAGATACTTTGCACCAACGCCTGGAATGCCGCCAGTTCGATAGGAGCTGACCAAGTTTGCAGACATCAACGCCAGCGGTGCTCCGGTATCCTTATCGTTCAGCATCATCATCAAGATGGAACGAGGCAGCCCCTGCTTCTTATTCTCTACATTTGAGCCGTACCACTTCATGCCTGCCATCTGGTATTCGCCGCCCAAATAAGCTGGCATTGCCATGAATCGCCGTTCATCTGCATTTTTCGGCATACCCGGAAATTGTGGGTCATCTGGGAACATAATCATACAGCCGTGGGAATTGTGGTTTTTTCCGCCCATCACATAGTCACCCTTGTTCAGCGTAACCAGCAGCCGTTCCATGACTTCTACGCACTGTTTCATGTCCTTGACGCCGGCTTTCACCATATCCGGTTCACTCAAATACAAAAAATCGACTTTCGTTCCCATCGTAATTCCTCCTATTTATCATATCAACTATTTTTGAACATTTCTTCTATTTTTTAAATCGCAGCATGAAACCGATCATATCGAAATTCCTGCAAGCTCAGCATCGGCGTTTCTCCAGCTGCCAACTGTGCCAAAAGCTGACCGACAACCGGTGAAATACCAAATCCATGCCCAGTAAATCCACAGGCAAGCAACAACCCCGGAACTTCTTCCACTTTGCTGATGACGGGAATGCCATCAATGCTAAGGTCTTCATACCCTGCCCACGTTCTGACAATCTTTGCATCTGCCAGCTTCGGAACATATTTCATAATCCCTCGACAGATACACGGAGCAGTCAAGCTGCTGGTGCGGTTTGTGCCATTGTCCAGTACCGTGCTTTCCATGCCGCTCTCACCGCCAAATACAAACGAACCATGATTGGTTTGATGTCCGTAAAAATCTGCATCGGCAGTGCCAAGCATCTGCGGAAACATCTTCGGTTCTGCTTCAGTGACCAACGCTTCAATCAATTCTTTTCGCATCGGAACGTCAATGCCAACGGTTTGTGTGAGAAATCGGCTTGCATAACCAGCGGCAACTAAAACCTGATCGGCTTCATAAACAGTGGTCTTTGTGCAGACCCGACGGAGTTTTCCATGTACTTTCTCCAGCTTGACAACCTTTTCTCCCATATGAAATACTACGCCCAATGCTCTGGCATTCTTATAAAAACCAAGCGTGGTTGTCATCGGATTGGCGTGCCCATCGGTTGGACACCAGCTTGCACAGGTAACTTCTTCGCTCAAATACGGATTGATTTTCCGCACTTCTTCCGCATCAATCATTCGGACATTTAAACCGCAAGCCACGGCTTTTTCTGTCAGTCCGGTTAAAATCTGTTTATGGGTTTCTGTTTTGCCCAATCGAAGATTGCCTTCTTTGTGGTATTCCACATCGACCCCCAACTCATCGGAAAGCGTCGGCCATACGTTTTCTACACCATAAATGGCAAGCGGCAATTCTCTCGGGTCACGTCCGGACTGCCGGACACCGCCACCATTTCGACTAGAACCGCCGTTTCCAACGCTTTCATCTTGATCCAGCACCAAAACGGACATTCCCTTTTTCGCCATATAATACGCTGCAGCACAGCCAATGACACCGCTGCCAATTACAATTACATCTGCTGTCTTTGTCATCTTACTCGTCCTCCTTTGCCTCTGCTGCAAATATTTTCATCTCCAAAGGACGCATCGGAGCACGGGAGGTTGCCGGCTCTAACACTGCCGGAGAAACTTGCAATTCCTGTGCAACGATTCGCTTTACCAGCTTTGCACAAGTCTGACCTTGACACAATCCCATGCCTGCTCGCAAATACCGCCGAATTTCGGTAATGGTAAACATCCCATCATGAACCGCTCTGCGGATTTCTCCCTTTGTCACTTCTTCACACCGGCAAACAATCCGGTCATCATCCGGTTCTGGTATAAATTCACCCAGCTGCACGCTGCGGTCTAAAATGTTTTCCATTGATCGTTCCCCCTTCTCACTGTGCCTGATAGAATCTTGCCCGCATTACCATATCGGTTGGAACTTTTATCGTCAACAAATTCGTATGGTCGAACGCCTTTGCGGTTTTCACAGATACCACTTCTGCTTCACAAACTTTCTTTCCGCCACGGTCATATCCAAATCCACGGTCACCTTTTTTGGGGAGCGGCAAAAATTCATATGGTAATGTTACCGTTCCATAACCCGGTTCGTCGCATTCTTCCTGTACGAGGAAAATTGCCTGCCCGGAGCAGGACGAAACACACAATCCGCAGCCAATGCATTCCACTTCTTGATCGACTGCCGGCAACGCTGTGATATGAGAGCCAATCTTAATACAATGTTTTGGACAGGCATCCTGACACGGATTGCAAGGAATGTTCTGCACACATTCAATCACTGGATGAATCTTCTTGTTTCTCGTCACGCCCGGAAACTTTTCAACCTCTTCTTCGGTTAAGTAACCGCTTTTCAGAAGATGCATTGCAGTGTCAATGCCTTCTTCCGTCTTTTCTACCAGCTTGCCACGATTACACGGGGCAAACATGCCCTGCCGGAGCGTTTCCAAGGCTGCTTCGTTGGCAGCAATTTGTTCCTGTTTTTCGGACTCTTCCAGGAATCCCAGTGAAGCAGCAATGGCGATACCGGAAATTCTACCTTCAATCATCGCAGAACTTGCTTCTTCAATGCCGGAAACATCGCCTGCTGCAAAAATTCCTGGAACAGAAGTTTCTCCATATGCATCGCAAATCGGAACTTGTCCGCCACGCTTTGGATTATCTTCCATCTTGCAGCCTGCCATTTTCAACAGCTGCGACATCGGAGAAAGTCCGACTGCCAAACAAATCGTATCTACATCAAAATGCTTTTCTGTGCCCGGAATAAACTGGAAATGCGAATCCACTTCCGCAATGGTAACACCGGTTACATGGTCTGTTCCCTCTGCCTTTTGAATGGTATGGGAAAGATAGAACGGCACGCCACACCGAGCAATCTTTGCTGCATGAACGCCATAGCCGCCAACTCTTGAAGCTGCATCCACCAATGCAACCACTTCACAACCTGCCTGCAACAGCTGATAGCTGACAACCAAACCAACATTACCAGAACCCAGCATCAAAATCTTTTTCCCTGGTCGAATACCATGCAGATTCATCATGGTCTGTGCAGCACCAGCACCAATTACGCCCGGCAGTGTCCAGCCATCAAAGGTGACCATATTTTCTGCTGCACCCGTTGCAACCAGAACTGCATCGCCTTTATAATGGTGAATCTCTTCTCCAATCCGAACGACCAATTCTTTTTCTGCGTACAAGCCAATGACGGTTGCATTTAAGATAACGGAAACGCCTAATTTCTGGGCTTCTTCTAACAACTGCTGTCCGATGACAAATCCACGAATTTTTGCCTTATGTTCCTTAGAACCGAAAAACTTGTGAATCTGCTTGAACAACTGTCCGCCCGGCTTTGCGTTTTCATCGAATACAGCAACCTGCATGCCTCGTTTTGCAGCTTCAATGGCAGCGGATAATCCTGCTGGCCCTGCTCCTACAATTAAAAAATCATATCGTTTCATGATGTCTGCACTTCCTCCCTCAAAGACTTACGGCTGCTTGGAAAATGGCTCTGCGGATACACCATACTGTGTTTGTACCTGCATTCCAGCTTCCAATGGTGTCACACACGTTCTGACATTTGGTTTCCCGTTTACGATCATGACACAATCGGTACAGCGACCAATTGCACAGAAGATACCACGGGGTTGATGTTCCTTTTGTGTGTAACGATGCACCATCACGCCAGCGGCTTTCAATGCCATGGCAATGGGTTCGCCTTCATAGCCTTCTAATTCTGTTCCATTATACTGAAATTTCACCTTTTTCGAGAGCCCCATTGCTCCTAAAATCGGGTGTTCCTGCATCCGAACGTCCATGATAGATCCTTCCTTTCTGCCAAAACAAAAAAGGCGTCTGAAATTTTCATTCCAGACGCCTTTGACTGTTCTTTCTGTTCTGTTTTCTTTTGATGCTTCTATTCTATCACAGCTGTTCGGATTTGTATTGTAAAAAACGATACTAACTAAAGTTTTCTGACGTTGAGAAAATGTCTGAAAATAAATTTGAGGGAAGCATTGCAAAGTATATTGAAACGAATGTGGCTCGTCCGTTCATGATAGGAAAAATACTTTAATACAGAAAAAGAAAATAACTATTATAATATAATAATAGAAACAGTTGTTATAAATGTACAAGCAACTATTCTCATACAATTTATCATTCTGCTGATCGACAATCTGCCCGTACAACCTGTTCAAAAATAATCACACAATCTAAATCAAAAGCCGCTTTCCTACGTATCTATAGGATACAATCAGGAGACGGCTTTTTCTTTTTATGCAATCGGTACTTTCAAACAATTGCGATATGCTGCTGGTATCGTTTATATTTTAACTGAAACGGTTAATGCTTCTATTGCGGTAATACGAACTACTATTCTGTTTTTTCTCCATTCAATGGTAATCTCACAGCAAAAGTTGTTCCCTTTTCTGAACTGGATTCCACACACACACTTCCTCCATGCAGAACAGCAATCTCTTTTGAGCTTGTGTTCATAGGCGATTTAAGAGTGTAGCAGCATGAGAAATCATAATCATTGTTTCAGCAGAGCAACAAGAAGTTTCATAATCTTTTGATAACCTGCGTGAACAGTTTAGCCATGCGAAAGTGCGTTCAACAACCCAACGTTTTGGTAAAACCTGAAATCCTTTCTGTTCTTTTATTTGCATAGAAATATCAATTCTGATATTGTGAAATTCATCAAAAGTATTCCGGAATGTTCCTCTATAACCGCCATCTGCACATCCCGCCTGAATGGTCGGATACCGATAAAGTGCTTTTTCAAACGTGTATACGCCGCCCTTTGTATCGTGAATATTTGCCGCATGAACGTGAATACACAGGAGATTTCCCATCGTATCTGTTACAATGTGCCGTTTTCTTCCCTTCGTTTTTTTCCCCCGTCATATCCATGATTTTCTCCATAACACGTTGTTTTTACGCTCT
>OBVY01001684.1_pt1 | contig 11749 bp, 9 predicted proteins | sample 1538051 | NCBI WGS metagenome assembly OBVY01 (sample SAMEA2580017, study PRJEB22360) | human gut metagenome | biome: human gut; feature: human-associated habitat; material: faeces | place: Denmark | collected 2008/2010 | reverse complement strand
CCTGACGGCACAGTGGTTCTCCGCAAAGGCGGCGCTGGGCTTTGGCACGGCATTGCGCAAGGACCTGTTCCGCCATATTGGCACGCTGAGCTACAGCGAGCTGGACGGCATCGGCACCCCGACGCTTGTCACCCGCATGACGAGCGACATCAACCAGGTACAGAACGGCGTCAACCTGACGCTGCGTCTGCTGCTGCGCGCGCCGTTCATCGTGATCGGCGCGCTTATTATGGCGTTCTCCATCAGTCCGAAGCTGACGCTGCTTTTCATCGGCGTTACGATTATGGTGTCGCTTATTATATGGGCCATCATGCGCGTGACCGTGCCCATCTACCATGAGGCCCAGAACGGCTTGGACCGTGTGACGCTGCTGACGCGCGAAAACTACGTCGGCGCGCGCGTGGTGCGTGCCTTTGCCCGCCAGGCGGACGAGCTGGCCGCTTTTGTGGAGACAAATGACCATCTGAAAAAGCTGCAATTTGCGGCAGGCCGTATTTCGGCGCTGATGAACCCGCTGACCTATCTCGTCGTCAACCTGGCTGTTGTGGCGCTGCTGCTGCGCGGCGGTGTAGAGGTCGATGCCGGTAAGCTGACGCAGGGCGAGGTCATTGCCCTTATCAACTATATGAGCCAGATTCTGCTGAGCCTGCTGCGTCTGGCGGATCTGGTCGTTTCGGTCACCCGCGCACTGGCCAGCGGCATGCGCGTCAATGAGATTCTGAACACCCACACGACGATGCAGGATCCCGGCACGGCAGAGCTGGCTGTGAACGACGCTGCCGAGGCGGCTAAGTTTGAGCACGTCACCTTCACCTACAAGGATGCCGGTGCACCGAGCCTGACGGACATCACGTTCACGGCCAGGCCCGGTGAGACCATCGGCGTCATCGGCGGTACGGGCAGCGGCAAATCGACGCTGATCGACCTGGTCTGCCGCTTCTACGATGCAGACAACGGCGGCGTTGCGCTGTTCGGTCATGATGTAAAGCAGTACAGCTTTGCACAGTTGCGCAGGCTGGTGGGTGTCGTGCCCCAGCAGGCCGTGCTGTTTACAGGTACGATCCGCGACAATATGCAGTGGGCCGCCCCCGGAGCTTCCGACGAGGAAATCTGGCAGGCGCTGGAGATAGCCCAGGCGGCGGAATTTGTCCGCGGCAAACCCGGCATGCTGGATGCACCGGTGGAGACGGCGGGCCGCAACTTCTCCGGCGGCCAGCGCCAGCGCCTGACGATTGCCCGCGCGCTGGTACCAAAGCCGAAGATCCTGATTCTGGATGACAGTGCCTCGGCGCTGGATTTTGCAACGGACGCAGCCCTGCGCAAGGCAATCAAAGAGGAAACGCACGGCATGACCGTGTTTATCGTCTCCCAGCGCGCGGCCAGCGTGCAGCGCGCCGACCACATTCTGGTGCTGGATGACGGTAAGCTGGTTGGCGACGCGCCCCATGCCGAGCTGCTGCGCAGCTGCGAGGTCTATAAGGAAATCTGCCTGAGCCAGTTGAGCAAGGAGGAGGTGGCAAAGACGCTATGAGCAAGACAAAGCAAAAGCTGGACCAGAATACGATCCATCGCGTCCTGAAGCTGATCCGCCCCTACGCCGGCATGGTCATCCTGACGTTGACCTTTGCGCTGATCACAGTGGTCACGACTCTGCTGGCCCCGGTACTGTCCGGTAAGGCCGTGGATATGATCCTGGGACCCGGTCAGGTTGATTTTGCAGGCCTTGGCAAAATTGCGATAGCGATGGCTGCCACGATTGCCTGCACAGCGCTGGCCCAGTGGCTGATGAATGTCGTCAATAACCGCATTACCTTTCAGGTCGTGCGTGATATGCGTGTCCGTGCGTTTGGCCAGCTGGAGATTCTGCCGCTCAAATATATGGATGCCCACCGCCCCGGCGATGCTATCAGCCGCATTACCACCGACGTGGAGCAGTTCAGCGACGGTCTGCTGATGGGCTTTACCCAGCTGTTCACCGGCTTGCTGACGATTTTAGGCACGCTGGGAGTCATGCTGTTCATCGACTGGCGCATTGCGCTGGTCGTTGTGGCGTTGACGCCGCTGTCGATTTTCGTCGCGCGGTTCATTGCCACCCACACCTATTCTATGTTCAAGGTGCAGAGCGAGACCCGCGCCGAAATGACGAGTCTGGTCGAAGAACTGGTCGGCAACGAGCATCTTGTCCGCGCGTTCGGCTATGAGCGCCGCGCCGAGGAACGCTTCGATAAGATCAACCTCGATTTGCAGAAGTGCGGCGTCAAGGCGACGTTCTTCTCCTCTACCACGTACCCCTGCTCCCGCTTTGTGAATGCGCTGGTCTACGCCGCTGTCGGCGTGCTGGGTGCGTTCGTCGCCATTGCCGGCGGCATCACGGTGGGCCAGCTGTCGGTCTTTCTGAACTACGCCAACCAGTACACGAAGCCGTTCAATGACATTTCGGACGTTATGACCGAACTGCAGAACGCGCTGGCTTGTGCGCAGCGCGTGTTTGACCTGATTGACGAGACGCCCATCGTGCCCGATGGCCCGGATGCTGTTGCCCTGCCCCACGGCGCGGGCAGCGTGGAGTTTGACCACGTCAGGTTCCGCTATGTGGACGATGTGCCGCTGATCGAGGATATGAACCTGAAGGTTGCGCCGGGTCAGCGCATTGCCCTGGTCGGCCCCACGGGCTGCGGCAAGACGACACTGGTCAATCTGCTGATGCGGTTTTATGAGATCAACGGCGGTACGCTGCGCGTCGACGGGTATTCCATCGACAATGTGACCCGCGACAGCCTGCGCGGCAACCTGGGCATGGTGCTGCAGGAGACCTGGTTGAAGGCCGGTACGATTGCGGAGAATATCGCCTACGGCAAGCCGGAGGCGACTCGCGAGGAGATCATCGCCGCGGCCAAGAAGGCGCACGCCCATAGCTTTATCTGCCGCCTGCCCAACGGGTACGACACGCAGGTAGCCGAGGACGGCGGCAACATCAGCCAGGGCCAGCGGCAGCTGCTCTGCATTGCCCGTGTCATGCTGCGACGCCCGCCAATTTTGATTCTGGATGAGGCAACGTCCAGCATCGACACCCGTACCGAGGTGCTGGTGCAGGATGCCTTTGAGGAGCTGATGAAGGGCCGCACGAGCTTTATCGTGGCCCATCGCCTGTCTACCATCAAGAATGCTGACCAGATCCTGGTCATGAAGGCCGGCAACATCATTGAGCGCGGAACCCACGAAGAACTGCTGGCGCAGGGCGGCTTCTACAAGCAGCTGTACGAGAGCCAGTTCGCCAAGGCATAAAGCCATACACCGGGAAAGAAATAGGAGGATGTATTATGAGTCACATTATCATTCCGGAAGGATACCAAAGCCTTTTGGGTTTGTATGACACCCAGAAGGCCATCGGCCTCATCAAGACGATCTTTCAGGAGAAGCTCTGCATGGCGCTGCACCTCAAGCGCGTCACGGCTCCCCTGTTTGTCATGCAGGGCAGCGGCCTGAACGACGACCTGAACGGCGTCGAGCGCCCTGTTTCGTTCGATGTGCCCAGCCTGAACGAGCAGGCAGAGGTCGTCCACAGTCTGGCTAAGTGGAAGCGCTACGCCCTGTACAAGTACGGCTTCCGCCCCGGTCAGGGCATTGTGACCGATATGAACGCCGTCCGCCGCGACGAGGAGCTGGACAACCTGCACAGCATCTACGTGGACCAGTGGGACTGGGAGCGCGTTATCACTGCCGACCAGCGCACGCTGGAATTTCTGCAGGAGACCGTGCGGGACATCGTGGACGCTGTCTGCGCAACGTCTGACGAGCTGCGCTGGAAGTTCCCCGAGCTGAAAAACAACATCCACCTGCGCCGCGAGGTGGCATTTATCACGACGCAGGAACTCGAGGACAGGTACCCGGACTTCACGCCGAAGCAGCGCGAGAATGCCTTTGCCAAAGAGCATGGAACCGTCTGCATCATGCAGATCGGCGGCAGGCTCAAGAGCGGCCAGCCCCACGACGGGCGCGCGCCCGACTATGATGACTGGACGCTGAACTGCGACATCCTGTTCTGGCACAAGCCGCTGGATTGCGCACTGGAGCTGTCCAGTATGGGTATCCGCGTTGACGCCGACGCACTGCGCCGCCAGCTGGACGCCGCAGGCTGCCCGCAGCGCGCGGAGCTGCCCTTCCACAAACTGCTGCTGGATGGCACCCTGCCCCTGACAATGGGCGGCGGCATTGGCCAGAGCCGCCTGTGCATGCTGCTGCTGGGCAAGGCCCATGTCGGCGAGGTACAGGTCAGCCTGTGGGATGACGCTACGGTACAGGCATGCAGGAATTCGGGCGTGGAGCTGCTGTAACCCTTGACAAACCCCTGCCGATTGTGATATTATATTAGAGTTCCCGCTAGTATAGCACAATTGGCAGTGCAGCTGATTTGTAATCAGCAGGTTGCAGGTTCGATTCCTGTTACTAGCTCCAAACTTAAAAAAGCGCGTTAGCAAAGTAAATTGACTTTGCAACGCGCTTTTTTCTTGCTTTTGTATGTCTTTTGCGTCCTAAACAGTAAAAAACAGGTCGTAAACAAGTCGTAAACGAAGTAGAATCACATGACGCGGAGTCAGGGTTGAACTCAGAATATTGTAACAGATGTTGCTGTACATAAGGCTGATGGATTGTTCTTGAGGAATATTTAGAGAAGATTTTCCTTATTGCACCCTACTCTATATACTCCTAAAAAACGCCCGATAAGCGTGATGCTTACCGGGCGTTTTGCTTTGCTGTTTTAAGTGTTTGCCAGTGCCGTCTGCAGAGCACAGTAATTTTCCAGTGTCAGCTGCTCGGGGCGGGAACGCTCATCAAGACCGGCGGCCTGCAGGGCGGAGATGACCTGCGCCTTGGGCAGGTGCAGGCCATTGGCAATGGCGTTGGCGGCGGTCTTGCGGCGCTGGGAGAAGGCGGCGCGAATCAGCGCGAAGAAGGCGGCTTCGTCGCCGTTCGGCACGGTTACGGCAGGCTTCTCCCTCACATCCAGGCGGATGACGGCGCTTGTCACCTTGGGGGCGGGGTAAAAGCTGCCGGGCTGGACGCTGAACAACAGCTTCGGCTCGGCGTAATAGGCCACGGCGTAGCTGATTGCACCCGCATCCCGCGTGCCGGGGGCGGCGCAGAGGCGCTGTGCGGCCTCCTTCTGCACCATTACGGTGATGTTCCGGATAGGCAGCTTTTCCTCCAGCAGACGCATCAGAATCGGGCTGGTGATGTAGTACGGCAGGTTGGCACAGACGGCGACGGGCTTGCCGCCGAACTCCTCGGCCAGCAGAGCCTTCAGATCGACCTTCAGCACGTCGTTCAGGATGAGCTTGAAGTTGTCGTAGTCGGCCATCGTCTCTTCCAGCAGCGGCGGTAGACGGTTGTCGACCTCGATGGAGACGACATTGTCCGCACGCTTGCAAAGCTGCTCGGTCAGCACGCCGATGCCGGGGCCGACCTCAAGTGCGCCCCAGCCGGGGCCGATACCGGAGGCCTCCGCAATGCGGGGGCAGATGCCGGGGTTGATAATGAAATTCTGGCCGAAGCCCTTGGACAGGGCAAAGTCATACCGTGCGCAGAGGTCACGGATGGTGGACAGGTCAGTCAATGTGGGCACGGCGGACGTCCTTTCCGAGTCAATAAAAATCAGTTCTGCCCGGCCAGTGCCGTGGCCGCGTTGACGGCCTTGCTGATCTGCGGGTCAGTATCAAGTGTGTAATCGTAGTAGGCGTTCTGCTCGTCGACGGAGAGCGCGGCGTCAATGTCGGGGCGCAGGCCCTCCTCATTCCAGGTCTGATCCTCGTTATCGAGCAGCAGGCCCACCGTGATGTAAGCGGCGGAGCCGTCGGAGAAGCTCTGGGCGTCGCTCAGAACGACGCCCTTACCCGCAGTTTTGGTGCCGACGAGCGTCGCACCGGCCATCTTGCGCAGGGCATTGGCGAACAGCTCGGCGCTGCCCGCGGTGGAGCCGTTGACAAGGCAGACAATCGGAACGTTGATCTCGGTCTCATCGGACATGCGCAGCACGGTCACATTGCCGTCTCTGTCCTGCTGCTTGGCGATCTCACCGGAGGGCACACAGTAATCCGCGGCCACAAGGGCGGCGTTCAGGTTCTCGCCGGTGTTGTCGCGCAGGTCAAAGACAAGGCTGTTCGCTCCCTGCTGCAGCAGATCATCCACAGCAGCCTTGAACTCGCTGGCCGTGCCGGAGGTGAAGGCGTCAATGCGGATGTACCCGCAGGTGTCCGCGACCATCTGACGGGTGTAGATGGAGGGTGTTTTGTAGTTGGAGTGGACAAGATTCAGCTGCTGCTCCTGGCGATCCGGCGTCAGGTAGGTGATCGTGGTGGTCGTACCCTCCTCACCCAGCAGCTTGGAGGTCAGGCGTGCGGTGGAGGTGATGTTGCGCGTCGACTCATCGTTGATAGCGGTGATGAAGCCGCCGACCTGCATCCCGGCCTCTGCGGCGGGGGGGGTGGCATACAGGGGGGGTGGGGGCAGAGTCCAGTTGTCATACAGGCGGATGATGCGGGCGTAGCCGGAGGATGTGTCATTGACGACAGCGACGCCGATGCCGGTCAGTGTGCCCTTCTCCACAGACTGCTTCTCGCTGTATTCCTTGGCGGTGTAGTAGACGGCGTACTTGTCGTTGATGCCGTTCATGTAGCCCGCAGCCAAGCGGTCATTCAAGGTGTCCTCGTCGATGGTGAAATACTCCCCTGCGCGGACAAAACGATCAATTTCGGACAGCTTGTTGTACTGGCGCTCCTTGTTTTTGACGCTGGACACTGTGGTGTTGAACATCTTCATGGACACGACCATGGTCAGCGAGAAGGTGACGGCCATTGCAATGATGGCAATGGTGGCCGCCACGCCAAGACTGATTTTTTTGCTCATGGGTCTGATGGCTCCTTACTGTGTTTGCGTTATGCCCCGTAGGCTAGTGAGAAAAATACCGTAGAGAAAAGGCTGAGTATCATCAGAACGGCGACTACAAGGCAGAAAATACGCACGGAGGTTTTGTGCTTCTGCGGCTTCATACAGATTCCCCTTTCGTTATGAGAGGTAGTTCATGACATTGACCAGGACGTTGTTGACCTTCATTTCCAGGTGCAGATGGTTGCCTGTGGAGTTGCCGGTGGAGCCGACATAACCAAGGATCTTGCCCTTTTCCACGGGCTGGCCCACGCTGACAACGGGCGCGCTGTTCATGTGGGCGTACAGCGTCGAATAAGTATTGCCGTTGTCATCCTTGCCGTGGTAGACCTGCACGTAGTAGCCCCAGCTCCAGTGGTAGGCCGCAGCGGTGACGACACCGCCGGAGACGGCGTAGATTTCGGTGCCGCCCGGTGCGGCGTAATCGGTGCCGCGGTGGCCGTTGCCGCCGAAGTAGCAGGAAACGTACTTATAGGTGGCCAGCGGGCGGCCAAAGTCCAGTGAGCACTGGATGGACGCATTGCCGTAAGCCTGGTTGGCGGCGTTCAGTGCGGCGTCCAGCTCGGCAGCGGCCTTATCCACGGCCTTGTTGGCTTCGATCAGGGCCGCCTTGTTGGCCTCGATCTCGGCATCCGCTGCGGAAATGTTGGCGTCGGTCTGGGAGATATTCTGGGCAAGCTCATTCGTCTTGCCGTCCAGCGCGGTCTTTTGGGTCTCCAGATCGGCCTGCGTGGCCTCCAGGTCCGCCTTGGCCTGCTCCAGCTCGGCGCGCTGCTGCTCCAGCTCGGCGTGTTCATTCTCAAGCTGTTGGCAGGTGTCCTCGTCCTTATTAACGATCTGATCCAATGTGGTGGCAAAGGTCAGCAGCTGATATAGGTTGGTGGCACTGGACAACAGTGCGATGGAGCCGCCGTCATTCAGACGCTGCATCGCACGCATACGGTCTTTAAAGTCCGCCCAGCGCTGGTCGTATTCGGCCTGTTTCTGGTCGACCTCCTGCTGCTTCCGGTCAATCTCGTCCTGCTTGTTGACGATTTCCTCATCCAAAGAACCGATCTGCTCGGACAGGTTGCTGATCTGGCTTAAAATCAGTGCCTTCTGCTGCTCAAGCTGCGTTTTGAGCGCCTCGGCGTCGGCCTTGTTGCTCTGCGCGTCCTTGAGCTGCTGGTTGACCTTTTCCTGCTCAGTCTGCAGTTCCTGCAGCCTCTGGCGCAGGTCGCTGACGCTGGAGGAGGCGGCCAGCGGCGTCATGACGGTGGAAAGCGTCATGCTCATGGCGACAGCCGCGCTCAGCAGAAGCGAAATCAGCTTTTTGCCGTGTTTTACATGCTTCATGGTCTTATACGTTCCCTTTATCCCCTGTTATACATTCAGATGCTTGCGGATGCTGGTGGCGGTGCCGAGGCCGCAGAGCACGAAGCCCAGCAGCACAAAGCCGCCGACGATGTAGTACCAGACGCTTTCCAGCGGGACAAGCGTGCCGCCGAACATCTGCGAAAGGTTGGACGGATTCTCGGCATACCAGCGGCAGAGTGCATAGTACGCGCCGCAGACGATGCCGGACGCAATGCCAGCCGAAATCAGGCCGGAGGTGACGCCCTCGACAAAGAAAGGAAAGCGGATGAAGCCGTTGGTCGCGCCGACGAGCTTCATAATGCCGATCTCCTTGCGGCGGTTAAAGACGGTGATTTTGATCGTGTTGTTGATGACGACGATGGAAACGATGGCCAGCACCGCGACCAGGCCGTAGCAGGCGTAGTTGATGACCTTCTGCAGGGACGTGAAGGTATCCGCCATAGCCAGCGGGGCCTTGACGCTGTAAACGCCGTCGATCTGCATGAGCTGGGCGGAGACTTCCTCAATGTTGTCGGGGTCGTCCACAGTCACGCGGTAGTTGGGAGTGAACGGGTTGTCATTGGCAAAGACCTGCTGCAGGTTTGTGTAATCCTTCAGCATATCGCTGTAGGTCGCCAGAACGTCCTCCGGCGACATATAGGTCACGCTCACAACGTGGGGCGTGCTGCGGATGGCCGCGTCGGCGGCGGCAATCTGCTCGTCGGTGGCGACCTCGCTCTCGCCGGTGCCGCCCATGTAGACGACGGTCTCGTTCTGGTTGCCGATGTATTCGACCATGTGGTCAATGTTGATGCCCAGCAGCGAGGCTGCGCCGATCAGCAACATGCAGACGGTCAGCACGCCCATGGAGGCAAAGGTCATCAGCCGGTTGGCGCGCAGATTGTGCAGGCCCTGGCCGACTAAGTAGATAAAACTGGAAAAACGCATGGTATCCCCTCTTACTTACAAATCAGTCCTCGTCGTACTCATAGTCGTCCGCTTCGCGCTCGGCCATGGCGGCAGCGTAGCAGCGCGCGGCAGAAGGGTCAGCGGTGTCGGAGGCTACCATGCCGTTGGCCAGCGTGATGACGCGGTTGCCGTACTTGCGGGCCAGCTTGTGGACGAGCTCGTGTTCATGGGTGACGACGACAACGGTGATGTTGACCTTGTTGATGGCCTCAAACAGCTGCATGATGTCCATCGACATTTCGGGGTCGATGTTGCCGGTGGGCTCGTCCGCGATGATGAGTTTGGGGCCGTGGGCCAGCGCGCGGGCAACGGCCACACGCTGCTGCTCGCCGCCGGAGAGTTCATCCGGCAGGCGGTCCATTTTGTCCTCCAGACCGACAAGGGAGAGTGCAAACGGTACGCGGTCCTTGATCTTTTTGGTCGAGATGTTCGTCACGCGCATGGCGAAGGCGACATTCTCATAGACGGTCATGGTGGGGATCAGGCGGAAATCCTGGAACACAACGCCCATCTGGCGGCGCAGGTAGGGCACCTTGCGGCGCTTGATGCGCGTTAAATCCTGCCCATTGATAAAGACCTTGCCCTCGGTGGGCTTCTCCTCCATCTGGATGAGCTTTAAAAACGTGGATTTGCCCGCGCCGGAATGGCCGAGGATAAAGACGAACTCGCCCTCGTCAATATGGATGTTGATGTCCTCCAGCGCGACGTTCTCATCGTTGTGGGTCTCGTAGGTTTTATATACATGTTCAAAATCGATCATTCGGGGTTCTCCTGCCGTGGTTTGGCTTTGCTGTTATGGTTACAGTCATACATATAATAGAATACCATGTCAGACCTCTGCGGTCAAGGTGCTTTGCGGCTGTAAAAAGCAGAAAAATGGCGCTGCCTTGCGGTGCAGCGCCATTTGTGAAAGTTTTTTTTAAATCAATATTTGGCCGGGTTGGCGGACAGATATTTCTTGACCATCAGCGCCACCTTAAAGACGATGGCATCATCGAAGTTGCGCAGGTCAAGGCCGGTCAGCTTGCGGATCTTCTCAAGGCGGTAGACCAGCGTGTTGCGGTGAACGAACAGACCGCGGCTTGTCTCGGAGACGTTCAGGTTGTTCTCAAAGAAGCGCTGGATCGTGAACAGCGTCTCGGCATCGAGGGAGTCGATGCTCTCCTGCTTGAACACCTCGCGCAGGAATGCCTCGCAGAGCGTCGTAGGCAGCTGGTAGATCAGGCGCGCAATGCCCAGATGGTCATAGCTGATGACCTGACGCTCGGTGTCAAACACCTTGCCGACCTCCATGGCAATCTGGGCTTCCTTAAAGCTGGAGGCCAGGTCCTTGATGTTGCCGATGGGCGTACCGATGCCGACGACGGCCTTGATGTAATGGTCGCCCTGCAGCGTATCGACGATGGAGGCAGCCAGCTTTTCCATATCGCGGGTGTTGTTGTCGGGCTTGATCTCCTTGACCAGGACGGTGTCGGTCTCGCTGATGTTAAAGACGAAGTCCTTCTGTTTGTCCGGGAAAAGACCGCTGACGACGTCGTAGGCGGAAATATCATTGCCGGAGGTCACGCGGATCAGCAGTACGACGCGCTGCACGTCGGAGACAAAGTGCAGCTCCCGCGCCTTGGCGTAGATGTCACCGGGCAGGATGTTGTCGAGCACGACGTTCTTGATGAAGTTCGTCTTGTCGAATTTTTCGTCGTGGTACTGCTTGATGCTCTGCAGGCTGATGGAGAGCATGGCGGCGAACTGCTCGGCGGTAGTGTCAGTGCCCTCGACAAAGACGGCGTAGTCATTGTGCTTGGCGTTGGAGAACTGATGGTAGGCATACCCATCGCGCACGAAAGCATCTCCGGCCGTCTGGCGGACAGCGGCCACGCCCTCGCGCACCTCACCGATCTGTCCCAGCTCAGAGCAGGAAATGACGGTGCCGGTCTCATCAATCACGCCGACGACACGATCCACTGCGTCCTTCATCTGGTAGACCACGTTCTGGAATACCCTGTTTGCCATAATATGTGACTCCCCTTTTAGCTGTTATTTAGACAGTCTGCACCGGTGTGCAGTGCGGGCTATGCGTGTTTGGCAAAATTGCCGTTTGGTAATCTGCCCGAAAACCAAAACATCATAATGTATATTTTACACAATCCGCTTGGCTTTTGCAACATATTTTCACGAAAATCGAAAGATTTTCTTGTACATTTTTTAAATCAGCACAAAAAATGTACCTGCCGGTGTTTTCCCGGCAGGTACAACGTCCGTCATTTTGACGATTTTTCCTCTTTTGTCTGGTTCATGGCACCGGTGCCGCCCTCGACGACGCCGCGGCGCTGGAATACATAGGTGATGCTGCGGAAGAAAATCTTTACATCATTCCAGAATGTCACATGGGCGGCGTACTCACCGTCGTAGCGGGCTTTGACGTCAATCGGCAGCTCGTCGCGTCCGTTGACCTGCGCTAAGCCGGTCAGGCCCGGGCGGATGTCGTTGGCGCGGACCTTGTCGC
>OBVY01001682.1_pt1 | contig 11763 bp, 8 predicted proteins | sample 1538051 | NCBI WGS metagenome assembly OBVY01 (sample SAMEA2580017, study PRJEB22360) | human gut metagenome | biome: human gut; feature: human-associated habitat; material: faeces | place: Denmark | collected 2008/2010 | reverse complement strand
TTTCACCGCGGAATCGAACGGCCCCCCGTCGATGCCCTCCGTCTGCGGCGGCTGCCTCTCGATGCTCGATGCCGGCGTGCCGCTTAAGGACTACGTTGCCGGTGTGGCCATGGGCCTCATCAAGGAAGGCAACCGCTTCGCCGTGCTCACCGACATCCTCGGCGACGAAGATCACCTCGGCGACATGGACTTCAAGGTGGCCGGCACTGAAAACGGTGTCACGGCGCTCCAGATGGACATCAAGATCGAAGGCATCACCCCCGAAATCATGCAGGCTGCGCTCGCTCAGGCTCACGACGGCCGTCAGCACATCCTCAGCCGCATGCATGAAATGGCCGGCGGCGGCGCCAAGGAGCTCTCTGACTTTGCTCCGCGCATGATTTCCTTCAAGATCAATCCGGTAAAGATCCGTGACGTGATCGGCAAGGGCGGTTCCGTTATCCGCGCCCTTACGGAAGAAACCGGCACGACCATCAACGTGGAAGATGACGGCATGGTCACGATTTCTTCGCCCGATATGGCCCGCGTTGCTGAAGCCCGCCGCCGCATCGAAGAAATCACCGCGGAAGTGGAAGCCGGTCAGATCTACGAAGGCACGGTTACGCGCCTCCTCGACTTCGGCGCCATCGTTCAGCTCCTCCCGGGCAAGGACGGTCTCCTTCACATCAGCCAGATTGCCAACGAACGCGTCAATGCTGTTTCTGACTACCTCAAGGAGGGTCAGAAGGTCCGCGTCAAGGTTATCGAAGCCGATGAAAAGGGCCGTGTGCGTCTTTCCATGAAGGCGCTTCTGCGCGAAGAAGGCGAAAACAAGTAAGGCATCTGTCGCCGCGGGTGTTCTTTTAAGGACACCCGCATGAGCGACGGCTGCGCTTGGCGCCGGTACGGATGCTTTTCCGCGCCTTCCCTGCTAAGGGGGAAAATGCGGGAAACCGCCTGCCGGCGTTCGCCGCTTTCCGGAAGCTGAGAAAGCGCCCTTTAAGGACCTTTCAACGTTTAAGCGGCTAAAATCCCCTTCAACCTACTGAAACAACGCTCTAGCACCGCAGAATTTATCTGCGGCAGCCATCGAGGACCAGAACAAGCACTATGCGCGACCGCATCGTCATTGCCAATTGGAAGATGAACGGCTCACGGGAGGCCAATGCCCGTTGGACGGACGAATTTCTTTCGTCTCCCCAACCCGCCTGCCGAACCGTCGTCTGCGCCCCCTTCGTTTATTTGGGAGAGCTTGCGCTGCGTGCGCTCGGCACCCATCTTGAAGTCGGCGCCGAAGATGTCAACGAAAATCCCGCGGGCGCCTTCACCGGCGAAATTTCCGCCGGGATGCTTCACGACATCGGCATGAGCTGCGCCATCGTCGGTCACTCGGAACGTCGGACCCTTTACGGTGAAACCGATAACCGCGTGGCCATGAAAGCGCTGGCGTTGGTCAAGGCGGGCTTGAAGCCGGTGGTCTGCGTGGGCGAAACGCTCGAAGAGCGGGAAACCGGCGCAACGCCTTCCGTCATTCTTCGTCAGCTGAATGCCGTCCTCACCATCGTGCGTCCTGAGGATCTCCTTGCAGTTGCCTATGAACCCGTTTGGGCCATCGGCACCGGCAAGACCGCTACGCCTGAAATCGCTCAGTCCGTCCACGCGCTCATCCGCACTCGGCTCGTTGAAGTGTCTCCCAAGGGCGGCGCATCAACGCCGATTCTCTACGGCGGAAGCGTCAAGCCTGAAAATGCTCATGAACTCTTTGCGCAGCCCGACATTGACGGCGCACTGGTTGGCGGAGCAGCGCTAAAGGCTTCCTGCTTCCTCGTAATCGCCAACGCGTTCTGATTCCGTTTTCCCATCAACCCCATTTCCACACCTTCCATAAAGGTTTCTTTCACCATGCATTTCCTGCTTAGCATCGCGCTCGTTCTGCAGATCATTTCGGCCGTGGTCGTTATCGTCCTCGTGCTGATGCAGCACGGCAAGGGCGCCGACCTCGGCGCCGCGTTCGGCAGCGGCGCCTCGGGCTCTGTTTTCGGGGCCACCGGCAGCGCCAACTTCCTCTCGCGTTCGACGGCCATCGCCGCTACGGTCTTCTTCTGCTCGACGATCGCCCTGACCCTCGCGTCCGGCGCTTTCAACAAGCGCTCCACCCAGCCCGAAGGCGGCGTTCTTTCGACCATTGAACAGCCTGCATCCCAAGAACAGGGGATGGCTGGTGATGCCAATAAGTCCCCCGTTAACCAAATTCCCAGGTAAAATCTTTTTCCTCTGCTGATGAACGCCTCAGTTCAAAAATAAATCAGCAGAAAACAACTTGATCAGGCCGCGGTCGTGGCGAAATTGGTAGACGCACTACTTTGAGGGGGTAGCGGAGCAATCCATATGAGTTCAAATCTCATCGACCGCACCATTCGCTGGGGTATCGCCAAGTCCGGTTAAGGCAGTGGATTCTGAATCCACCATTCGTAGGTTCGAATCCTACTACCCCTGCCAGGTCTCTCTGATGAAGCTGTTGAAAAAAATCTGAACGGAATTCGCGGTCGTGGCGAAATTGGTAGACGCACTACTTTGAGGGGGTAGCGGAGCAATCCATATGAGTTCAAATCTCATCGACCGCACCATTCGCTGGGGTATCGCCAAGTCCGGTTAAGGCAGTGGATTCTGAATCCACCATTCGTAGGTTCGAATCCTACTACCCCTGCCACGAAACCATAAAAGGCTGAGTTTTTCCAAACTCAGCCTTTTTCTTTGCTGCCTTTCTTTGCTGCCTTTTCTTGGGCCAATCGCTTGGAGAAATCAAATTAAAGATTCCCGGCCAATCGAGCGGACCTTCCTTTGAAGGCGGTTTAGAAATTCACTCAATTCGTCCGCAATCAGCTGCCCGACTCGCGTCAAAGCAGCCGATTGCTGAGGCCTAAAACTGCAGTAAAGCAACAGCGAAACGCTGTATTCGCTTTTTCATTAGGCGGTTATTTCATCGCGCCCGGCAGAATGAGCGAGCGGACATCCACCGCCTTTTCCATCATGCCGTTGTCGATGAGGAACTGCTGATCAGCGGCAAGCCCCTTGACATCAGCTTCAGTCAGGACATCATAAAAGCCCGACCAGTCATAGAGCTTCTCGGCATTTTCAATGGAAATGCCCTGCTCTTTTGCTCCCATGGCGAGCGCTTCAGCCTTGTGTTCGCGAATCCACTTCAAAGCAGCGCGGTTCGTTGCAACCACACGTTCGTAAGCTTCCGGATACTGGTCAACAAACGCCTGACGGACTGCCATCACGAGATTGGGTTCGACGAGTCCTTCGCACGTCGTAATCGTTTTGGCACCTTCTGCGTTTGCCTTAATAATGAGGCCCGCAGCAACCAGCCCCGCGTCAGCCGAACCGGAGAGCGCCGCCGTCATGGCCTTGGCAGGATCCATGCTGATGAAGTCCACGTCCTTGATGGTCATGCCTTCCTTCTTGAGCGCTGCCACGAGGAGCTGATGGAGCACCGTGCCCTTAGGTCCTACGACCTTCTTGCCTTTGAGATCCTTGATGGAATAGTCCGTGCCGGGTTTGCCGATGATGGCAAAGATCTTCTGCGGGTGACCCACACCGGAAGCAATACGGATGGGGTTGCCGGCACCGGCAGCCATCAGCACGCTGGCCGTATTCATGACCGCGGAGAAATCTAGGTCGCCAGACGCCATAGCCTGACCCTGAATGGCACCCGAATTAATGACGCGCCAATTGATCTTGACGCCTTCAGCCTTGAAGGCATCTTCGAGCATTCCGCGCTCCTTCATCACAATATTCTGCAGATTGAAGGGCGATTTCACATAGGTGATTGAAATGCTCTCGGGCATCTTCGGTGCTGCCTGAACTGCAGACATGCCGGTTAAGCACAGTCCGGCCGCGACGGCCGCCGCGGCAAAAAGGTTTTTAAGCTTCATAACATGAATCCTTTTTCATCAATCTCCGCTCCTTCGTCTCTTTAGTGCTCAGAAACAGAAATGCGTCTTCTTTGCAGGCGAGGAGCTTGTTGAGGCACATTCTGACACCGCCATGAGCAAAGCGGCAGTTTTACGGCTCACTCAAAGGGGACTGCGTCCAACCGAGCTGAATAAAACTCACGGTCAGCGGAAAGCATTGTTATGAAACCGCCTTCTTCGTTTTGCCGGCCTCTCGAAGAGATAGGATGCTTACATGCGTTTACTATTGGAACAATAGAATGTTTACAGATTTTCTATGTTGTTCTGATGACACAACCTCAATTAAGGGTTTTCGCGCCATATATCAGTTTTCCAAATTTGCCGGCAAACAATCTATTAGAACCGACCATAGGGATAACCCCCCCCCCTATGTTTTCTCGACATTTAGGATGCCCTGAGTGCTTGTGCACAACTCTTCGACTTCATTCGAAACCGTTGAGTCAACCAGAAAACTCTTGGAGTACTCCTTAAATGAATCGCACTTATAAAGTTGCCAAGTCACTCACACGCGGCGTCGTCGTGACGAGCGAAAAGGCTTCTTCCTATCAGGGCAAGGCTGTGAAGACGGTTATTGCTGCTGCAGCGGCACTCGTTGCCGGCTCTGCTATTGCAGTCCCGTCCTATGTTGCCCCCAGCGACAGCATCACACCGTTGGTGAATACCGGTATCACTGAGCTCGAAGACCTGAATAAGAATGCAGAAACGGTCTGGAAGCATACAGAAGTCAAACAAGCCACGGAAAATTTCTTCTCCACAACCGACGGCTTCTCCTTTGATAAGACGCTTTGGATTGTTGGTGACGTCAAGAAGGCTGCAGGTAGTACGGATGCCTACGTTAAGGATTTTCACGCGAACGGCCTGTGGCTTGATGGTGCAGACAAAACTGGTATCAATACCGGCACGATCTATGTCACGACGGCCAATGATGCACAGTATTGGCAGGTGAAGGCAATGGGCTCCAACGCCGGCACCATTGTCAATAAAGGCACCATCATTGCTAAAAATGCCGTGGCAATGGCATTTGGTTCCAAGGCAGCTACAAAAAAGCTGCAGAACGACGGCCTCATCGTTGTTGAAGATCAGGGCCGCGGTCTCGAACTTGGCGGCGGTGCAAATGTTACCGGATCTGCCGAAAACAACGGCCGCATTGTCGTTGGCGCACCAGCCAAGGGAGCTGCTGAGATCGGTGCCGTCTACATTGCCGACGGTTCTAAGGACAACACCTTCACAAACAACAAGGGGGCTTCCATTGAAGCGGCTGATGCTGGGTATGCCATTTACTTTGGTGAAGGCTCAGGTAACACCGCGACTCTCGCCTCCGGATCTGTCACGCAAGGCGATATTGTTGTTAATTCTTTTACAACAAAAAAAGAGGGCGAGACCACAACAGAAATTGCCTCTGAGAGCAAGATCGAAATTCAAAAAGACGCCTCCGTTACAGGCGATGTCATTGTTAAGTTCGGTACCGCTGCACTTACCGGTGCCGAAGGCGCTGCTGTTGACGGCGATCTGATTGCTGCTGCAGGTGATGCTACTGTTGCTGAAGAACTGACGTTCAAGAACGTTACAGTCGGCACAGCTGCTGTTGAAAAGACGGATACGACTCCTGCAGTCGCAGCATCCAAAGGTTCGGTTACCGTCAGTGGTGAGCTCTATGCTGATACCGTCACACTGAACACCACTGACTCTGTGTTCACTAACAATGGCTATACCGAACTGGGCACGGTCACGTTTGCGAAAGCTTCGACGGCAGGGACAGGCACACGCGACACTTCTGCCAATGGTTTCGTGAATAATGGCGAGGCCGTGATCGAAAAGCTGGTCTTCGTGAATGGTTCTGACGTATTCAAGAACAACGCAAATAGCACCGTTGAAATCGGAAGCGTTGTTGTGCCTCTTAACAGCGACGGCAGCGAAGTTAAATTGACTGGCGTAACGAATCAAGGCACGGTCTACACTGACCTGAAGAATGTTGCTGCCAAAGATGAAGACGGCAAGTGGGGAGCCACTGCTTTCGGCACGGCGCTGAAGGACTCTTCGATTCTTGATGAATCCATTACCAGTGACGTTACCCTTGACGAATACAAAGAAATCATCGGTGTTCTGGGCAATGGGGTCGCGCTGCACAGCGCCAACATCACGACCAAGGATGGCGGCGCAATTTCTCTGACCGAAGCCAACACGGTTGGTTCGGGTGACTTTGGCCACGCAGAAGTTGCTGGAACTTACGGCACTGGGACTCCTAACTTCAATACGAACACCCAAATTTCGAAAGACCTTTCGTTTGGCTCCTTCACCTTCACACCGGCTGCTGAAGATACCCCTGCCATCACTTCTGCAGCATTGGGTCATGCTACGAACACGGTTACGCTGCGTGGCGACAAGAACGGCAATGTGATCAATGGCGTCAAGAGTGATGTCGCTGTAACGCTCACCAATGTTAACTTCGGCGCTGAAGAAGAAGACCGCGGTGCGCTTCAGAATGACATCGTCATCGCCGGCGATACTAAGGTTGTAGGCTCCTTCACGGCACGTGATGTGCAATTAGATAACTCTGGCGCTCTCACTGTTGAAGGCAACTTCACTGTTGATCAGCTCTCAAGGGTTGCTAATACTACTTCTGGCGCAGCCACTGTGCAGGAATTCGGCACGCTGACCGTTCTCGGTGAAAAGCTCCCCGCTGGCGCCGACGGAAAACCTGCTGCTGATCAAACGCTTCAGATTGGTGATGCTGCTATTACGGTAACGGCCAATGCTGATGATGCCGGCGCATACGGCAGCATGCTGGTTGCCGGCAACTACACCGCTGCAGCCAACGCCTACCACGAAGCGCATGAAGAAGAAAACGTTGTCTACGTTGGTCAGGCTACGACCTTTAAGGGCACGGTTACCTTCAACCAGAACAATACGTCAGTCCAGAATGCCGTCGTGATCGATATGGCAGGTCTTGCCGCTGATACGTCGTACAAGGCTGTGACTGCTGATAAAGACGGTGTCAAGACTGATCACAAAATTGTCAACGGCACGGCTCTTTCTGCCGACAAACTTGTTATCAACAATCTTCAGGCAGTGTCGCATGACTCCCTGAAATATGATGAAGAAAACAAAGTTTGGACGGCGCTTGTGGGTAGTGTGAATAACACGACGAGCGTTGATGTCGGATCTCTGTTCTATAAGCCGACATATGCCAATGGCGTACTGACATTCAATACGGATAAAGAACTCCTTGCTGATATTCGTTCACTCGGATTGAATACGGCTGGCCAGATTGCTTTGTCGACGGAAAACCTTCAATTTAACCAGAATGTCGTAGCCGACAAGATCATCTTTGGTCTTGAAGAATTGGTGACTCCTTCCGAAAACGTTCAGCAGACCCTTAAAGCTGAAGCTGAAAAGTTAGGCCTGACGCTGGACTTTGAAAGTGGCGATTATGAGCTTAAGATTGCTACCACCAATGCCGACCAAGTCGCTTTCGACCAGAAAGTCCAAGGCGTGATGGATGGACTCCTCACTCAGCTTATCAATGCTGAAAATGCCGCCACGAACATGGCTGCTCTGGGCGGCGCGTTCACGACGGCGCTCGACATCAATGATCAGGTCACGGCTGCCGTCAGCCGCCGCACTTCCGCGCAGCGCACGGAAGGCTTCACCCCCTGGGTGGACGTCTTCGGCACGACCAACGAAGCTAAGCGCCTCTACGGCAACGGTGCCGGCTATGAAGCCGACATCTACGGTGCTGTTCTCGGCTTTGACTACACCGCTGCCTGCGGCGGTACGCTGGGCGTTGCCTTCAACGTCGGTCAGGCGGACGGCAACTCCGTCGGTTCGGGCGCCAAGGTTGACAACGATGCCGACTTCTATGGCGTGAGCCTCTACGGTGCACAGACCTTCGGCGACTTCAACGTCAAGGCTGACTTGGGCTACACCCAGGTTTCCAACGACCTGTCGACGAACAACATCCTCGGCTCCTACAAGGAATCGCTTGATGCCAACGTCTTCACGTTCGGCCTCGGCACCGAGTACCTCGCCAAGTTCGGCGCGCTCAACGTGACGCCGCATGCCGGCATCCGCCTGAGCCGTATCGACATGGACGACTCCAAGTACGGTGCTGACTACGACGCGATGACGGTCTACCAGCTCCCGTTGGGTGTTGCCTTCTCGGGCAACTTCGACGTGAACGGCTGGAAGCTCGCTCCGATGGTTGACCTCTCTGTTGTCCCGGCCTTCGGCGACAAGGATGCGGTTGCAACCTACACGGGCGGCATCCAGAGCGTCACCCGCGTTGTGGATACCAACCCGATTCAGGCCACGCTGGGCGTCTCCGCTCAGAACGGCGCCTGGACGTTTGGTCTCAACTACGGTCTGACGGCCGGCGGCGACGATCGCATGAACAATGCCTTCAACGCCAACCTCCGTTACTCGTTCTAAAGACTAAAGCTGTTTAGGGAGCAGCTCGAGGCGCTCCCTAAGAACTCCCCCAGAGCTTCTTCCTGCCGTACTCCAAGGGCGGGAAGAAGCGCCTGGGATAACTAAAGCTTTTTCGAGAAGCGCTGAGTTCGTTTGCTTTCGCAACTCTGCTTTCTTCTCCCTGTTTCGTTTGAGAACCCGTTTGCCGCAAGAGCGGGGACGGGTCTTTTTTTCTCTCCGATGAGTTCTTCTGGGAGTCGCCGATGACCCAACCGGATCATGAAGAGCAGACGGAAGTCATTGCGGAAGGCCGCTATCGGCCGAAGGAATGTGCATCAAGGCAAAAACGCCGTGCAGCCGCAGAATTATTTGCTGCGGGCATTGGCTATACCAAAGCCTCTCGAATTCTTGATCTGCCCGTCAATACTCTGCGCGACTGGGCCAAAGCCTGGAAAGCGGGCAAATTTACCGAAGACATTTCAAAGCATCTTTACCGCTACGATGACGAGGTGCGGGAAAAGGCAGTCCGCATGCGCCTGACAGGGCATACTTGGCGCGCTATTCAGAATGAAACGGGCGCTTCCGCCGTGAGCGTTCGTCGGTGGATTGAACAATACACATCAAAGGGCGGCCGCAAAAAAAGGCTTTCGCTTGGGCAGGGTGATTTAGAGCCTTCAATCCGCGATAGAGACGCTTAGCAAAAATCCAGACCATCCGCATAGCGGGAAACGTTGTGAACCGCTTGTCCTTGGAGCAGATGAAGCAAAGCTTCGCAGACGGTTAAGAACGCAAAGGTCTGGCGGAACTTATGCTTGAGCGATGCGGTTTAAAAGAGCGTGGCGTCGCGCATGACTGCGCCGCCTTGATTCGCCGGCGGCGTGAGCTTGAAGTGCTCCCAGGCACGGTGTGCAGCCATGCGGCCGCGCGGTGTGCGCTGCAGGAATCCTTGCTGAATGAGGTAGGGCTCCACTACATCCTCGAGCGTGTCTCGGTCTTCACCGATAGCGGCGGCCAGATTGTCAATGCCGACAGGCCCGCCGGAAAATTTTTCAAGGATAGTGAGCAGAAAGCGCCGGTCGATGAAGTCGAGACCGACAGGGTCTACGTCAAGCATGGTTAATGCGGCGGAGGCAACTTCCCGAGTAATGGTGCCGTCGTGGCGAACTTCCGCATAGTCGCGTACGCGTCGCAGCAGTCGGTTGGCCACGCGAGGCGTGCCCCGGCTTCTGCTCGCAATTTCTGCTGCGCCTTCGGGATCGATGGAGACGCCGAGCAGTCTGGCCGAACGGCGCACGATCGTGATCAGCTCCTCCGTGGTGTAGAACTGGAGCTGATTGACGATGCCAAAGCGGGCACGCAGCGGGTTGGTTAGGGAACCCGCTCGCGTAGTCGCGCCGATGAGTGTGAAGGGCGGCAGGTCAAGCTTGATGGAGCGCGCTGCCGGACCCTCACCGATCATGATGTCGATCTGATAGTCCTCGAGCGCCGGGTAAAGAATCTCTTCCACGACGGGCGAAAGCCGGTGAATTTCATCGATGAAGAGCACATCGTTCTTTTCGAGATTCGTCAGGATGGCAGCGAGGTCCCCCGGGCGCTCCAGTACGGGGCCCGAGGTTTGACGCAGGTTCACGCCCATTTCCTCTGCGACGATGTGCGCGAGCGTGGTTTTGCCTAAACCGGGCGGCCCGAAAAGGAGCAGATGGTCGAGCGGATCGCCTCGGCGCCGCGCAGCTTCAATGAAGATCTGCAGCTGTTCGCGCACCGCTTTTTGCCCGACATAGTCGGCAAGCCGCGTCGGCCGCAGTGCGCGGTCGACGTTCTCTTCATTGGGATTGGCGCAGCCGCCGGCAATCAGGCGGTCGGAGGAGTCTTCGGACATCTTGGAGAAAATGAAAATGCTGTCGTGAGGATGAGCATAGCGCAGCGGCGCGGTGCACTTACTCCGGTAAGACTTAATGCGTGAGTGACTTGAGTGCCAGACGCAGGCCGTCGTTCACCGTGCAGTCCTCGGGGAGCTTCTTCGTCGCGGCAGCGGCTTCGCGTTCGGAATACCCCAAGGCGATGAGCGCGGCCGCAACGTCGGCACGTGCGCCGGAGGTCGGCACTGCCGCTGCCGCTGTCGCTGCGCCGGTGCCTGCGAGCTTACCTTTGAGCTCCAACACCAATCGTTCTGCAGTCTTTTTGCCGATGCCGGGGACTTTGGTAAGGAGTCCGGTCTCTCCCCGATCGACAGCGTCTTTAAGCTGATCGACCGTGATGCCCGAAAGGAGTGCCAGCGCAATTTTTGGACCGACGCCGGAAATCTTGATGAGCGCACGGAACACAGCGCGTTCGGCGAGTGTGGCAAAGCCGTAAAGAAGCTGAGCATCTTCACGCACGACGAAGTGCGTGTGGAGCGTGAGCTCTCCGCCGACTTCCGGGAGATTGCAAAATGTTGACATTGGGACGTCGACTTCGTAGCCGACGCCGGAAACGTCAATCAGAATTTGCGGCGGATTTTTTTCAAGCAGTTTGCCGTGCAGTCGTCCGATCATTTTTTAGGATCCTTTTTTTCAACCAAGGCTGTCCAGGCGCTTCGAGCCCCTCGGCCGTAACTGCCAAGGCCGCGTCTTGCCGTGGCGTAGGTTCGGTTCGTGCCGCCGGACTTTTCCAGCGCCCGGAGTTTTAAGGAACTGGCCAGACAAAGTGCACAGGCGAGAGCATCAGCCTCGTCAGTACGCGGATGATGCGGTATGGGAAGGAGACGCTCCACCATGGCTTGGATCATTTTTTTGTCGGCGCTGCCCGATCCCGTAACGGCCTGTTTGATTTCGCTTGGCGTAAATTCTTCAACCGCAAGACCGGCGAGACTGGCCGCGCAGATTGCAGCGCCTCGGGCGTGTCCAAGAAGCAATGTGCTTTGAGGGTTGACATTCACGAACACACGCTCGCAGGCGGCAACTGTCGGCAGATGTGTCTTGATGACCGCTTCGATTTCGCGGGCGATATGCGCCAATCTCGCTGCAGTCTCACCCTTGGGGATGTCAAAGACGCCCGACGCAACCCAAATGGATTTGGCGCCCGTCGTGTCAATGATGCCCCAGCCGGTGTGATTGAGACCGGGGTCGAGTCCGAGAATGCGCACTGCGGCAGCCATGCGTTGCCAAAACCTTCAGTCGGTTGAATCAGCGAGGCATGCCGGGGAAACCGCCCGGGGGGAAGCCGCCCGGAAAGCCGCCGCCCATGCCAGGAAGCTTCATGCCGCCGAGCATGCGCATCATCTTGGAGAGGCCGCCGCGTTTCATGCGCTTCATCATGTCCTGCGTCTGTTCAAACTGTTTGAGCAGACGGTTGACCTCCTGCACAGGTACGCCCGCACCGGCGGGGGTGCGGTTTTTTCGGCTCCCCCTTTCACGAAGTC